>Ga0075163_10009740_pt1 | contig 12594 bp, 8 predicted proteins | sample JI1023141ADNA_FD_71478 | JGI IMG/M metagenome (GOLD analysis project Ga0075163, IMG submission 71478) | Wastewater effluent complex algal communities from Wisconsin, to seasonally profile nutrient transformation and Carbon sequestration -... | ecosystem: Engineered > WWTP > Effluent > Algae...
TGGTGCAAGTGCTGCCGCTGGCGGAATTGCAGCAGCGGCTAAAATTGCTACACCATGGTGGCATTTGAATGGATGGATAATTGGCGCTGCAGTAGGGACATCAGCTGCAGTAGGCACATACTATATAAAAGAAAACATTGAAGCAAAAGAAGAACAACAAAATAAGAAGCAAGAATTAGTAAGTCAAGATCAGGCGCAATTAATTACATCAGAACAAACACGAGCTGATAGCACTATCGCTTATGCAGAAGCTTTTAGCAATGCTGATTTAACTGAGAAGGCACCTGAAAATGTAAATGAAATAGCTGAAACTAGAGTTACATCAGAAACGGGCTCAATTGTATCCGATACTAGAGCCACAACAGAAAGCGGACAAAAAATTTCTGGCCAACCCCTCAACGCAGACCAGATACTTAAACCTTCTGGTCAGAATATCAATGCGGGTGAAGGCACTACAGTATCAACCGGAAATGAAATCAAGCCGTCATCAACTGTAGCAATCTCAATCATCAAAGTATTGAATTATAAAATGGCGGATTATACCGTTATCAGATCGTCGCATTGGGAAAAGTTTTCTACTGATGATATTGGCGTGCCAGCTAATTTCTCATCGGAAGAGGAAAAGATTAAGTTTCAAAAGGAGAATCCAGGTAAGGTTGTGCCCTACATTGATTATATCACCCAATGCATTCGTGCATATGATGAACATAAGCATAAAGTCGCATTGCAGAGATTTGGTGTTGTGCTCAAACAATATCCGGACGATGTAAACGCCCAATTCTATTCAGCTATGAGTTATTTCGACAGCATGGATTATGAAAAGGCAATTCCACTATTCCAAAAAGTTGAAAAAAACCACATCAACACATTTGATGAAGAGGCATTTTTCTACCATGCAAAATGTTTGAAGGCGCAAGGCGACATTGATGGAGCCAATAGTTTGTTTGTGAAAGTTGTTCAGATGAATGGCTTCTACCGTGAGCGCGCGATAACAGAAATGCAATAAAAGGCCACTCTTTTTTATCTGATGAATGTAAGTTTTTTTACATCATCTGCGCTGCCATCTGGTGTGGAAACATAAACGAGATAAACGCCAGTTGCGGGTCTCGCTCCATCTATTCTTCTTCCATCCCATACAGCACGTCCACCTTCACTTTCTGTTTCGAAAAGAATATTGCCCTGCAGATCGGTGATCTTAACGCTTGTGTTGTAAGCAAGACCATCAATAGTGATATTGCCATCGAAATCAGGACGAACCGGATTAGGAAACACACGCACATTGGTCATTTCGGCATCAAAATTTGTAGCGGTTGAGAAGAATCCTACAACACCATTTTCAGTTGCAAAGTACACTTCACCATTCGAGTGGTTGATCGCGATATCATAAATAGTATTGCTGAACAATGGACTATTTTCTTCAGTAAAATGGTAGATCTCTTGCAGGCCATCGTCACTGAAGAGATAAACGCCGCTATTTTGTGTTCCTATCCATTTTCTGTTGCTACCGTCTATTTCAATGCAGTTGATCGTTTCTGTTTCCAATAATATTTGGATGTTGCCATCTTGTTCGATGAGTATCTGTTCGGAATCAAAATTTTCGTCGGTAAAAATTGCATCGGGATTGTAGAAAATAGACATTCCTGAGGACGTTCCAACCCAGATCTCACCATCAAGATCTTCCTCCATACATAGAACATCGTTCGAAGGAAGTTTGCCGTTACCCTCGTTTTCTGTCAATAGTTTGAAATCATCATCACTATAAACGCCAGGAGTTTCGTTGATATTGAGTACCAGCAGACCCTTGCCAATAACATTTGTCCATATCAATCCATTTTGACTTACAATTAGGTCGCCAATTTTGTCACCTGATTCAATGGTAGGAGAGAAGTCAAAATCGAAAAAACTTCCATTTCTATCCATGGCATGAATTGCGTTTGGTGTAAAGCTATTGGTGCACCATAAAACACCTTCGTTGTCAAAAGCAACGCCTGCCACACCAGTCCAGCCAATAGCCCAAGTCACACCGCTACCATCCGGGCCGCTATCAGAGCCACCATTTTTACTTGTTGCTTTTAGTGTTGAGGCATCAATTTCTACAAGACCTTCTTCCCATGATCCTAAAATTACCCTGTTGTTGTTCAGTGGATCAATTGCTACGTCCATTATATCTGAAATAAAGCCGTTGTGCGGGTTGAAATTGCCGCCGGAAGACTTAGTCGTATCTGCAGAGAATACACGCCATTTGTCTTCAACAAATCCAGACACTCCGGTGATTTGCCATAGGTTTCCCCAATCGGGCCTTACTCCACCATGAGCAATCCACACATTGTTGTTGTATGCGCCAATCCTTCTGCACGCTGCGGTGTACGGACCATCTGGTTGGATTATTCGATCTTGGGTGCCTTCAAAGTTTTGTGACCACATCAGTCCTGAAAACTTGTCTACTGCCCAAACAAAACTGTATTCGCCTACCACACAATTATTAGTGTGCATGAGTCTTCCGCTGAATGATGTAATGAGTGAGGAATAATCGAAATTGAAGTGATTCACATAATATCCATAATTGCCGGATACTGTAAGCCACTCACCATTCGACCAAATCTGGTTGATCTTAAATTGCGACAGCTGATTGTGTATCTGCCATGTTCCGCCCGACATATCTTTTTTCCATAAGGTGTCCTCGTCTTGGCCAGGGCAAACTACTACCATGTGATCATTAAAAAACTCGATGTGTTGAAGGGTAGAGTCGCCAGGCACATCACTGAATTGACTCCAATTTTGGAAGTTTGCTAGGAATGGATTGCTGAGACTCGCTGTCTGAAGTCCTGTTTCCGTTGCCGCATATAATTTTCCATCGTAAATAGCAATGTCGTTCACACGCACAGGGCCACCATTCTGACCAATGAAATAGGTTTCTTTAACCTCTAGTCGCTGCATATCGATAACCACTACACCAAATCCAGTGCTCAGATAAACTCTGTTTTCATAAGGTAGAATGTCATAAATAGCCTTATCACCAATAACGCTACTGAATTTAATGTCTGGAATACTGTATGCGTTTTTTTCATCTATGAGATCAATGTTGCCGTTCTCATAACCGATCACAACAAGTTTGCTTATTGGGTCATATTCCATTGCTGTAATACCCACATCAGTAAGCTTAGTGGCTTTAGAAATTCGGGTGATCTCATCCTCCTGTTTATTGTAGGAGAACACAGAATATGGCGTGGCAACGTATACAATGTTTCCTGCTTCACAGACATCGATGCATTGGTTGTACGGAAGATGATCGCGCCATGTCCCAATGCTGAATTGAGCGCGAGCACTCAGAACACTAATTATTGTGAGGAAACAGATGGATGTAAATACTCTTTTAAGGAACATATTGGGATTTTTGGCCTGCCATAAACGCAGCCGCTGCAAAAATGGTATGTAAAAAGCAAAAAAGTTTGACATTAGTTCGAATACATTCATTTCAGTGCTGAAACGGAGGTGAATAAACAGATCAAGCACCTTTCGGTTTGAATTACAAGATGCGAAGAAATTACCCGAACCGATAAGTCCTCCATTTTAACCGAAGACGTTACAATTCGACCCGTTTATTCATTACATCTCAAATGCTTGAGGGGATAATTGATTTTAGGGGTAATAATTTCGGTTCAAAGGACCACTTTTTAAACCTAAATTCTTAACGCTATGAGCAACAAAGCATCAGACAGCCTTCACAGATTGGTGAAGAGCATGACCAAGCCCGAGAAGAGATATTTTAAGGTGTTTTCTTCTAGACATATTATTGGCGATAGCAACAATTATCAAACATTGTTCGATGCAATCGACAAGCAAGAGGTTTATGATGAGGTTAAACTCATGAAAAAGTTTAAAGACAAATCTTTTGTTAGCAGGTTTTCTATTGCTAAAAACAGATTGTATGCAGCCTTGCTCAAGAGTCTTGATTCTTTTCATAGCAACAGTAGTATTGAAGCGCAACTTCAGAGGCAGTTGCACAGCATTGAAATTTTGTATCACAAATCACTCTATGATCAAAGTTTAAAACTACTTCAGAGCGCAAGAAAGGTTGCGGAAAAGCATGAGAAGATAACCATCTTGGTGGAGATGGATAAATGGGAGAAAAGAATTCTTGAGAAAGATAATTATGAGAACTTAAGTGGCTCAAATCATCTCCAGAATATGCTTAAAAAGGACAGAGATCTGACCGACAAACTGCAGACCTACAACGAGCTTTGGCATATTAAAAGTCTCATCTTTTCTGAGTTGTACAAACAAGGGAAGGTAAGAAATGCCGATGAACTCGAGCGAATGAAAAAGATTATAGATGACGCAGCCGGAAAGCTTGAAGGCAAGATGCTCACCACTGAAAACAAGTATATGCTCAATCACATCTATAGTGCGTATTATTTCAGTCTTGGTAATTATGCGATGTGTTATCCTTATTTGTTAGACAACCTAAAGCTAATTGATAAAAAACCGCACCTCTTCAAAGAAGAACCCAATATTTATATCTCCGTGCTTACTAATGCTATCTATGTGGGAATGCGTCTTGGCAAATGGAACGAGGCGCTGAAGAATGTCGAAAAACTTCGTCAGCTGCCCGCTAAGTTGGAACTGCAAAAAAATGAGGACCTTGAGTTGCGACTTTTCTCCTTGGCGAAAAGCACTGAGCTTACATTATATGCTCAAAGCGGTGAGTTTGAAAAGGGCCTCGAACTCATTCCGTCTATTGAAGACGGTTTGGAAAAATTTGCCGATAAGCTTAGCTCTGTGCGCAAAGCACATTTTTATTTCAATATCGCAGTCGTTCATTTTGGACTTGAGCAGTATCATGAGTCACTCAAATGGATCAATCAATTGCTCAACAATGTTGAAATTGATAAGACTAGAGACATTCATTGTATGTCACAAATTCTGAATTTGGTGATTCATCTTGAGCTCGGCAATAAAAGTCTTTTGCCTTATGCTCTTCGGAGTACACAGCGATTTTTGGAAACCAGAAAAAAAGTTTATCGCTTTGAGCAGGTTATGTTGAATTTTATCAACGACTCTTTGAAGAAGCGCGTTGACAAAACTCAAGAAGAAATGTACGAGTCGCTTGTGTCGGAGCTTGAGGGTTTGAAGAGTGATACTTTTGAGAGGACAGTATTCGAATATTTCGATTTTCTCGCCTGGGCAAAAAGTAAAACAGCAGGTAAAAAATATCGCGAAATGTTGGCTGCTTGAAATTAATCCTTCATAGAATCCCAGCCCTGAGCCTTAAGTTCTATTGCGTCACCAGCGCGAGTTATAAGCCGACATCCGCTTGACTCGTGTGTTGCGTGACCTACAACAGTAAGATTTGGATTGCCTTTTATTTTATCGTAATCAGATTGTTTGATTGTAAATAACAACTCATAATCTTCGCCACCACTCAGCGCACACGTTGTATAATCAAGATTAAATTCCTTTGCTGCTTCGATAGTTCTTGGCGACACTGGAATTTTTTCTTCATACAAATCGAAACCTACACCGCTTTGATCCGCAAGATGTTTTATCTCTGAAGATAAGCCATCAGAGATGTCAATCATGGAGGTTGGTTTTACTTCTAATTTTTCAAGGAGATCAGCGATGTCCATTCTCGCCTCTGGTTTGAGTTGTCTTTCGAGGATGTAGTCATAACCAGCTAAGTCTGGTTGCGCTCCTGGTGCCGACTTGAATACGGATTTTTCTCTTTCTAAAACTTGAAGACCCATGTATGCGCCTCCGAGATCGCCAGTCACCACAAGCAGTTCGCCCTCTCTTGCTCCTCCTCTTGTCACAATGTTTTCTTCTTGTGCATAGCCTATCGCCGTGATGGAAATGATTAAGCCATTGGTGCTGCTTGTTGTATCGCCTCCTACAAGATCAACACCATAATGGTTGCAAGCAAGAAAAACACCGGCGTACAATTCTTCAATGGCCTCAAGTGAGAATCTATTGCTGATGGCAATCGAAATGACAATTTGCTCGGGCTTTGCGTTCATAGCAAAGATGTCGCTGAGATTCACTACTACACTTTTGTAGCCGAGGTGTCGCAATGGCACATACATCAGATCAAAGTGAATTCCTTCAACCAGCATATCTGTGGTAATGACCATTTTTTTATTATCAGGAACAGCAATGATTGCAGCATCATCACCAGCTCCTTTTAAGCTGGACTTATTTTTTAATAGGATGTTTTCCGTGAGGTGTTTGATTAACCCAAACTCTCCAAGACTTGATAATTCGGTGCGATTTTGATCAGACATATTGAAATGAATTCGGGCGCAAAGGTCGCAATCGAAATGCAAACAACCTTAACTTTCTGCTTGCACATCTGCCGAAAGCCGAATATCCTTTACGCTAAGTTGAAGCGTGATGCGGTTATTCCATTCATTTTCTTCCAAAGTAAAAAGTAGATCAACCTCTTGTCCACCCTCAATTATCGAAGCCCATTTTCCTAAATCAAAACCAATTCCCTCCATAGCGAAGTCTGGATTTTGGCGCTGGCAAACATGCAGTTTAAGGTGCGTTTTTGTTTCGCCTACTTGCCGAGTATACCTCGCATTGACGACGTTTTTCACCATAAAAACTGGCTTCATGTTTCCTGGGCCAAATGGGGCAAATTGCTTGAGTCTACGCCAGAATTGAGGGGTGAGTTCTTCAAAAAGCACTTCAGCGTCATATATGATAAATGGCTCAGGCAATTTGTGATTTAGATGGTTCCTAACTACATCATCGAATTTTTTGCGGAAGCTTAAGAAGTTTTCGGACTTAAGACTTAAACCCGCAGCCATGGTATGACCCCCATATTGAATCAAATGTTCGGCACATTCGCCAAGTACATCATACAGGTCAATACCATCAATACTTCTGGCACTTCCACTCATCTTTTCACCATCATCAACAAGCACAATTGTGGGTTTGTAGTAAACTTCTATAAGTCGTGATGCTACAATACCAACAACGCCTTTGTGCCAGGTTTTTCCTGCAACAACTGAGGTAAACGAACTTTGGTAGAATTCGTCTATCTGGATTTTCTCTAATGCCTCAGAAGTAATTTCCTTGTCGAGCAGTTTTCTTGTTTGGTTGTTTTCTTCAAGCGCGGGACTAAGTTTTTTTGCATCTTCAATGTTCTCGCTCAACAAAAGTTCAACAGCTTGTTTTCCGCTGAAAATTCTCCCGGCTGCGTTAATACGAGGCGCAAGAATAAAAACGACATCGGTGATGTTCAGTTCCTTCTTTTTAACTGAAGCTCCCTCTAACATAGCGGCTATGCCCGCTCTTGGGGAGGCCGTAAGAAGCTGCAAGCCATGATATGCAAGTATGCGGTTTTCATCAATGATTGGCACGATGTCCGCGCCAATTGAAATTGTAAGTAGATCAAGATATTCAAGAAAAAAATCTTCATCGATTGATTGCTGCTGGCAAAATGCCTGTATGAGTTTAAAGCCTACCCCGCAGCCGCTGAGTCCATCGAATGGGTAGCTGCAATCTTGCCTTTTCGGATCTAATACAGCAGAAGCGTTTGGTATTTCACCAGGATTATGATGATCACAAACAATAACATCGATTCCGAATGTTTTGGCGTAGGCTATTTTTTCGCCATCCTTAATGCCACAGTCCAAGGTGATGATGAGACGAATACCATTGTCTCTCGCATATTCTACACCAGCGAAAGAAAAACCATAACCCTCTGTATACCTATCGGGGATATAGTATTCACAACTCACTCCAAGCTTTTTCAAAAAGGAGAACATCATGGTAACAGCGGTGGTGCCATCGACATCATAATCGCCATAAACAAGTATTTTTTCCGATTGATGAACGGCCTTCGTGAGTCTTTCAACAGCTTTGTCCATGTCCTTCATTAGAAATGGATCATGAAGATCATCTAACGATGGACGAAAAAAGTGACGGGCATCTTCAAAAGAATTCAGACCTCTTTGAAGCAACAAACAGGCGGTAAGCTGATCAACAGAAAGTTCACCAGCGAAGCTATTCACCGTTTGCACATCCGTCGTTGATGCCTGAATCCACCTTTTTTTCATGGTGCGTAATTAGGATAGAATTTTTGAATCCGTATGCCATAATATTCCTGAATCTGGAATAAGGCGTTCATTATAGCCTTGATTTTTATTGGGTTATCTGGGAAATAAAGAGAGGTAATTGAAGTGTTTTGCTCAGCGTTATATTTGTTAACAGCCGACATTTGGTTTTGATGCAACCAAAGCTATTGTTTGAATGACTTGTATTTATATCTTCGAAACCTGTTAATAAGTAACAAAATGAAACTTCGTACCTATTTGTTTGTCTTCATTGCGGCGTTCGCCGGCTCATTTTTTATGGCGAGTTGCTTGAATGAAGAAAACCGTATACCACCGAATTGTTATGATGGAGAATTGAACAATGGTGAGGTAAACATTGACTGTGGTGGTCTGAATTGTCCTGAATGTGATCATTGCACCAATGGTGTATTTGAACCAGAGCGCGGCGAAACATGGAGAGACTGCGGCGGAGAATGCCCAGTTTGCCAGCCATGTTCGAATGGTATTATGGATGGTGATGAGCAGGCAATTGACTGCGGCGGTAGCTGCGGTGGCTGTGACCAACTTTGTGAAGATGGCCTTCTCAACGGATTCGAAGATGATATCGATTGTGAAAATCAAACCGATTTAGTTCAGGGAGGTTGCGAGTTTTGCCCAACATGCATCGATGGTGTTATGAATGGTTCTGAAACTGGTATTGACTGCGGTGGTCCAGATTGTGAAGCATGCTGCTCAACTGGTAATTGCCGCAACAGTATTCAAGATGCCACAGAGTTTTATGTTGATTGTGGTGGAACCACTTGTCACGATTGCCCTGACACTCTTGTATGGAAAATTGGAAGCACCGTTTACTTTACACCATCACAGATTATTGTTGTGAGTGATGCCGGAGGAACGCTCACCTATAGCGATAATGAGGCATACGAACTAGATGAAGATGCACCGCCAATCGCGCTTGGTACATTATCATTGTTAATTACGCAGCCTGATCTCGGCTGGCCTGCAAGCTTGAGTTCTCCAATTAATTTCCCGGAAGTTTTTGACCCAACTGAATATGTAATCACTTGGACAGACGATGCTGGTATCGTTTACAGCTCAAGCAACCTTGATGGATTGGGTAAATTCACTATGGTTCGTGCCGGAACAGTAGTTGTGCCCGACGATGACTTCGACGGATGTCACAAGCCAGCTGGCACATATGTGTTCTACCGCGGAACATTCTCAGGAACGCTATTTAGCAATGATCCAGAGTTGCCATCTGTGAATTGCAGTCAGGGTTTATTCCAAATAACATTCTTCATCCCATAAGAAGGATAAGAAAAGATAATTTAAAGGCCTCGCAGATGCGAGGCCTTTTTTTGTCTAAAAAGCGCAGATTCACTGAATAAAACATTTGTGACAGGCGAAGCATGGTCTATATTTGCAGCCCCAAAAAAAGGCGTTGACAATGAACGACATGGTGAAAATATTGGCCGGCTCGGCTTCTCAGTATCTCGGTGAAAGTATTTCTCGTGAATACGGCGTGGAACTGGGTAAGGTCATCATCCAGAGGTTCAGCGATGGGGAGTTTCAGCCTTCAATAGAAGAAACAGTAAGAGGAAAGGATGTTGTAATCATTCAGTCAACATTTCCACCAAGTGACAACCTGATGGAGCTGTTGCTTTTGATAGATGCCGCAAAACGTGCCTCTGCCAAAAGAATTGTTGCCGTAATTCCGTATTTTGGACTTGCTCGTCAAGATCGTAAGGACAAGCCGAGAGTCGCAATTGGCGCCAAGTTGGCTGCTAATCTTTTAACCGCTGCAGGCGTGGACCGTGTAATTACCATGGATTTGCACGCGGAACAAATTCAAGGCTTTTTTGAAGTTCCGGTTGATCATCTTTATGCGTCAACCATTTTTGTTCCTTTCTTGAATAGTTTGAATATTCCTGATTTGCTTATTGCAGCTCCGGATACCGGCGGTACTAAAAGGGCTAATGCATATGCCAAGCTCCTTGGTAGTGATCTCGCTATTTGCTACAAACAACGCAAAGTGGCCAATCAGGTGGAAAGCATGACAGTGATTGGTGATGTGAAAGGAAAGAATGTAGTAATCGTGGATGACATGTGTGATACAGCAGGCACATTGTGTAAGGCCGCTGAAGTGATGATTGAAAACGGTGCACTTTCTGTGCGGGCTATTTGCACGCATCCAGTATTAAGCGGAGCAGCTTATGAGCGTATTGCAAGCTCGAAGCTTGAACAAGTTATCGTAACTGATAGCATACCGTTGAAGACAGACAAGCCAACTGATAAAATAACTGTATTAAGTGTTGCCCCTTTGTTTAGCGGAGTGCTTCATAACTTAATGGAGAACAAAAGCATCAGTTCTAATTTTATAATTTCGTAATTAATAAATAATCCATAAACACATGAAACAAGTCTCATTGAGCGGCTCTCCGAGAGAGGGCGTAGGAAGAAAAGGCGCTGAGGAACTGCGTAAAAATGGTCGCATTCCCGGTGTGGTTTATGGCGGTCAGCAACAAGTTCCATTCAGCGTATCTCGCAATGATTGGGATAAGATTATCGCCCGCCCTGATACACTTCAGATCAACATTGAAATTGCCGGTAAAACTTATTCTACCATTATTCAGGAGATGCAACAGCATCCTGTTACCGACCTCGTATCTCACATCGATTTACTTGAGTTGGTTCCTGGTAAAGAAGTAAGAACAACACTTCCTGTTCGCACAACAGGTGTTTCTGAAGGCGTTAGAAGTGGTGGTAAACTTCTTTTGAACTACCGCAAAGTTCGTATCAGCGGAAAGCCAGAGGCTATTCCTGATGAAATCCAGGTAGATATCAGCAGCATGAAAATTGGTGACATGATTCGTGTTCGTGATATTAAAATCGAAGGCTGCAAAGTGCTTGAGGCTGAAGCTTCAGCTATTGTATCAGTTCAAGTAACACGCGCAGCCATGGCTGACGCTGCTGCTGCTGCTGCTGCTGCCGCTGGTGATAAGAAAAAATAATATTTCACGATATTGTCTCGCCTGAATCTGTAGAATGAAATTTTTAATCGTCGGATTAGGTAACATTGGAAGCGAGTATGCTTCTACCAGACATAATATTGGTTTTAAAGTATTGGACGCTCTTGCTGGAGCGTCCAATCTTTTTTTTAAGAGTGATCGTTATGCTGATGTGTGTGAGTTGAAACACAAGGGCAAAATGTTCATTCTTATCAAACCTACAACTTACATGAATCTGAGCGGCAATGCAGTGAGATATTGGATGCAGGTTGAGAAAATCCCAATGGAAAATGTTCTTGTAGTCACCGACGATTTGGCTTTGCCATACGGGAAATTGCGGATGCGCGCTCAGGGCAGTGATGGCGGTCACAATGGCCTCAAACACATCACACAAATACTTGCTTCACAGAATTATGCCCGACTGCGCTTTGGAATAAGTTCAGAATTTTCCAAAGGACAACAAATAGATTACGTGCTAGGTGAGTGGAATGATGAAGAAAAAAAATCTTTAACAGAGCACATAGAACGTGCAGGCAAAGCAGTACTTAGCTTCGGGTTGATTGGCGTCAACCGTGCGATGAATGAATTCAATACGAAGTAGTGATTTTCTCAGATTCCATGATAGGATTCTTGGTTTAATTTCTCAATCTTTTGTAGAGACGTTCTACGCGCTGCAAAATTGTCTCAGACTCTTCTTCCTTTCGAGTCACTGGTTTGGTTAGTTCAAAACCACCAATACGAATGTGAATCTCTTCTTTATCTTCTTCTTTTTTCTTCTCGTAAAGAATTTCGTTTTTTGATCGGTCGTTGATTTTTTGATATTGCTTTTCAGCGAATGAATAGGCGTAAGTGTTTTCCAATTTTTCACTAGCCACTTTTCCTAGGTAAGATAGCAGGGTCACTGAGTTTTGATCATTGTTCAGTTCTGCTGGACGAGGCGTATCGTCGGCATATAGCATACTCATATCCGGAGTAGATCTAACGATATCTTTTGTGTTACTGATTTCAAATAGTGATGCTTCTTTAGATTGAAGTTTTGTGCCGTTGAATGCGAATCGTTGAATGGTTTCTTGTTCCGTGTTAGATGGCGTCACAATCTTTGGCATAACGACGATCTCATTACCCTTAACGCTTTTGGTATCCACCGCTTCGTTTTTGTGTGTGGCCTCGTTTTGTGTCGGTTTAATTGGCTTTAATGCCACCGCAGAACCCACGGTGTCGACTGAGGCAATTTGTGCGGGCGGATTGTCATCTTTGCCAACGATTAGAAAAACAAAAAGAAGCACGGCAGCCACGGAAACAAAGCGCAGTGCAGCATTTCTAAGTGAATAGACTTTTGTTTCGCGTTTTCTAAGCGTGTCTTTGGCATCAAAGATTTCTGATAATGGAGAAAGTTTTGTCTTGTAGAAAATGTCTAAATCATTTTTCAATTTGACATCACGAATAAGCAAATGATTAAGTCTATTGTTTTCGTCTAAAGTTAGGTCGCCTTCAATTTTCGCCGCAAGCAGTACTTGAGGGTTATTCAT
>Ga0075163_10009742_pt1 | contig 12593 bp, 12 predicted proteins | sample JI1023141ADNA_FD_71478 | JGI IMG/M metagenome (GOLD analysis project Ga0075163, IMG submission 71478) | Wastewater effluent complex algal communities from Wisconsin, to seasonally profile nutrient transformation and Carbon sequestration -... | ecosystem: Engineered > WWTP > Effluent > Algae...
TACAGCTCTGCCACCGGCCGAGCTTTTTCAGCCTTCTACCGATCACCCTTCCTTAAAAAGATGCTCGATGAGGAATTACGCCAGATCGCCGAATCCAGCAAAACCGCTATTACAACAATACGACGCCAGCTGGAAAAGTCACTTACAGAAATTCGCGCTCGTGGCATTGGGCGGGCAACAGGGAGTTTGACACCCGGTATCAATGGCTTCAGCGCCCCCGTTTACGACCACACAGGCAGTATGGTGGCGGCCATAACGGCACTTGGATCAATGGGCGAGTTCGATGCCGAATGGGATAGCCCGCTCGCCAGCGCGATGATCTCCGCGGCGCAATCGTTATCACATCGCCTTGGATATCTATGTACCGCAAAGCAAATTAAGGCTTAGTCCAAAGAGTGCCAGAGCTACAGTCCCCTATTTTCCTGGTCGAATTTCGTAAGCCGACTGTTCGCAAGAAACCAAATCTGTCCTAATCAGCGCCAATTCACCCCGATGAGGGAAGCGAACAAGACCGCTGTAAAGCACATGGCTTTGTAATATTTTGGGTAAAAACTCTGCAAGAAAAGACGCCGAATGATATTCAATGAAAATAGCAGGGATAGACGAAAGAAAATCATCACTTAAACTCAGGAAATTCCACTCACCCCCTTCAATATCACATTTCAGCAAGCCAATTTCTCCGTACTGAATGACAATCTGACCCAAGAAACTCTTCATTCCTAATGCTTGGACAGCAACCAAACGTTGCGCTGAAACCATCTTCCCTGAAAAAATTGAATTAGCTACCGCGTCTTGCTCCCCTAAAAAAAGAACAACTTCACCATCACAATCACTCAAAGCTGCTTGATACAACACAGCGTCCGTCACCGCCAGATTTGCTTTCAATGCAATGAAATTAGCAGGATCTGGCTCAAGAGCAACAAGACGAACGTCCTTGCGCAAAGCATGGCAGGCCAACGAAAACGAACCAATATTCGCGCCTAGGTCGAGCACAAGGGGGCTCTCACCTAACAAATGAAGAAGCTCTAGGGGGTACGCTTTACCACCCAAAACTTCAGAAACAATTTTCAAATTGTAAGCAGTAAGACCTTGCATAGATAACTTCCAGATTAAAAGTTAAGCGGTTAACTTGCGGCGAAAATAAGCGATAGTCTCTTTCAATCCATCCTCAAGCCCCACTTTAGGCGCCCACTCAATAATGGATTTCGCCTTGGCAATATCCGGCTGGCGCTGAGCAGGGTCGTCCTGCGGCAACGGAAGAAAGATCAACTCACTTTTCGAACAAGTAAGGCGAAGCACCGCCTCGGCCAACTCTCGAATAGTGAATTCCACCGGATTTCCGAGGTTGACCGGACCAACCTCTTCCTCCTGCTTCATCATCGCCAGTAAGCCATCAACCAAATCATCGACATAACAGAACGAGCGTGTCTGCTGCCCATCACCGTACAAAGTAATGGGCTCGCCGCTTAATGCCTGCACAATGAAGTTGCTCACTACCCGGCCATCGCGGGGGTGCATCCGTGGGCCATAGGTATTAAAGATGCGAACCACACGAATATCGACGCCGCTTTGCCGGTGATAGTCGAAAAATAGGGTTTCAGCACAACGCTTTCCTTCATCGTAACAAGCACGTGGTCCAATCGGGTTAACGTTTCCCCAATAACTTTCCGTTTGCGGATGCTGCTTCGGATCACCGTAAACTTCACTCGTGGAAGCTTGCAAAATCCGCGCCTGCCGACGCTTGGCCAAGCCCAGCATATTTATCGCGCCAAGGACGGATGTCTTGGTCGTCGAAACGGGATTATTCTGATAATGAACAGGGCTCGCCGGGCAGGCGAGATTGTAGATTCGATCCACTTCCACATATATTGGTAACCAGATATCGTGGCGAACGAGCTCAAAATTCGGCTTGAGCAATAAATGGCGAATATTTTCTTTTGTGCCGGTGTAGAAATTATCCAGGCACAACACCTCATCTCCCGCCGCAACCAGCCTTTCACAAAGGTGAGAGCCAATAAAACCGGCCCCTCCCGTCACCAAAGTCGTTGGAGTCATTTTGAAACCTCATGTTCTGTTGCCCACTTTTGCCACATCCCCCACAACGCCGTCTCAAAGTTTCGAGCAAAACGTGGCGCATTAAAAAGTGGAGACTCAAGTGCCTGTTGACGCAACCTAGCACGCGTACCTGCGAGCTGTACCAGATCGCCTGAAAAGTTCACAGCCTTGGCAACGTAGGCATCATCATCCAATGCAATCCAGTCAGCCAAACCCGCGTTATGATTAATCGTCTCCCCCATATGTGAAAGAAAACGGTCACCACACCGGGCAATCAGCGGCACGCCCATCCATATTGCTTCAACACTGGTTGTTCCACCTGGGTAAGGAAAAGGGTCGAGGGCAATATCGACCCGCTGATAGGCGGCCAAAAGTTCGGCTCGCGGCGCCCCTCCCTCCATGATCAAGCGGTCAGCCGCAATGCCAAAATCAGCGAAGCGCTGACAAGTAGATGCATAGAGATCAACATCGTTCAACTGCCCGGTTTTCAAAAACAACCGAGAGTTGGGTACCGCATGAAGCACTCGGGCCCACACAGCGACTACCTCATCGCCCATCTTCGCCAAATTATTAAAACAACCGAAGGTGACATAGCCGTTAACTAACGCCGGCAGAGGCCCGACTTCCATGGCGAGTTTGGGTGGTGTGAAACACAAATAACTCTCCGGCAACCGCCAGATTTTTTCGGTGAAATGAGCCGCCTCATTGGCCGGTGTAACAAATGAGTCACCCAGTAGATAATCAATTTCCGCAACACCCGTCGTCGCAAAATACCCTAGCCAACTGACTTGCACTGGTGAGGGCTTCCAGGCAAAAACAGGAAGCCGATTACCCGCTGTATGGCCCGAGGCATCAATAAGAACATGAATCCCATCGGCGTGAATCATCCTCGCGGCATCTTCGTTGCTACGGTCGGACAACGGCTTCCAGGCTGAAAAAAATGGTGCCACGCGCGCGCTTAGATCATCGAAATTCAAATTTGTCGGATAAGCAATCAGTTCAATGCGTGCTGGGTCAATATGAGTAACCAGGCACTCTAACCAATGCCCAACAGCATGGTTGCGCAAATCACCGGAAACCAAACCAACACGCAAACGACCAGGCGAGGGCGTAGATATCCAACTCAAAAATCTCGCCCCAGTAATACGGTCCAGCAAAGCGCCATATTGGCGTGCTTCTTCGAGATAATACGAAACAGAAGTACTCGACCCGCAACAATGATTAAAGAGCAGATTGCTGAACATCTCAGCGTCATCCGGCTTGAAACTCAGGCCCCGTCGATAGCTTGCCTCCGCTGCTCGAAGATGCCCTTGCTGGCGAAGCACCCCACCCAAGTTGTTATAGGCCTCTACATACTTGGGGCTTACTGCGAGAAGTTCCTGATAAATACGCTCCGCCTCTTTTAGCTGCCCTTGCTCACTGACGGTAAGAGCAAGATTCAGTCGAGCTTCAAAAAAGTCAGGTTTAAGCGTCAGCGCCTGCCGAAAACTGGCAACCGCTTCACTGAGGCGCCCCTGTTCGCGTAGGGTACTGGCTAAGTTGTAATACGCTTCAGCATAGTCAGGCCGAGACACCAGAGCCCGCCGCAAAAAGGCTTCTGCCTCGGCTAACCGACCCTGCTTTCTCAAAACATTACCCAGGTTATTGCAAACCTCGGGGTAATTTGGCTGAATCGCCAGCGCCCCCAAGTAGGCAACCTCGGCCTCGGCAAAGCGCTTCTGCTCGTAAAGCATCACGCCCAAGTTATTGTTAGCCTCAGCGAAATTTCCATTCAAGGCCAGCGCTTTCCGATAACAGGCCTCAGCTTCGTCGAGTTGACCTTGCAACTTAAGCGTCGTGCCAAGATTGTTATGTGCATCGGCAAAACATGGATTGATACCTATTGCCCTGCGATGGCAAGCCGCCGCCTCCACAAGACGGCCCAAATCACCCAGTATCAATCCGAGATTTGTTCGCGCCTGCGCGTCACGCGGCAGCAACTGCACCGACCGCTGCGTTGGACGAAGGGCGGCGGCACTTTTGCCTTGTGATCGGAGCAACGCCCCAAGAACCTTCCAGCCAAAGCCATGCAGCGGAAAACGCTCAGTCATCGCAATAGCCAGCGGAACGCCTTCGCTATAGCTTCCCTGATCAAGTAGTTGAATCAGTGCAGCCTCCTCCGCCGCAGTTGGCCGAACACCTTTGTTCAAAGATTTTTTTGCCGCCAGCGACGGGGAAACGGGCTTGTCTAGCTCAGAATGGTCCAAAAGTGCCAAAAGTGCATCAAAGGCCTGCCCCGCCAGTCCGTGTGATTTCCCCAGCGCCAAAACTTCCCGGGCATCGTCACGCTGCCCCGCCTGCATCAGCGCTTCGGCATATACCAACCAGTGTTCCGCCGTCTCAGGGTCAGCCTCCAAAGCGACTAACAAATAAGGTAACGCCGCCTCCGGCCGCTGTAACTGGAAGATGAGCAAGCCGAGTTGATAGTTGGCCAGTGGATGCCGTGGATCAGCTTGCAGTACCGCACGATAGACAGTTTCAGCAGCCTCCAATTGACCCGCATGATGGTACTCAATGGCCTTGCTACAAATATCGCCCAGCGTTGGCGACAAAGACGGAGGATGTAGTTTGGGATCGGTCATGGAAGAACTCTAAACTGAAATTATGGAACGTCACGCACTTCCGCCGACTTTTCGTCGTAAGAGTACCCATAACAGCGACAGTCACGGTGAACTGAAAAATAAGGCAAAAATACCCTAAAGTTTTCCCGACAGCCTCCGTAAATTGATTCAACGGTAGAACAAATTGATTGCTCTACCCAGATTTGAAGCGGTTAGCGCAAAGCGCTGGCCAAATGGCTAACTGATCCAAGGAGATACAAAATGGCACAAGTTATCAACACAAACGTATCGTCACTCAATGCACAACGCAATTTGACGAAATCGCAATCTGATCTGGCTACTTCGCTGCAACGCCTGTCTTCCGGCCTGCGCATCAACAGCGCCAAAGACGACGCAGCAGGCTTGGCCATTTCTAGCCGGATGAGCTCACAAATCAGCGGCATCAATCAAGCCCAACGTAACTCCAACGACGGCATCTCTCTGGCGCAAACGGCTGAAGGCGCGCTGGCCAGTGTCAGCGACTCCCTGTCCCGGATGCGCGAACTGGCTGTACAGGCTTCCAACGCCACCAACAGCGCCTCCGACCGCGCCGCACTTCAGCTAGAAGTTGAACAACTGGTCCAGCAAATTAATACGGTAGCCAGCCAGTCCTCATTCAACGGTGTCAAATTGCTTGACGGTACCTTCAACGCACAAAGCTTCCAGGTCGGCGCCAACGCCGGCGAAACGATTGCAATTAATTCGATTGCCAGCGCCAAGACGGATGCCCTGGGTGTCGGCACAACCTCCTCATACTCGACAAAAGTCGCTGGCGCCCTCGCCGCCGGTAATATTGCCGCCGGTGGCATCACGGTCAATGGTTACGGCATCGGCCCCACCCAGCGCGACGGCGTTTCTGCTGCAGGCGGCAATGACAGCGCAATTGCCAAGGCAGCAGCCTTCAATGCTGTCTCTGGCCAGACAGGCGTAACGGCTACCGCAGGCGCAACCACGGTTACCGGTGTCGCAGCAACCACGTTCACGGCAATTGCCGGAACTGCAGCCGACAGCATCTACGTCAATGGCGTCAACATCGGTGCTGTTGCAGCCGGCACCAACGCAACCGGCATGGGCAATAACGTCTCGGCCGCTATCAATGCCGTATCCAACCAGACCGGCGTTACCGCAACCTTCAGCACAACGACTGGCGCTATCTCGCTGACTGCTGCCGACGGCCGCAACATCAGCCTGATGGCCGGCACTGGCGGCGCTTCAGCAGCCAAGACTGGCTTGACCGCAGCCACCTACTCCGCCGCCGGTGTTACCGGCGCTGGCGCTGCCGCTGCGGGCGCCCTGGCTGCCGGCGACCTGACGATCAACGGCTATGATATCGGTGCTGTTTCCGCCGGAACCAATGCCACAACTCAAGGCGACAACGTCGCTGCCGCCATTAATGCTCTGACCAGCAAGACCGGCGTCACAGCCGCCACTGATGGCGCAGGTACTTTGACCTTGACCACCGCTGCTGGGCAAGACATCAGCATCAGTGGCAGCTTGACGAACCAAGCTACAACGGTAACCAGAACCGGTTTTGATGCTACTCAATTGAATTCCAATACCGCCTCAGTCTCGCGTGGAACGGTCTCACTAAATTCGACAGGTAGCGCGGGCATAACCTTGAACGGTGCTGATATCGCACGAGCAGGCCTAACGTCAGCATATACAGCAGCAACTGCCACTTTCGGTGCAGGCGTATCATCGGTCGACCTTAAGACCGCTGCCGGTGCTCAGAATGCCATCGCAACCATTGATTCCGCCTTGGCCAACATCAACTCGAGTCGAGCCAATCTTGGTGCAGTGCAGAACCGTTTCAGCGCAGTGGTGAGCAACCTGGCAACTTCGTCAGAAAATCTGAGCGCAGCACGCAGCCGGATCATGGATGCCGACTTCGCTCAGGAAACCGCCACGCTGACCCGTGCGCAGATTCTGCAACAGGCAGGTACCGCGATGCTGGCCCAAGCTAACTCCGTGCCGCAAAACGTGCTGAGCCTGCTGCAATAATCCTGACCCCGGCCCGGCCCCGCGCCCGGCCGTAACACACCGGGCGCGGTGGCGGAAACGCCTCGCGCCCTTTGTCCATAAAGCCAGGAGCTGGCCATGAATATTTCTTCTGTGAGCAACAACGCGCCCTCAAACACAACCGCACAACAACCGTTGACAGCTGATGTGCGTCAAGTGCGGGCAACTCAGAACAGTAGTTCAACACCCGTGCAGACCGCACAGGCAGTTGAGCAAACGCAAAAAGTCGAGCCTAGCCGCCAGCAAGTTGAAGAAGCGGCTAAAACAGTCAATGAGTTTTTGAAGCCAATTAATAATTCAATCAACTTCAGCCTGGATGAAGACACCGGGATTACCGTCGTCAAGGTGATCGATGTCGCGACGAAGGAAGTTATTAGGCAGATACCTTCCGAGGAAATGCTGGTAATTGCCAAGGCAATCGACCAGATGAAGGGCCTTTTGGTGCAGCAAAAAGCGTAAACTACGCAATCACCTATTAACGGAGGCGCGCTATGGCCATCTCATCTCTCGGCGCTGGTTCAGGAATCGATCTCAATAGCATCGTCACGAGTTTGATGCAGGTTGAGCAGCAGCCTCTACTTGCCTTGCAGACCAAAGAAGCGACTTACCAAGCCCGGATCTCGGCGCTGGGTAATCTCAAGAGCGGCTTGTCTTCGTTGCTAACTGCTTCGCAATTCATGGTGCTGAATGTTGGGCAAAATCCAAACGACAAATTTGCCAGCTTCAAGGCTACGTTGGCAGATACCACCATCGCCACCGCTACGGCAGCATCCGGCGCAGTCGTTGGCAACTACAATCTGGAAGTAACTGCCCTCGCCGTATCACATCGCCTGACGAGCCCTGATAGTTTAGATATCCCCGGTGCAGCCGCAGTCACTGCCGGCCTGGCGGCCGGCGGCACGCTAAAGATCGAACTGGGTACACAGTCTGGTCTCAGTGGCGCTTATGCCTTCGCAGCCGACACCGCTCGCGAGTTAAATGTAACGGTCGCAGCAGGTAGCACGCTGGAGCAGATGCGGGACGCAATCAATACCGCAGCAGCCGATGGCCGCGTCAGCGCCACCATCATCAACGGCACTAACGGCAAGCAGTTGGTACTGAGCAGCAGTCAAACCGGTTTGTCCAATGTAATGAAACTCTCTGGCGTCAGCGGATTTGACTTTGACCCAAGCGGCGCAGGTTCAGGTGTTTTGTCACAGGATTCCCTGAAGGGTGGGCAAGCGGCCACCAATGCTGCCTATAAATTAAATGGCATCGCAGGCACCAGCAGTACCAATTCAGTCACCGGCGCGCTCGATGGGGTAACCCTGAGTTTGCTCAAGACCACGTCAGGAACGCCAACCACACTGACCGTTACCAAAGATAGCACCACCCAGTTGGTTTCTGCTTTGGGCAGCTTTATCAAAGCTTATAACGAGTCTGCCGGCGTCATGAAGAACCTCGGCTATTACGATGCAACCACAAAAAAAGCGGGGGCACTCCAAGGTAACGCGACGTTACGCAGCGTCCAGAACGAAACGCGGAACCTGTTGCAGACCAAAGCGGGCGGCACCTCCGTTTATCAAACATTGTCCGACATCGGCGTTTCAATCCAGAAGGATGGCACGCTGGCGCTCAACACAACGAAACTGACTGCGGCCATCGCGGCTGACTTTAGCGGTGTTTCGACGCTGGTCTCAACAGTTGGCTCTTCCTTCAAAAGCAATATCGATAATGTGGTTGGCAGCACAGGGAGTATCACTAACGCTACCGATGGGATAAACCGATTAATCAGCGATCTTGATAAGCGGGCGAACGCGTTGCAAAGCCGTCTGACCACCATAGAAAGCCGTTACCGCAAACAGTTTTCGGCGCTCGACACCTTGGTTACCAGCATGAATGGGACAAGCGCTTACCTCACCCAGCAACTGGCTAACTTGCCAGGTGCTTACAGATCAAACAATAACTAGGAAATCCAACAATGTTCGGCATGATGCGCAGCCCCGCAGAGAGTTACGCCAAGGTCGGCGTCGAGGCAGCAGTTGAGTCCTCCGATCCCCACCGTTTAATTTTGATGCTTTTCGATGGTGCGATTACTGCAGTTTCCTTGGCCCGGATTCATATGAAATCAGGCGATATTGCCCAAAAAGGCATGGCTACATCCAAGGCGATTGATCTGATCGCTAATGGCTTGCTAGCCAGTCTGGACATGTCGGCAGGGGGCGATCTTGCTGAACGTCTGGCGGCGCTTTACGAGTACATGACCCAGCGACTACTTTTTGCCAATCTGAAAAACAATGTCGCAGCGCTGGATGAGGTTGGAGAATTGTTGGCTAGTTTACGTGAGGCCTGGGCAGAGATTGCACCAGGTAAACAACAGGCAGCAGCCTGATTAATGCGCCCTCTTACGTATTACCAAGCCTTGCTTGAGCACTCCCAACACATGGCAAGCCTGGCGTGTGATCAGGCTTGGAATGATTTAGCAAAAACTGAGTTGGAACGCCGCTCGTTAATTTCGCAGTCGCCCAAAATGATCCTATCAACGCTTCCGATTAGCGAACAGTTGGCCATCAGGGCGCTTATTGAGCAAATTCAGCAATGCGACCAAACGGTTCGGGAGTATCTGATGCCATGGCGAGATAGCGTTGGCAACCTGCTGGCTCGCCTTGAAACAAAAGCTTAATCCCGCAGCATGATCCCGCCTGACGTTGCCAGCAGTTTGCGGCAGATACTGCCGGATCAGCAGGCGGCGACCAATACGCAGACGATGCCGGTCGCTGCGGCGCAAAAGATCGCCGATGTTTTATCCAATCTGGTACCCGGCCAACGCGTGTTGGCGGAGATCCAGGCACTGTTGCCGAATGGCAACTATCGCGCCATCGTCGCGCAGCGGGAAATTACCCTAGCCTTGCCGTTCTCAGCCAAGGCCGGCGATACGCTGGAGCTTGAGGTTGCGGAAAACGATGGCAAGATTGCCCTGGCATTTGTCGCCAACCGTTCAACTGGCGAGCAGGCGGGAAAACTTAACGATTCAGCGGCGACGACACTAAGTCAGACAGGAAAGTTGATTGGGGATTTGCTTAATGGCATCAGCGACCAAGGCAAACGCGCCGCCCCTGCACCGCTTAACGGCAATTTGCCGCTGGTCGATGATTTCCCTGACCAGGCTGCAAACCTTGCGCCCATATTGAAAGACGCGCTGACCAAGAGTGGCGTTTTCTACGAGTCGCATCAGGCTCGCTGGGTAGCCGGTGAGTTACCGACAGCCGCACTCAAACTGGAGCCGCAAGGGAAGTTTTCAATCACGCCACCAACGGTGACGTTCAACGCTGCACTACCGGCAATCAGCGCTGGTGCCGGTGCCGGCACCATTACCAGTGCCGGCGAGGCCGTAACAATTGCGAACGGGGCAAGCCCAGACGATGCGGCAATCAATTCGCTAGGTGCCGCCATCAAGCAGGACGAACCAGGTAAGCAAAATGCAACCGCCACAAACACTGCTGCGGTCGACGGCAATTCAGCGGCAAAAACCCCGGATACGGGCAAGGCGGTTAATGTCGCGACAAATACCCAGGCTGCAACCCAAAGCAGCCAACCTGGCGCACCGGCGAATGCAATGCCGCGTGATCTGGTACCGATTGTTCAGCAGCAACTGGATGCCCTGTCGACACAAAATTACGCCTGGCAGGGTCAGATATGGCCGGGCCAGCAGATGCAGTGGGAAATTGGCGAGAACCCGGATGGAGCGCGCTCAACCGAAAACGATGCAATCGCCCGATGGCAAACCCGGCTAAAACTGGTCTTGCCGATGCTGGGCGGCATTGACGCCATTTTGCGCTTGAACCCGGCCGGCGAAGTTAGCGTCACCCTGACTGCCGACTCAGCCAGTAGCGAAGCCCGGTTGCGCGAAAGCGCTTCTGTGCTCGGCCGACAGATGGAAGCTGCAGGTCTTACCCTTACCCAACTTCTGGTTGAGCATGGCGAAACCAAGGAATGACCCAGCCCGCGAGGCGATTGCCCTCGCCTACAGCCAAACCGATGCCGCACCGCGCGTTGTGGCCAAGGGCAAAGGGCTAATCGCCGAAGCCATCATCGCTCGCGCCCGGGAACACGGGGTGTTTGTCCATGAGTCACCGGAACTGGTCGCCCTCTTAACGCAGGTGGACATTGACGAACACATTCCGGCCCAACTTTACATGGCCGTGGCTGAACTACTCGCCTGGCTTTATCGCATTGAGCATGGCGAAAAAATACCGCCACCTGGCATTTGAGTTCGATTTGTAAACCGTGTCGGTTGAGCGAACGCCTGTTTTACGATGTAAAGATTGCGAACTACAGCGCACCGAGAAAACCTGGGCGCGGAGCCTGACGAATGGTTTACCATCAAGATATTAAATATCCAGCCCATTCGCATGACACCCATTGCCGAAGAACTGCCATTGTCCAGCGCTACCCCAGTCAGCATTGCTCCTGATTTCGAAATCGATCAGCCCAAGGAGTTTGCTCCGTTTTTTCTCCGCAACCTGCGCGAAATACTTTTCTACCTGCGCATCCTCGCCAAGCGGCGTAGCTTGCTCACGGCCTACCTTGATGAGGGCGCAGATTTCTTTTTAACCGCGATTGTTGCGGTCGACGAGGCTGCAGGCCTGATTTTACTTGACCCCCAGCATGCGGAAGAGAGCAACGCCCAATTTGCTAACGCCCGCCAAATTACGCTGGTTGGCAATCTCGATAGCGTCAAAATGCAGATTCGCCTACCAGCATTACAGTTGAGCAAGTTTGAGGGGCAGAGCGTACTATCTGCACCAATCCCGCCAGCCATTCTGCGCTTGCAGCGCCGCGAATTTTTCCGGCTTGAACCGCCGATCACTCAGCCCATTCATTGCAAACTGGCGAAAAAAGACGTGACGGGCGTAATGCAGACTTTCGAGTTTGGACTTGCCGATATCAGCGGCGGCGGGGTTTGCCTGATCGTCCCGACCGAGCTTGGAGAAAGTTTCCTGCGCGATGCTCTGTTTCAGCAATGCCGCCTGGAGATTCCTGGCGAGGGGGTCATACAAGTAAGTTTGCGGATCAGGAAAAGCGTCGAGATGTCAGACCGAAGCGGGCAGCACAGCCTGCGTATAGGCTGCGAATTTGTCAATCTACCAGGCGCCCGCCTGGCATTTATCGAGCGTTACATCACGCGCATCGAACGTGAGCGCAAGGCCAGAGATACCGGCCTCGCGGATTAAACCTGCATGTTCATCACATCTTGGTAGGCTGAAACAATCTTGTTGCGGACCTGAACCATTTCCTGGAACGAGACGCTGGCTGTTTGCAGGGCGATCATGACTTCATGCAAATTCTGATTGGTATCGCCTGCTGCCAGCTTTTCCGCCATCGCGGTTGATTGAGTCTGGGTTTCGTTTACTTTATTGATTGAGTTTTTTAGCACTTCGGCGAAATCAGGCGCTCCTGCGACGGGTGTCGCTTCTGCCGGTTTGCCTGTTGCCTGCGCTGCGGAGGTCCGTAGCATGCTCAACATTTGTTCGATACCTTGTGTGCTCATTTTTAGCTCCTGAAACTTTGGGCGATTACATGCAATTTCCAGGCCAGAATCAGCCCTTGAAGTAACCTTCATCCCGATACTGCTGCAATTTGTAGCGCAAAGTCCGTTCGGATATTCCCAGGCGCTCAATGGTCAGTTTGCGCGAACCGCCTAGCTCGGCCAGCGTACGCAGAATATGCTCGCGCTCCAGGTTTTTCATATTGTCTGCGTTATTCCCAACATCCGACAACCCGGCCTGATGAGCCAATACGGTAGGCGCCGGCTCAGCCAAATGCTTTGCGCCGGAACACAGATTGAAATATTCAGGACCAATATTTGGGCCAGTAGACAGGATCAAGGCGCGCTGGATC
>Ga0075163_10009743_pt1 | contig 12593 bp, 21 predicted proteins | sample JI1023141ADNA_FD_71478 | JGI IMG/M metagenome (GOLD analysis project Ga0075163, IMG submission 71478) | Wastewater effluent complex algal communities from Wisconsin, to seasonally profile nutrient transformation and Carbon sequestration -... | ecosystem: Engineered > WWTP > Effluent > Algae...
AGATAGTCTGCAAGTTCTTCTAAGTCTCTTAGCTCCGTAACAGTTAAAACCCTGTCGAATTTAACTGAACCGTCAAAGTCTGTTGTATATCCCATAATTTCCTTCTTTCATTTATCTATGCACAGTATTGGTGGTAAGCCCGTTGCATTAGGCTGGTTCCTTGCCTAAAAAGTTCTGAGTGAATGTCGTGTGTTTGGCTACCCACAGATTGAACTGTATACAAGATACTGTGGTTCCGTGTTCGCTTCTTACCACCAAAACAGTAAATAGATTGTTAATGGTCTAGGGGGTGCAGTATCACAAGCTGCGAGCGATGGCATAGTGTCGCTTCCACATTGCCTTGCAGTGTTGTTTTCCCCCAGAGTTCTTGGCGACGGGCACACCCATGACAGGTCTTATCGTGATACATTCCCGTTACCAAGTCTTATTTTTTAAAGTTACATACAATACAATGATTACCGTTTAAACAGTGTTTGTTGTTTACTGCGTAGTAGCCACAGATTGAAGTGTTCATATAATTCCTTGTATTGCGGCTGTTACCTGCACAGGAACTAAGTCCATCAGGTCATTCAACATATATTAACCCTGCTCGCTGGGCTTACGGGGACGCACCGCCTTGTTAAAGTTCTTTAATTTTCTCTCGCCATATGGCTGCTTCGGCTTTATCGTTACGTTTCTTATAGCCGTTAGACTGAAGAATTAACGCATCTACCATTTCTTGACCTTTTTGCTGTATTTGCCACTCTAAGTGGTGGGCAGGGTGGGCAGTAAAATACGCATGACAACCATAACATAAAGTATCACAATTAAGTGGTTCATGGCGGGTTGCTTCTTTGCCTCTACCCATAAAGTGTGAACACTCGTGAGATACTGGCATGCCAGCTCCATTAAAACGTACTTCACTATGACAGCGTTTACATTTTCTGTCCCGAAGACGTATCCATTGTGAAAACAATTTGTCACTTGGTCGTATTTTGATTTTACTCATATATGCACACCCTATTTTAGTTCTTCAAAGTATAACTTAAATCTTATTGCGGGTACTACGTTTGCGGTGTAGCAATAACTTAGTTGCATGTTCATGTTCTTTTATAACCTCGTTCAGGCGGTCTCTAAATACTTTTAGTGATGCCGACTGTGAGCCTAATATTACCACGTTTTGCACCTTTTCTGGGTCTAGCATAGGTATGTGTACAACGGCTACTTCATCTGTTAGCACGACGTAGGACACCGAACGCATTAGCTTATAGGCTAGCGTTAATTTATTTAACATCCTCTTTCTCCAATTTCGTTTTTACGTATTCAATCAGTCGTTCGAGGTATGTACGGTAGTAAGTCTCGAAGTCTACTTTGGAGCCTTGTTGCTTGTATAAGATGTATATAACGTCTCGTAAGCGTTGGCTTTGGCTTTTGGTTCCGCTATCTGCGTTACCTTCGGGCACTTCTTCTATGCTTATCTGCCCATTGGGCTTAAACAACAACCAACCTTCGCCTTGGAAGTTATTAGCGAGGAGGGCGACTTCATCGCCACCCAACTCCCTCGTTTCGAACGTGAGCTTCCATGACCTATCGGCTCGTGGGCTCATGCCCATTACCTGTGCTGGTACAGAGATTAGCTCTTCCATTGTGACTCTTGTCCGCCTATAGCTGCGTCAAACAGACTGTCTAGGTCTTCCTTAATATGATTAGGCTCACTAGCTTTAGGCTGTTCTGCAGGCGCTTCTGATTTGACGTCGCTTGCATTAGGTCGGCTTTCGTATAGCATGTTACCGCCACCTATAATCGTCTGCATTGCATCATTAAAGTCTGGCTTATAACCGTTGTTCATCATCGCTACGAGGACGTCTTTCGCATAGCTAAGGTACATGGTGTATTGGTCGCCTTGTGGCTTACCGTAGCCTTTACCGCCACCGAACCCACCGCTGAAGCCTTCTTTCTTAGGCTGACGTACAAAAGTCTCACTTCCGTACTTGCCTTCCTTTTCGTAGGTATCTAACTCACCAGTCCACCCTACCTGTGCGATTGGTTCACTATAGGTTGAAGCTTGCATGTCTGCACCGTCGATGTCTAACACAATCTTAAAGATTTTCTTCTGACCATCGGGGCTTGCCCATACTTGCTTTGCACTCTTAGTTGTTCCACTTATTACTGGCATACTATCTCCTTTACTTTACTCGCCAAATTCGGCACTCGTTGTCACTTATCTTACTAATAGTATACTCCCAACCCTTTGCCTTTTTAATACGTGAAGCGTTCGATTGTACGATAGGTCGCTTGCTAAGAGGGAAAGCTAGGCTATCCCCCTCTTTAAGCTTGCTAATCGGTACAACGTCCGTTTCACGTCTGACAGGGATTGGTACACCTTTGTCAATCGTATATTTCACTTCTATCCTTTTCATTTATTCTCCCAACCGTTTGGTTACATGGGCTAAGAAGTTGTGCAGGTTGACCACCCGCTTAAACATCTCGCCACACTCTTTGACATTTAGACCCATATCAGAGGCCGTTACAATGTCTAACGCACCGTTCTTCTTCGCTGAGATTACCATTAGGTCTTCAATCTCTACTAGACTAGTGCCACCGTTATTTAATTCATACTGGCGCTGTTCTTCATGAGCCATGGCATACGCCCCTAATTGTATGAAGTTCTCTGCGTAGACTCCTTTAGGAGCCTTACGACTTGTGTTCGTTGTTTTAAGGTCACATAAGTACACTTTGCCGTCAATCTTTAACATGCAATCGTATGTACCTGCAAACTTATATTCTGCTGAGTAAATTACTTCTTCGACGTTTATGACATTTATGGGTACGTTAGTGAACCAGTCCATAAATGCGCCAAATGCGTTTTCTGCTTCTTTCGAGACGCCCTCAAGACTCACATCACGACCCTTTAAGTGTGCCTCTACTAAAGCATGTGCTTCTGTGCCTGTATCTGCTCCCGCATCACGTTTCACAGTGTAAGCTTTACTAGCTACCTTTAAATCTTCTTCCGTTACGACTGGAAGCTTGGCTCTAAGGTAGTCTATCGAACACGATACTGCCCAATCCATCAAGTCTTTGGCTAACGTCTGACCGAGTAAGGTCGTGACCCCTTTGGGCTTTTCTGTGCCATTAACAAGATAGCGTGGTGCTCTACCTCTAGCGTTTGGGTTGTGTACTAATTCGTACACCCCATTGTAGAGGCTTCGTTCAATTACTTCTGATGCCATTTGTCCTCCTATTTAATTAATATGTATACGCCGAATACCCAGTTGCACAATATGAACAGACCTACAAAGAAGTCCATTATTTAGCTTTTGGAGGATACAAAGACGTGCCACGGCGACTGCGTTGTCCACCAATTTTTCCTGCTGTACGGGCTAGTTCACGGTTAGCATAAAAGCCTCCCGTTGTTCCTTTTTGACCACCGACTTTACCAATGACTGCGTAAAAGTCCTCGCCATATTTCCTTTTATTAGTTGCTGCTGCGGACTTACCGCCTTCTTTCGTGCCAGCCATTAGAAGAACCTGCGCTTTGTATTTACAGATTGTATGACAGCGTGTTCTGCCAACCATGTAAGGCTTTGGTCCATACGGTTGATTACGCTAGTTTGGTCCTGTACAATCTTAAACAGGTCTTTAATTATTTCCATATCCGTAGTAGTTGACGCTGCTGCGGTTTCTTTTTTGAAGTTGATAGGTAACACTTCTTCTTTCTTAGCTGGTAGTGTACCGTTCGCACGCTGTCTGTTGTATTCTGCTGTGCGACGCTCTTGGTAGTCTTTAAAGTCACTGGCTTGCTTGATACGGCACACTGTCGGCATACTTAAGCCACTTATCTGAATAAGCTGTTTGTTGGTAAGCCCTAGTTCTGCTAGTTGCTTTGTCTTGTTAAATGATTTGTCTGTTAAATGAGCTCGCTTAGTTTTAGGCATATTAGCCCTCCTATTGTAATTATTATTAAAACTATTATTGTTACGTGGTCTTTATCGTTCACATACGCTCTCCTTCCCATTTAATAAATGCGTCACACCACACTCGGGGCATTGTTCCACCAAGACCTGCGGCGGTATTAACTTCCAATACCCAGCAGTTATCTTCGTCTGCTAGTATATCGACAGTTCCAAAATCTAATCCTAAGGCTTCCACAGCCTGTTTGGCTGCTTTTCTAACGTGTTTGACGTTATGGGTCGGTTTAATGGTTGTGTACTCGTGGAAGGCTGTATGAAGCTTCTCACTTATACGTAGGCTCTTGCCTTGAAACACATGTACACGGTATTCCCTCGGTGCTTCGATATATTCCATGAAGTGCGTTGCTGCTTTCTTTCTTCGAGTACCCTTAAGGGCTTTCTTTACATCTTCGAAGTCTCGGCACAACCAATAACCTCTCCCTTTCATGTGGGTGTCAGGTCGTCCCACACAAGGGAACTTCCAATTCATATCTGTGAAGCTGTATAAGCGGGGCATTGGTACATCGTACTTGGCGAAAAGGTTTCGCATTACCCTCTTATTAGTAGCATTGCTTGTATTGGGGTTCAATATAGTCTGAGCGTTGGCAACGCCCCAACCGATGTCTCCCCTGCTTCCACGGACTGCTTTTATTTGACCGTCAGAACAATCGGCTATTGCATTAGCACCGATAGCACTCCTGCCTGAATAAGCTAAAATCATTACATCTCCTTTGATTATGTTTATAATATCGCACTGTTACGCTATTGTCAAGAATATTTATTTATAATATTGACTTCTTGCTCTGTACAATATGGTGTTACTGACGTATTTATCAAATGCACAGGTAACTTAAAAGCGATTATTACCATGTTATTTTCATCGCCTATCTTCTTATAAGCTACATTTGGACTGTAGTACTTATTCCACTTGTCTTGTGTGACGCCTTTCTTAACCCAACGGTACACCATACTTCCGTCGTCATTGTGCATGGGTTCTTTAAAAACACCAGCTGCTTCCTCTAATAAGGGTGTGCTGGTGTAGGGCTTTTCACATATACGGAAGCTTTTAATTTGGTGAGCGGGTATGCTCATTGTCTTTGTGTTTATGGGCAAGTTATCTGCCATACGTCTCTTTACGATGTCTACAGCGTCGGGCGGTATATCTGTTACTGTACCGTCATGCTGTGTAATTTGCCAGTAGTATTCGATGATGCTCTCCTTTATAGTAGTGTTAAATTATGCAAGTCTCCCTCGTAGTAGTAACTTTGGAACTTGGCATACTTTTTATAATTAGGCTTTTTGCTCGTATCTTTTGCATTTAATAAAAGCCCTGCCATTTCATAAGCTGTTTCATAGTTGTCATTAACTAAGTTAATAGCTACGGTGTCTCTTTTCATTTTCTTATATGCTATGTAGCTTTTAAGATATTCCTCTGAGCCAGACTTATCTGCATAGCCAGTACCATTAAAACTAGCTAATGAATAACTAAGCCAAGTTAAACCTTCGGTTTTAGGTTTACGTTCTTTACTCATCTTCTTCCAATCTTTCTATTAAACAGACGAAGCTTGGGTACAGTTTCCCCTTAGCAATTCTGTAAAAATTACTTAATTAACAGATATGATACTGACTAACTATGGGGGGTGAACTGAGGGGTCTAACGCAACCAGGTGTAGCTTTACTGCTAACCCTCACTTTGTCGGCTCTTACGCCTATTCTACGACGGTTCTTGTATCGTCTGGTGACCCAAGCGGTATGGTTACCGCATTCATACCCATGTTGTTAATGCCATTGTGTCTAAGCAAAAGGTTATTCATTTCGTCTTTTACTATTATTGACTCAGCCCGAGCCTCACGGATTTCGGGAACAGCCGTTCAGACTGTTATTTGCTATTATATATAATGTGCTATAATTGTAAAGTAAATCAGCCGTTCAAGACTACACCGCCGTAAAAAGCGGTGTTTTCTTTTACATAGCAAGCATGGCATTGTTGTGCCACGAACTCTACCATGTCACATAACTGATTACCGCACTTACACGTTTCACTATTATGCGTCAATTTCTTCGTCTCCTTTCATACCTCTTAAAAACAGTAGTATAGAAGGCATTTTGCTTTCTAAGTCACTGATATTATTCACTCTAGGGGCGAACTTCTGTGTAGCACTCTTACCCAAGAGGTCGATTATGTTACACACAGGGGAGTCCCCATACTTCTTTACCAAGCGTGAAGCTGCGAACCTGTCGTACTTCGTTGTCTTGGTCGTACCGAACGTATCTATGAACTTTTGCACTACGTTGTCTATTTCACTACTACCATAGCCCAAGACTAATAGTCCCTCTGCCTGCAGGACTTCTACGACCATTTCGGCAGTAGGCTTATCTCGCACTACTTTCATTAAGAGGTCGATTATGTATTGTTTACGCATTAAAACATTACATCTTCACTAATTCTAAGATACTCTGATGCACTTGCATACCACTCGGCGTTTATTGGCCGTGGTCGAATATAAGCCATTTCTTGGTATGCCTGTTCTTGTTCTTTGTCTCGTAGTATTGTTAGTTTCATAAGTCCACTATCGTCTGTCTCGGTTACATCTTTATGTATATATGATACATCGACTGCACCTAAAAAGTCGTGCATAAACTCTGCAATCTCTTTCTTAACCTCCCTTAGTTGTGGACTACGGTCTAAGCAGCTGTAAAACACAATCTTCTTTGGGGCTGAACTTACGGTGAATAACTTTAAGTCACCACAGTATAAGACGCATTTATTATTGGCTTCGAGTGCTAACCGTTCGTATTGGTGGCTTGTTCCTTGTGTCGACCAGTCTCTACTAAGCCGTACATTAGCAGATTGTGTCATATCTTCGACGCAAGTACCCTTAAAGTACCGCATTAAACTTTCCCTAATCGCCATTATCGTTAGTCGTGTACTGTTGTCTATCGTTCCCATATAGCCTCCCACATAGTTGATACACTATTCTTATCGACGTTTTCGGGGTCGTTTTCGATATATTCCATAGCTGCTTCTAATAGCCACACCTCGTAGGTATCGCCAAACTCCATAGCTGCTTCCATTTTCTGCTCTGCTGCCCAATAGGCAACCTCGAACACACCATTGGCGTCACAGAGTAGGTCCAACACCTTAACTTCTACCTCTTTCATTGTCGGGGTGTAGTCGTCGTCATAGCTATCATAAATAGGGTTGCCGTCTCTGTCGTAGTCCAATACGTCTTGGTAGGGCATAGTCGACTGTCTCTTGTCTATCTCGTTTTCTACAGCCCTAAGATACGGTGGTACATAGTTACCTGAAGCATTGTAGCCATTACCTGCACCGATATACTTCGTACTGTTACCAGTGTTTTCGTATTTATAGTGCGGTGGTACATCAAAGAACCTCGTAGTCAGTCTGTTTAATACATAGTTATATGTATAAAGCATATGTGGGTCGATAGGCTTGCCTTTACCCTCCGAGCTGAGTCTTACACCGTTTTCGTCTCTAAAGAGGTTCAGAGGGCTTGTATTACGGGCAAAATACATCTTGTCCAATACACCGTCTACAATCTTTAAGCAGATAAAAGCGATACCTCCGCTTGCCCTTAGTCCGTCTTGCTTACCCTCCATAGTAAGTGCGAAGTCCCATAGTAGGGACTCACTATCGTTAAACGTACCGTCACGAAGCTTAGATTGGTATTTGATACCCAGTTTTTCGTGTTCGGTTCGTAAGATACGAGAGTTATTTACATGACCATTGTGAACCAAGATATATTGGTTCTTACCAAAGAACTTATGAGTAGTAAATGGGTGCGCTGTACGCTTTATGTTAATCGTCGACGTCGGGTTACGGTGGTGGAATAAGATAAGGTTACTATCGTATTTCACTAACCAACGTAGTATTCTATCTTCTTTCGCTGCATGAACCATGTTCATCTCTTGTCCATCGAATAGCCCGAAGCCTTCTAGCCCACGATGTCTCTGTAAGTCGAACTGTTGCATAACATCGTTATTTACAGGAGTACCGTCGAAGTTGTGTTGATATGCAATACCGCACATTACGCTACCTCCAATTTGTATTTACCACGGCTGCTCTGTTCTAATTCTACCAATCGGTCCTTTACATAAGTAAGCGTATCTTTCTTCACTAATGCTTCCCTTGCGATATACCTGTTGGCTGCACTATCGAGTTCTCTCTGCATATCTAAAGGTGATAGGTTCTTCCTTACTGCGTAATGTATCTTTTCTTCCATAAGCCGACGAGTGTAATCGTGGCGCTTAATTTCTAACCTCCATGCGAAGCGCTGTTCGTATTCCTTGTATTCTAGTTCGACTTCCTTACGCTGCTTCTTAATACTACCGTCTATGGTTGCCTTAGTAACGTGGAAGTTACGCTGCTGCTTAAGTTCCCTAATAGTGTAGTAGTCAGGCTTTAGTATACGAAGTCCACCCCTTAAGACATCTAGCACTTCTTTGTGCATATAGAACCTCTTAAGGGTGTTGTTCATGTCATTACCGAAGTAAACTCTGTCTATACCCTTCATGCAGAACTTCTTATATTTTGGTCGCCAATACTTCATCGTCTTGGACATTACTACCACGAAGTCTAGTATTGCTTCGGGGTTGTCATAGCAGGTATCAAACAAGCGGAACTCTAAAGCACCCCAAGCATAGTTGATTGCATGGTATCGTGTACCGAAACTCTCATCGCCTCTACCTACCGAAGGCAAGCGATACCCTATTCGCCTAGACTTTTCATTACTTGAACCCAAGAAGTATAGGGCAGGTAGTAACATCTGCATACTATCTCTATAGTTTCTAAACTCAGGGGTAGCGGTTGTCTCTTGCCCTCGTACCTTATCGTAGTACCCATTAGGGGTGGACAGTAGTGCCATGTGCATACCAGCACCCTCTACATCTATAGGCTTGTCGCCCTGTATTTCTTCGGCTAACGCTGTAAATGCTTCCAATATCTTTGGTAGTAAAAAGATGTTTTCGGGGTTGTCTAACATCAGTGTAAACGTGTGTTCACTGTCCACTGAGCCATCGTTATAGAACTTACTAAATACGAGTGGAAGCTTTGGTCGGAAGTTATTTGCATAAAGGTATGACTCGCCTACTGGTATGGCTTCTGCTAGTCCCAACGGTAAGAGCTGTTTGAGTATAAAGTCATGGCATTTTTCTGTACTATCATAGCCTGTAGTTTCACCGCCGTCACACTCATCACAATCGACATTACCAGTACCTTCGCAATCATCACACTCTGTTCTGCCCCTACTCTCACAATCAGGGCAATCTATCCATTCGGGTTCGTCGTTATCTACTGTATGGTCGGGGTTACTTACTCTGCCACTTTCTTCACAAGTATTGCAGTAGTTACTGCCGTAACCGTCACAATAGCTACACTCTTGCCTACCCTCGTCACAATAGTCACAGCCGTCCTCGTAACCTCTGTTAAGCTGTGCTTCTAACTCTACCTTTATAGCGGTAGCTTTGAAGTTGCAAGTCTTTAACTTATTTACAGCTTCTATAAGCACATCATGTTTATTCGCTTTCATTATCAGTCCTTTCGGCATACATATATGCCTGTTCGTTATCTACTGTTGTCACTAAAATACGCTCATACCCACCCTCTAATCTATCGAGTTTGTCCCAACAAGTGGGGTCTACATCTACGATTAGCCCTGTGAGTGCATATCCTGTCGGTGCTTTTACAGCCTGTACTATGTGTGAGCCTACTGTTACATAACCGTCTACGACGGCGTATTCAGGGTTACTCATACCATAAGCCAGCCTATTGTGGGCATCTAAGAATATGCCATATACGAATAAGCGGTTAATATCATTATCCATTCGCTCTCCTTATCTTACTGATTACAATGCACAACGCCTTTCGGCTTCTTTTATGACGCTATACGCCATATAGTATTTACCGTGTCCTATCGCATCACTTAACTGCGCTACCTCGCTTTCGTATAGATACTCTGTTAGTTCACGAACACGCTTAGACAAGTCTCTTTGGGTAGCGGTCATAATTCCTCCCATAATTAAAAACACCAACTGATTGTTGGCGTTAGTTTTTTATATATTGTTTACAAGTACTTTAAGTACGCACCGTTGTTATATACCGACCATGGTTGGAAGCCATTTGCGCTGTATAACCTATATGCCCACGCTACATTAGTTTCGGGGTTTTTAAGTTCATCACAGCTTGGTCTACCTGCTAACGTGCGAATTTGCATAAGTCCACACGAAGGCGCATAGATACCACCTATGACTCGGTTGTCACCTACGGCATTTGTATTACAATTACTCTCTGCGTGCATGATTGCTCTTGCGACGCTTTTATCCCACTCGTATTTGTTTATGTAGCTTTCGTACAGCGCACAGCCAGTCAATGTGGGCTGCTGTACGGTTGCTAAGACTACTGGCGTCACCTCTGTGGGTGTAGGTAACGCTACTATTTTTTTACTTCGATTTGTGCTACTGCGCTATTTACTGCGCTTTGTGTCTGTGAGTGTTCACGAGCTTGGAACTTCATACCACCGATAAAGGCGATTATTGCGGTTACAAGTATAGCGATTACTACAGTTTTCACTGTTTCTACAGTTTGTTTACTAGGCTTTTTCATCTGTTATTTTTCCTTTCTTAAGGCGCTTTTACGCCTATTTATTTTATCATGTGGGCATGATGTGATTTGCACACATCTATCAGGAAGCTACCCTGCCCATAAGACGCACCGATACCTCGATGCGCCATAACACATACCTAACAGACCTCACATCTGTTATAGCTTGATTGCTTTTAGCGTTTTCTCAGGGGTGTAGAAGTAAAACTTATACGTGCCCTTGCCCACGCTTGATTTTAGCAAAGCTGCGCTCACTTTTGTGCGCTTGCCGAGCTTTTTTGCTACGCATTTTGCACGCTTGTTTACGGGGGTGAAGATGCGCTCTTTGCCCTCGCCTACTACCGTGAAGGTAGCTTTTCGGGTGATAGTTCCCATGATTTTGTCCTTCTGTCACAATCTGTGACGCTTATTTTTTGACGCACTGGGGTGATGACACACACTTCTGTGCGCCTGTTCCCTATGCTTTTAAGCACACCTTATTGGTGCGCTTATACAGTGGGTATGATGTTATTATTTTACTATTGTTATTTTAGCGATGTTAGCACCACTATTTATAAGCTGCTGTAGCATTGTAGGAGTCATTTTAAGCTAACACCTTGTAAGTGTTACTGGTAGCATCGATATATTCATAATCTGTATATATATCATGGCGTACTTCGATTGCTTCTGTAGTATCAATATAATCTATATGTATATACATGGTAGTCCTATTCTATACCCACTATACAAGCGCAACAACTGGTACTGTTAAAACAATACCGTTGCGCCCTGTAGTTCATAAATTATAGCGTGTCAAAATCTCTGATGTAGTAGTAAGTCATACGGTGTGCACTGGTAGCTTGTAAGCTTGCGGTGTAGGGACTTGTATATAGTGTGAGTTACGGACTACTCATGCTACCTATATACCTATATGCCGTCGTTATATCGTTTTATAGCTACGCTTACATCTGTAAGCACTCATTTTATTGCAAGCTATGCGATACTCTAGGATACATACAGCGTTTAATCTGTATGGCACTAGATACTGTTTGTCTCGTCGTTGACTAAGACAGGCTATAAATTGTTAATCACACTATGTATTCTTGTGTATTCATCTATGGTATTGCCATAGGTCAGGCACAAGTCTTATATACATAAAACTGTCATTGTAACAGAGACACAAGCTATTGCTTATAAGGTGTCATATCTGTTATAATTAGGTTATAAAGTGCTAGGTTAAACTGTTCAAAGCTAACCTGCCCTAATCATAACAGTAAACATCACAATATGTCAATACATACAACACAACAAAATAGTGATACGCCAACAGAGACAGTATGGACTGCTAACAGTGGTACAATGATTGACGATAATACAACACCACCACAAAACAATACCAGTAAGAATACAGCAGTTAACAGTGGTAAAGCCAGAAAAGACGTGCACGCAGCATTGCAAGTTAGTGAGACTATAACCACGTCACAACCCCGTACATCACCTATTAAAGGTAGGCTAAAGCCGAACAGTAAACGTATACTAGATATAATTGCTACTCAGGAGACACGCAACGCAAGCGCAGCATATAAAGAAGTACATCCAACGGCTAGCGATATAACAGCAAGAACAAATGCATACAAGTTGTTAAAAACACCATCGTCACAAGTTTACCTACAAACGCATACTACACAAGCAGTTAATAACATATTAGAGTTAGCAAACAGTGCTAGAAGTGAACTTGTACGCTTAAACGCTAACCAAGACATACTGGACCGTAACTTCGGTAAAGCAACGATTAAACAAGAACAGGTCACAACAGGGGTCACACTCATCATCAACCTTACAGGGCAGGACCAACAATAACAGAGACAGAACATCGGTCAATCTGTTGACCTCTGTACCTACCCCCTGTCACCTCTGTTGTTACAGAGACTCATGCGCCTAGACATGTACATATAAAGGAGTATCTTCGACTGTCTCCATCAGATGAATGAACAATATCTTCGAGCATCTACACCCCCTCTAAAAAACACTTAGCTAAAATAAAATACACCCCATTTATAATTCGT
>Ga0075163_10009744_pt1 | contig 12592 bp, 6 predicted proteins | sample JI1023141ADNA_FD_71478 | JGI IMG/M metagenome (GOLD analysis project Ga0075163, IMG submission 71478) | Wastewater effluent complex algal communities from Wisconsin, to seasonally profile nutrient transformation and Carbon sequestration -... | ecosystem: Engineered > WWTP > Effluent > Algae...
ACCGATACCGACGGAGCTTTTGCAAGCGACTTGATGGTCACCGTAAATGCTTTTGAATCACCCAATGTACTGGTGAACGCCACAGATTTATCCCCATTAGTAGGCATAATAGGTGCTTTAATCGTAGGTGTGATTGTGTAAACAACCGTTCCGCCAGTAATTCTGCTATTTTTAATAAAACCCTGGATCATATGACCACCCTTACTAGATTCATACACGTGAATGGTGCTCGTACTTGGAGCCGATGCCCAGGTGTAGGATGTCACTTCGGGATTATCCGATACGAGTGTTTGATTGATTAATTCTTCAGGACAAATCGTGATGCTGAGAGGCTGAGTGAGTATAGGCTTGATCAATGTTTGTGCAACACTGACATTTTTTTTAGGATCTATATCATGATACAAATCTTCAGGAGAAGCAATGGTGGATCTATTCACTGCAGAGTGACTGTTTGGCAAAATTTTACCCTCGTGCGTCAGTGTAATGATACCCCCTACTGGTAAACTCGAAATGGTATATACATGCCTACTCGGAGTAGATTTGTCATAATTGAATTTAATTACCTTATCGGAGCTGCCTAATGTATGTGTAATTCCATAAATATTCGGGTTTATTGTTACTCCATTTGTTTCAATGGATAGCGTCGCATTGGTCACCGTATTAGTAAGCCCTACATTGGTGATGACTGTCGTATAGCTTAATGAAGCACCTCTCAGTTGTGGATTAGGCTGCGCTACGGTGGTTTTCACCGAAAGATCGATCTTTTTGATGATCAACGTAGTTGCTGTACTGCTATTATTGCTGAGATTTCCTTCTATAAAATCTACACCAGACGCTGCAATACTCACGTTGTTAGTAGCCTCAGGAAGTGCTTCTGTGTTAATGGTACCTGTATATTTTAATGTTAAACCACTTGCTATTTTTGGGAAATTGGTGATCACATACACCCGTTTATCCCCAATGGACAGTGTCGCATTTTTTGTTATAATAACACCATTATTATCTGGATGAGTGGTAATACCTGCATCATTTATGGTGACCCCTTTTGTTACAATGGTGAACGTCAACGCATGGCTGAGGCCTGTTACAGCATTAAGGCCTTTATTGGATATGACTGTTTGGTAGTTCACCGTACTATTTATTTGTGCTTGTGGTGGTGTTACACGATTCTCTATTTGCAAATCGATGGCTTTTTGGATGATGGTGGTGGCCGTACTCGTCTTATCATTTAGATGAGTACCTATATCATCATGCGCTTCTTTATCACTGTGCGTAACTGTTGCTTTATTAGTAGCATCATTTGATTGCGATGTAATTTTCCCAGTATATGTCAACGTAATGCTTTTACCTGATTCGATAGTAGTATTTATATAATACGCTTGTCTACCAGCTGAATTACCAGGAGCTAAAGCAATAGAACTCCCCCGAGGATTACTACTAAAATCCACATGGTCACCCTGAATCGTCGGCTGAATAATCACCCCATCTGTTTCGAACGTTAACGTGATACCACGAACAGCGGCAGGCCCACGATTGGATATGACTGTGGTATACGTCACCATAGTGCCTGTTGGTTGAGGAATAGACTTATTCTTTACTGTATTAATCACCTTTAAGTTGATATTTCGAATGACTTGCGTAGATGCCTGGTCTTGGGATGAGCTGGTGACTATTATAGGCATATGGTCATTTCCTTTAGGAAGTTCTGATTTTTTTTTGCCAACCACTTCAGCGTAGATAGAGACAGGATCTCCTGTGGGTGAATGGATGTGACCTATATATGAGAAAGTTAGCTTGCCATCTGCTGGTATATGGTTAATGATGTATGTATTTGGCTGAGTGTAGTCTGTAGTGATCGCAATATCTGTTCTATCTTGTAATGCTCCTTTTATGGCATTTTCTATAGCATTGTTAGCTAAAATTACATTCGTTGTCTTAAATGTAAGCGTAATAGGGCCCAGACCATCACTTGTTGGTCTCATTCCATTATTACCTATTGTTGTTATGTACGTTACCTTCTCGCCATCTTTCGCCCTTTGCTTATCCACATGCTGGGTTACATATAAATCAATATCTTTTTTAAAATAAGTACCTACACTCTTCTCATTTTCACGATACGAAATCCACCCTTTTTGCTTTACACCCTTAACATCTACCCAAGTGGCATACACATTATTGATTTCATCATTATAGTCATTATTGTATGTATTACTTCCTCCAGTAAGAACAACCATTGCCCGATTACTAATAAACGATGTACGATCATTACCATTAATTTTACCCTGATACTTGAACGTAACGGATTGGTTTTTTTTCAAACCAACAAATTTTATCATGCTACTTCCATTCGATGCAATGGTGATCACTGAAGCCGGCGATACTGTAGTTTTAACTAAATTAATATCATTCCCACCTGCGCTTGTAGAAAATACAGCGGACTCATCACCCATATCATCTTCTCCTTTATTAATGATGGTCGTTTCGTAGCTTATGATAGCCCCGTTGGTTGGGTTCCAGCCAGGAGCATTTTCCAAAATTTTATGCTCCGATATTTGCAAGTTTACATTCCTTTTAATTTGAACGGATACGCTACTGGCCTTATTAGCGCCTGTAATAGTAGTTGTAAAACTTGCAATAAAAGAACCATATCGCACAATTTTACCATTATACGTCAATGTGATGGTACCCCCTCCTCCCGGGAAGTTGATCCTTCCACCATTGCCTTCCTTGGTAAATACAACACCCACACTTGGATTAGATGCTATTTCTTGAGATATTGTTACCCCATTATTTGCATTAATAACAAGCAATACAGACTGTTTACTACCCGCTTTTATCACCGTTGTATAAACTACATCGCTCCCGATGTTGGCCGCGCTTGTATTTGCAGTGGTTACTATTGCCACGGGAGTTGGAGCCTGTATGGTAGTATTTGCTACTCTACTTTCATTAAAACTACTTACTCTACTAGCAATAGTAGCTTCACAGGCTGCACTCATGCCTGTGTTTTCCTGAATCTCACCTTTATACGTCAACGTGACAGTACCACCACCTACTGGGAAAGAAATCGTCCCCCCCCCAATAGTCAGGTTATCCACTTTAGTGTTATTACTTGCTGCTTTCAATGTCGCATTCGATAGTTTGATTCCATCATTTGGGGTAATAGTAAGTCTTAATGACTGTTTACTATCACTCTTTATTACTGTTTCATAAGTTACTTCATCCCCAATGTTAGCCTCCATTTTATCAGGAGTGTTTGTTATCGATAACATTAGATGGTCTATATCAAACGCTACCCCATCACTTACAGCAGCACCGACAGCATCTGTAACGGTAGCCGTACAGGCTGCAGTAAAAGACGTGTTTTCTTTAATTTCACCACGATATGTTAATGTGAGGGCACCACCTGCTACTAATTTGCTAATCGTACCACCATTAGCTGTCTTGATAAATCCGATAGTATTCTTTGATTTGCTTACTTGGTCCCAAGAAGATATCTCCACCCCGTCATTTGCCTGAATAGAAAGCGTCAATGAATTTATTTGAGTATCGGTCATACTCGTTATTACTGTTGTATAAGTTACTTTATCCCCAATTTTAGCATTAGCTGGAACCACGCTAGTTACAACCGATATAGATTGTGCCTTCACACCACCTATCCCCAAACTAAAAACAAGCACCAAAAGAAGCGAAAGCTTCCATCCCCTTTTCAATAAAATCATCATCCGTATTTTTAAAATCGCACCCAATAAAAGGGTTAGCCCACATATGAAACCAAAAATCTGTTATTAATTTTTCGGTAAATTTACAATAAAACATTAATAAGTAAAAAATATAACCGAAATAACAGTTTCACGAAGAATGCCAAACTATACTTTTATAAAAGTGTCATTTGCGTCCTGCAGGCACACGCAAAGAAGCCTTGCTCTTAGCAGACATTGGCATCACAGTCACCTTCGCAGGCAATGCAGCACCTTCACAAAAATCAGGGCTCGATACTGTTACATAATAGGTGTAAGTCCCAGGCAAAAGATTGGACACCGTCAACACTCCACTCGAGCCTACCACACCATTTTTAATAGGATTAGTTTTATTAGCCGCATCATACCAATGATAGATGGCTGATGGTAAATGACTCACTGGAGTAAATACAGCATCCTCTCGGTAACGAATCACGCCATTGTTAGTCACCGATACTGAAGGCAGTTCTGGGAGTGGCTTGATAGTCACCGTAAATACTTTCGGATCGCCCTCTATCGTCGTGAAGACGGAAGGGGCACCTCCATCGATGGGCATAATGGGGGCCTTGATGGCAGGCGTGATGATATAAGCAAGTGTTCCCGCATCGTTCTCCTCATTTTTAATCATACACCGAACAGCCGCTCCCACTGTAGATGAAGGATGTACGTGAATCGCGTCACTACTTGGCACCAGCACCCAGGTGTACGACGTAAAAGAGGGATTATCAGACTCTAGTGCTCTATTAACCAATTGCTCTGGACAAACGGTCGCATTTTGTGGCTGAGTAAGCGTAGGCTTGATAAATATTTGTGCCACACTGATATTATTTTCGTAATTGATCTCATAAAATCCACTGGCGGGTGGGGTAATAGTCGCCTTAATAATAGCCGAATGATTCGTCGAAGTAATCGTGCCTTGATACATTAACGTAACGGTAGCCCCCGCTGGCAAAACAGCAAGGTGATACACGTACTTGCTCAAAGTGGATAAATGGGTATCCAAATTGATCGTTACACCTGCTGCCAATTCATTTTTAGACACCTTAGAAATAATAGCGCTAGGCACCACATTCACCCCATTGGCCTCGATCGTCAATACCGCATTGCTCACATCACTAGGCCCCAAATTGGATACGGTAATGGTATAATTTAATATATTACCCACCTTTTGAGCATCAGAGACATCCACTTTATTGATCACCTGGAGGTCGACGTCCTGTATAATCGTCGTGCTAACAGCACTCATATCGTTATCGCTATTGGTATCCCGAAAATAGATGGGTGGCGCAATCACATGAGCCACGTTCGTACCCGGCGTTGATTGTGAATTAATTTTACCTTTATACGTTAAGGTCAAACTACCCCCGGCTGGAAAATGGATGATATCATACACCTGATTATTAGGAATTGGATTGTTCGTGTTTTTTGTAATGAAAGTACCCTGCGGACCAATCGCATCGGTTACGATATCGTTATGATCATCTAGGATGCTCACCCCATCTGTTTTAATCACAAGAGTAATGGTATCCGAACCCATCACCGAATTCACACCATGATTGGACAGCACCGTTGTATAAGTTACAAGTCCACCATTTCGAGCTGCAGATGGATATACACTATTTACCACGTGCAGGTCAATTTCTTTTATAAGCGGGGTGGTTATTGTGCTACTATTATTACTGTTGTCTGTTTCATAGAGCCCATTGAGCGGCGGAGCAATCGTTGCCTTGTTGGTAACAAGCTCTGATTTTGATGTAATTATTCCCTTGTACATAAATGTAACGGCACCTTTTGCAGGGAAATTAGCAACGTGATACACCTGCTTAGTCGAAGTAGATTGAGCCTTATCTTTGGTAACGATGATATTTACATTTGTTGCGGGTTTATCCATCAGCATATTGACGGTGATATCGGCAGGAATATCGACCCCACTTGTTTCGATAGTGAATGTCACACTCAGTGGGCTTACTATTTCATCGGGCCCTGCATTCGAGATGGTTGTAATATAGTTCAATGGAGTACCTGTAAGCTGAGGAGTAGACATATCCACTGTATTCACAACCTTCAGGTCTACATCTCTTCCAATAGTAGTTGAGGCCGCACGCACATCATTGGTGCTATCGATATCCAAAAATCCTGCAGGCGGAGCTATAGTAGCCTTATTAGTAGCAATAAAGGAACCATTTCTTGTAATCGTACCGTGATACTTCAATGTCAAATGACCACCCACTGGAAGATTGGAAATATCATACACTTGCTTTCCAGGAATGGATTGAACCTCATTTTTAATAATCATGATATCGCCACGTGATTTATCTGCATCAAGGGCGATATCAGCAGGTATCGTTACCCCATCTGTTTCGATGAAAAGACTAGCCCTATTCGAGCCCATAATCGCATTAACACCTGGATTAGACACCACTGTTGTATACGTTACGGTATTATCCGCATGCGCATCTGCTTTATCCACACTTGTCTCCACGCTCAAATCGATGGGTGCGCCCACTATTACATTACGAATTTCATGGTTGGCACATCCTGCTCCCGTACTTGCACCAAACCCTATTTTAAGTGCAGATGGTGGCCTCTTACCTATCCGCTGGTTTTTGATCACCGTATAAAAAGGTTCCGTTGCATCTTTCTGAAGCTCTACCGTAGTTTTAAAATCGGTGCCATCTGCTACAGGTAGGAGATAAAGGCGCACCCTCCTATAAAATGCATCTGGACGTGTTTTGACACTATTTTTAAACCCTACCGCTGTACCAGCCAAAACCAGATCTACAGAAGCTGCAGAATTCGATTTTGTAAGTCTAGTACCAGTACCTGCGATATAAGGATAGCCCTCTGCAGCCCCTCCACGCAGTGCAATCGAATGGGGTACTCGTTTTTTAGCACCTTCCAATAGGTTCGAAAAAGCACCAAACTCATCTAAGCCAATGCCCAAGTATCCACTTTTTAATCCCTGCGATTTTTTGGTGATGTAACCCAAATACCCACCGTGTTCAAAATCAACCTGCTCTTGCCCACCATCATACAAAAAAACAGATAAGCCATCCCCAATCCCCACAGCATCGCTACCACCAGCTGACCATGTTTTATATTCAAACTGGACAAATAAGCCCAAAGTAGGGGCAAATGCTTGATTAATGCAAACCCACCCTTTTTGCGATTTCTGGTCAGGAGTCAAACGTAGCCAGCCATTATCAACTGGATCAGTCACACCATTCGCGGTGAGTGTAGCACTCCCCCCCAAAATAAAGTCACTAGGCTCATCTGTACTTGTTAAGGGAAAACTAAAATTAAATTGTGCCTTAGCCATACCCATCCCCAAGCTAAAATAAAGCATGAAAAAAAGTAAAAATCGAAACTCTTTTTTAATTACACTTGCCATCGATGTCTTTTTTAATTATAGCCTATTCAATTACCCCAGTAATGTGTTTACAAAAAATCAAAGACCTAATCCGCTCTGCACGGATATTAATAATAAAGGACTTACACGAACGTGTATTATAAATTTACGATAAAAAAATAATAAATCAAATATTAGTTTAATTATAAAAATATTAAATAAACTATAAGTTTTTAATTTCAAAAGAAATAAGAAAAACATAAACCAACTAAAACACCTTGCCATATTTTTTTTAAAAAAAATGCACTTCTTCTAAAAAGAAAACTTATTTTTGTGCTCCAATTCAAAGGGACCTGTGGCTCAATTGGATAGAGCACCTGACTACGGATCAGGAGGTTAGGGGTTCGACTCCCTTCAGGTCCACCAAGTACAAAGCCTTTTCTAGAAAAGGCTTTTAAAATTTCAAGACAAACGAATGCTAAACTTGGTACTGTTTGGTCCTCCGGGCGCTGGCAAAGGGACACAATCTCAGAAGCTAATTGAGAAACATCAGTTGGTGCATCTTTCTACGGGAGATCTTCTTAGAAACGAGATTTCGAAAGAGACACCTTTGGGTAAAGAAGCCAAAAAATTAATGGATCAAGGTTTTCTTGTTCCAGATGAAGTTGTTATTAGCATGATTAGTAACAAACTAGATTCTAACAAGAATGCAAACGGCTTCATTTTTGACGGTTTTCCACGCACGGTAGCACAAGCAGAAGCACTAGATCAATTACTTGCAAGCAAAGGTTCTTCTATTTCGGGAATGATTGCACTAGAAGTAGACGATGCTGAACTAGAGGCTAGGTTATTACTCAGAGGAAAAGATTCCTGTCGCCCTGATGATGCAAATCCAGAAGTGATCAGAAAACGTATCAGCGAGTATAATGCCAAAACTGCTGTCGTTGCCAATTTTTACAAAGGTCAAAATAAGTTCACTAGTATTAATGGTGTAGGGGGTATTGAGGATATATTTTCCTCGATATCGCAAGTTGTTGATCGCTTGAACAGCAAGGTCGCTGGCTAAAGATATTCCGGTCTAAGGTATTCACTCATTTTTGCTCTAGCATTAGAAGCAACATTTCATTTTCTACAATTAATAAATTCAAGATACGTGTCGCAGGGTTCCAATTTTGTTGATTATGTTAAAATATGTTGTCGGTCAGGACATGGTGGAGCAGGATCCGCACACTTACATCGCGATGTATTAACCTCCATGGGAGGTCCCGACGGTGGTGATGGGGGCCGAGGAGGGCACATCATTCTGAGAGGCAATAGCCAATACTGGACTTTACTCCATTTAAAATATCGCAAGCATGTCATTGCCAAAGACGGTATGCCTGGAGCCAGCGGTCGAAAATCAGGCAAAACAGGTGAAGATGAAATTTTAGAAGTGCCTTTGGGAACCATCGCCAAAAATGCCGAAACTGGCGAAATACTCCTCGAGATCACCAAAGATGGAGAAACCAAAATTTTAACAGCAGGTGGTCGAGGTGGTTTGGGAAACTGGCACTTCAAATCAGCTACTCGACAGACACCTCGGTTTTCACAACCTGGAGAAGAAGGCAAAGAAGAATGGATGGTACTTGAGCTCAAGCTATTGGCTGATGTAGGCTTAGTTGGGTTTCCAAATGCTGGAAAATCCACGCTGCTTTCAGTCGTATCTGCAGCAAAACCTGAAATTGCCGATTATGCATTTACCACACTCGTTCCTAATCTAGGTATCGTATCCTACCGGGATAGTAAATCCTTTGTGATGGCCGATATCCCAGGAATTATTGAGGGAGCCTCGAAAGGAAAAGGCTTGGGTCTACGTTTTTTACGTCATATTGAACGCAATTCAGTATTGCTATTTATGGTTCCTGCTGATACAAGCCAGAGTATTATCGAAGAATACCAAATATTATTGAGCGAGCTAGCAGATTTTAATCCCGAATTGATTCACAAACCTCGGGTACTGGCAATCACTAAATCAGATCTACTCGACAGTGAATTGGAAGATGAACTTAAAAAAGAATTGCCCACCCTACCTACCATATTCATTTCCTCGTCAACACAAAAAGGAATCATCGAGTTGAAGGATTTACTGTGGAAGGCGATTACGGTTCCCAATTGATTGAGGGCAGATTAAGCAGTATTTGTTGATTCTTGTTAAAAGACTCGCTCGGCTCAAACCAATTAATTTCTAAGTCTTTTCTGAACCAAGTCAGTTGACGCTTGGCAAAGCGACGTGTGTTTTGTTTAATTTTTTCGATCGCCTCATTTCGCATTATTTTTCCATCAAAATAGTCGAATAGTTCGGAATAACCCACGGTATTTAATGCATTTAAATGTCGGTAAGGCATGAGGTTTTTCGCCTCATCTTCCAAGCCCATTGCGATCATCTGGTCCACTCGTTTATTAATCCGATCATAAAGTTGATCCCGGTTGGTGTTCAATCCAATTTTCACACAAAAAAATGGGCGTGTTTTTTGAGATCGTGTTCGATAGGTGGAAAATGGTATCCCTGTAGAAATGCAAACCTCTAAAGCTCGGATGATGCGCTGTGGATTATGAAGGTCGACCTCCTTAAAATAAAGAGGGTCCAATTCTTGAAGCCGACGCTGCAAGGGTTCAATTCCTTCATCAAGGAAGTCCTGATTTAACTGCGCACGAAGCTCAGCCGATGCTCGAGGCAAATCATCAAAACCCTTACAAACGGCATTGATATACAAGCCAGATCCCCCAACAAGGACAGCAAAATCATTTTTTTCGAAAATTTCATTGAGTTTAGCTAAACTTTGGGTCTCAAAATCACCAACGGTAAAATTTTCGGTGATGTGGTGCGAATTAATAAAATGGTGTTTGGCAGCAGCCAATTCCACTGCCGAAGGCTTGGCTGTACCAATTTCTGTTTCGATATAAAACTGACGCGAATCGGCAGAAATAATTTCTGTTTGAAATTTTTGAGCAATTTGTACCGCTAATGCCGTCTTACCGATGGCTGTCGGACCAACAATCACAATCAGCGTTTTTACCATCTTCGCGTGTGGAGATTTGAGTATTGGATATCGGAGGGAAAAGCTTGATCATATATAATATGCACGACTCGATACTCAAAAGCTAATAATCGTCCTTGTGTGAATCATCTGCATCATATTCGTCATGATCTGAGAACTCATCCATCATGTCATCATGTTCATCCTCTTCTTTATCCTCGGTGTTGATGCCCATCTCATTCATATTTTCTATTTCTTCAGCATCCTTGGGATCAAAATCAATTTCATTTAAAAAATCGAACTCCCCGATTAGATCATTGGATGTCGCAGCTGGCAAAATGGTACTTTCTAGTATCTTGGGAGCTTCTCCAAGGCTTCGCACAACGCAAGGGTACTCCTTCCCTACTTCATCATTCAAAAGAATTTTAATCAACTCGACATGAAAATCAAGCGGTTTATCAAAATCATAGGTGTAGTAAAATTTTTGGTGTGGGTCATCAATAAACGCACTCAATTTGGCTTTGCTCATCAGCTTGACACCCTTATCCACTTTTCGTTGATTAGGCAAATACGCAATTTCCTCATTTTTGATCCACTGATCATTGCTCAGATAAAATGACGACGACTTTTCTGCATGGTAACCCGTAGAGCGGTGAATTGCTTGGTGCAAGTCCTCAAATGTTTGACTGGGTCTGATATCAATCTCTCGTACCACATCGTCGTAATCTTCAAAAGAAATTTTAAATCTGTAAATAGCCATTATATGCTTTTTTGTATTGTAGGCCCAAAGGTACAAATTGTCAACAATGTTGGTATACGACTGTCGGTTCAAACAATTCCTCTGGTATCACCAGACCAAAATATCAGTCGCTCAATATTGGATTTAAACCCATTTCTCTTCCTTTTTTGATCATAATATCCATTGCTTCGGCTCGTTCATTTTTAATATCTCCTTCAAGGATGGCCTCGCGTATGTAGTTTTTAATCAACCCTACCTCCTTACCTGCTTTTAGCCCAAAGGTTTTCATAATATCTAAACCTGTGACTGGAGGTTGCCAATTTCGCATTTGATCTCGTTCTTCTACATCCTTCAGTTTTTGCCGAACGTGCTCAAAGTTCTGTCGATATTTTTTGACCTTATACTCATTTTTGGTCGTTACATCCGCATGGCAGAGAAGCATCAGCGCTTCAATATCATCCCCCGCCTCAAACAACAATCGCCTGACTGCAGAGTCCGTCACAATATCTTGAGCAAGAACGATGGGCCTTAAATGTAATTGTACCAGTTTTTGTACAAATTTCATTTTCTCATTGAGCGGTAGTTTCAATTGGGCAAATATTTTAGGGACCATTCGCGCTCCTCGATCTTCATGCCCATGAAATGTCCAACCATGTATCTTGTCAAAACGTTTAGTGGATGGTTTAGCAATATCGTGCAAAATAGCAGCCCATCGCAACCATAAATCATCCGTTGTTTTAGCAATATTATCTAGGACTTGCAGGGTATGATAAAAATTATCCTTATGCCCTTTGCCATCCACGATCTCAACCCCATACAGGTCGATCATCTGGGGGAAAATGTATTGCAACAAACCTGTATCAAACAAATAACTGAAACCAACGGAAGGATGAGAAGCCAAAATAATTTTATTCAACTCATCCGTTATGCGCTCAGTCGATACAATTTTAATGCGTTCAGCACGTAATTTAATCGCGTCAACAACTTGGAGATCCATATTAAAACCCAGCTGAGTAGCAAAACGAATGGCTCGGAGCATGCGTAAAGGATCATCCGAAAAGGTTTCGGTGGGATCGAGTGGCGTGCGGATATGTTTCGCTTGCAAATCTGCCATCCCACCAAAAGGATCTAAAAGCGTCCCAAAATCAACTTGATTTAAACTGATGGCCATGGCATTGATCGTAAAATCTCGACGCTTCTGATCATCCTCCAAAGTCCCATCCTCTACAATTGGCTTACGCGAATCAAGCCGATACGACTCTTTACGAGCTCCCACAAATTCAATCTCTAAATCACCATATCGCAACATCGCGGTACCAAAATTTTTAAAAATAGAGACATTGGTACCTAAGCTTTCGGCTACCACTTGGGCAAATTCTATTCCATTACCAATGACCAAGATATCGATGTCTTTTGAGGGGCGATCTAAAAAAAGGTCTCTTACAAAGCCTCCAATCACATAAACTTCCATTTTTTTTTGCGTAGCAAGTTTTGCTAGCTTCATCAACACAGGGTGCTTTATATATTGTTCCATTGCAAGTATTTAGTGCTAAATCATTAGTGCCGAGTATTGGGCACCAAATTGGTGTTCAAAGGAGAGAATATTATTGGTTTTTTTCATGTGTTTAATTGTTTTTTATCGGCCATGAAGCTGTAATGAGCTGAATTAATCATTAAGGTTTGCAAACAGAAGATCATGACGGTTTCATGTGTTTAATTGTTTCTTCGTTATTGTTTGTTCTTAAAT
>Ga0075163_10009745_pt1 | contig 12592 bp, 4 predicted proteins | sample JI1023141ADNA_FD_71478 | JGI IMG/M metagenome (GOLD analysis project Ga0075163, IMG submission 71478) | Wastewater effluent complex algal communities from Wisconsin, to seasonally profile nutrient transformation and Carbon sequestration -... | ecosystem: Engineered > WWTP > Effluent > Algae...
TTGATGCAAATGCCTATGATAAAGCCTTCCAAAAGTTTACAGGTAATAAAGCGAACCTACCCATAAATGTTTAATTTTGTAGGATAATATTTAGTTATCCTTCATTCAGAATAACTAAATACTTGCCATACAAAGATTTTTTCGGGGATGTTTTAAAGTCAGAATTTGTCTTTGTTTCTTTCGATTTACATGAGTATAAATCTGTGTAGTCATAATAGAACTATGCCCCAAAATTGATTGAATGTATTTAATGTCAACATCATTTTCAAGTAGAAGGGTGGCAAGTGAGTGTCGGAATACATGGGGAGTAATATGTTTTGTGATTCCAACATTATTAGAAATGGTTTTTACCATGCATCGAATAGATTGATCAGAAAGCTTATTACCCAGCCGATTAACGAGAAAATACCCCCCTGAATTATGAATTTTATCAATGAAATGATTTTGATATTTCTTTAATAATTGAATCGTTTCTTTATTGCAAACTTCGATTATTCTTTCTTTGTTTCCTTTTCCTTTAATAGTTATTGCTCCAACTAAAACATTTATGTTGTCCAATTTAAGATTAGCAATTTCAGAAACTCTCGCACCTGTGGCGAACAATAGCTCAACAACAACTGCATTTCTTAACGTTTCCGAATAAGTGTAAGTACTTGCATCATTACACAAATTATTAAGATCATATGCGGATTTAAGAATTGCCTTAATATCCTCAATGTCCATAACTCTAGGTAACTTTTTTTCTTCTTGAATTTTAATCTTCATCTTTCTAAAGGGATTTATGAGAATTTTATCCTCAAACTCAAGAAAATTAAACATTGATTTAATTGTAGCAATTTTCCTTTTGATTGATTTAGGTTCCATGTTTGAAATTGATTCCAAAAAACCTCTAATTTCATTCTTAGAAATATCAGGTATAAATAGTGATTTCTTATGGTCAATCATAAAGGACAGAAATTGTTTAAGGTCTATGCTATAGGCCTTTATTGTTTTGGAATTTAAATTTTTTTCATATTTACAATGGTTTAAGAATTCTATAATCTCAAGTTTAATTGTATTCATTTTTTTAAGCCAAAAATCTGTTAATAAATTGACTTAACAACAGATTCTTTGTACAACAACAATGTTGGCAAATGATATGTTCTAATTCCTTAAGGGAGAAATGAACTGATTAACGTTTGAAATTACCTTTCTTTTTAAGCAAAATATCGATATGCAAATTTTTTAACAAAAATTTGCATATCTTGAAATTAAAGTTAAATTTGATAAATAGTTTGATATTAATTAATTGAATTCCAATTATTTTTAATCAACAATGATTAGTAAAATACTCCCCCTTTTTCTTTTACTCATAAACTCCGTTATAAGTGCCCAACAACCAACAATTAATTGGCTAGATAAGGTTCCGAACACTTTCTCGGAATTTATTAAAAATGATTCAAATGGAGACTTAATAGTAGTTGGGAAAGTATTAAATTCTAACCCAATCGATTATGTTGCAGTCTACAAGTATAACAAAGCAGGTTTACTTCTGTGGGAGAGAAAAATTTTATCACAATACAACGGCTGTCATATAAGGGCATTCGATATTGAAATTGATAGCTTAGATAATATATATGTAGCAGGAACTATTAATTTTTCATGTACCAATAGCGAGGCAGAGGGTTTCTTGAGAAAGTATAACGCTGCTGGGACTCTTCTATGGACCAATGTATATGGAGGGAACTCGGGTTTGGCCATTGAATACAAAGCAATGGAAATTTTTCAAAACAAGTTTATTTACGTTGCAGGAAAATCTTACACTATTGGTACAGGTAATCCGGAGCAGGGGTTTGTTGCACGTTATGATAGTAGTGGAAGCCAAAACTGGACGAGAACTCTAAGTAATAATTATGAAACTATTAATAGTGTTCTTGCATTAGACAAAATTGGAAATATCTACATTGGAGGAAGAACAACTTGTTGTTTACCTGGTTATGATATTTTCCTATACAAATGTGACAGTCTTGGAAATACAAGATGGTACCAAACAGTGTTGGATACAACAATAGGATACGCTTACCCTACTTTTATTGCTGTTGATGATTCTGCAAATGTTTATTTAACTGGTAGCGGCAGCAGGATTCAAAACTTTAATGGTGTTGAATTTGTACTTAGCAAAGTTGACAGTTCAGGAAACAAAAAGTGGTACATAATATTTACCGATAGCTTGAATAATGGCTTTGATTATCCACATGCATTGGCAGTTGACAAGATTGGAAATGCTTATTTAGCAGGTACAATTGATGCTAGCACTACCGTTAACTTAAATGGATTTGCAGCTAAAATCAGTACAGCAGGAAATATTATTTGGAAAGATAAGTATGAAGGACCTGCACACGATGATGATGGATTTCAAAGTGGATTTTTAGTTAATGATACCAGTTTTATTGTTACTGGAGGTGCCACATTTACTTCTACCGCAGGTGGTCTATTAATTAGAAACTATAAGAATAATGGGTTTATTGCCTGGACGTATGAAAATGTTAATCATTGTTTTTCTACAGCTGCTGTTGTTATAGACTCTTCAATTTATTGTACAGGCTTTTTTGATGGGACACAGTTTGGAGTTCCGGATTCATTAATGACTTGTCGTTTAGATTTCTCCTTGGGGAATGGCGTTCCAAAATTATACATAAATAGCTTTTATACTGTTTTTCCGAATCCATTCATAGACGTTATTACAATTACTTCAAAGGAAAGGAACAGTTCCATTCAAAATATATTTATAACAGACATTCTCGGGAGAAAAATTTATGAAGCATTTGGAGTTTCATTGCCTACAATCATTCATTTGAATAGGCTCGATTCGGGTATTTATGAAATACACTTACAAAGCAATAAAACGATAGAACGAAGAAAAATTTTAAAATATTAATACTAACCACAAAAAATAAAACATGAAAACACGCATACTTTTATTATTGATTATAATATTTACTGGCTATAGAAGCTATTGTCAAATAGGACAACAACGAGGACTTTATGTTGATGATTTTGTTCTTTTGGATGGAGCTGGGACTATAACACCAGGTTCAATTTTGGGAAACATTCCAAAAGAAAATGAACTGTTAACTTATTGTATGCAAAATCACATCACGTATATTGCATTATACAATTTAAAGAATGTATATACAGATGGTGCTAATGCAGCAGCTTACACAACATTACTCTGTAATTTTATTTGTAAGGCAAAAAATGACTATTGCATTAAATCAATTGGAGGTGTGGTAGCTGGATTTGAAACTGAAAAAACAATTCTGAATTGGAACAGGCAAAGTCCTCCCTTCATTTTCGATACTATCTGGCACAATACAGATTTATATACCCAGCTACGATTTGTAGAAGATACCATTCCAGATGATGATGAGAGGTTTAGAAATGCAGAGGATTTAAAATTGACACTTCGTTTAATGGGCGGTTTTGGATTAGGTGAAAGCAGTGTTCCTTCATGTTGTCATATAGATGTTTTGTCCTTGGAATATGAGTTTTGGAATCAAGAATACTATGAACGAATGGGACCGGATAATGATTTTAAGGAATTGCTTTTAAAGGTTGATGAGGCACGCGAGAATAGAAATACATTAACTCCAACTACACCTACATATGTTGAAGTATATTTGCATGAACTTTTTGATAATCATGGCTCTGCCACAGCTTGTGAAATTGCCCACTATATAGATAACCAATATACAAACTCGACATTAAGTCAAAACTTCGATAAAGTAGATAGAGTTCTAGGTACTGCATACCATGATTACGGTGATAATCTGTATAATCCAGATATAGTAAATCATACGAATGCCCATAATGTTGATTATAGAAATAAATTTTTACTCTTTTGCGAAACTGGAGAAGCAGATGCAACACCGTTCCCTTCGCTCACTTATAGCGATTTAACTAACACTTTTTGCAGCGCAACAGTACCAATATATACTACAATTGAGAATACAAATTACGAACCTATTTTTCATGCAGGTTCTATACTTCAAGGCTCTGCATCTGATTATTTGGGTACGTTTTTACCAGCAGCAAACAACAGAAATATTTTTACGGTTGAGAGAAAATATTTTGATGACTTCAAAGCTGATGCGAATCCAATAGCTAATGTGCATACTTCTCCAGAAGCAAATGACGTTGCCCCTGCTGCTACTATGTGGTATACGCAAGGATTTATGACTAATGATCTGAAAGACCCGATTACATTTCTAGCTTATACAACAGATTGTCCTGGCGGGGGAGCACAGGATATTAGCTTAGTTTATCAAGGCCCAATTGAGGCTGGTATTGATTATGCATATACTGTTACAGAATGTTCAACTAGCACCCCACAAAGTCCCTCAGCTGGTTATTCTGCAACTGGTACTACTCCAGTTTATACAGGTGATTATACATCAGGCACTCCTGGGGTTGACCCAGTTCTCTATTCATTGTATCCAGGGAGTTATTGCATATCGCTATACCTAGATTATGGTTCTGGGTGCGGTTATACATACAATCAAAAGATTATTGTTAGCAGTGATTTTCGTATTCAGGCACTAAAGAATCCTGGAAATCCCACAGGACCTATTAATTTTTGTGAAGGTGAACATGTTTTATTGCAGGCCAATATAAATATGACATCAGGTGCCACCTATCAATGGTTTCTTGATGGTCATCCGATATTAGGTGCAAATGAATACCAATATTCGGCAACAGTTGGAGGTTACTATTCTTGCGTAATATCAGGATCTTGTAATGGTACAAGTAATACAATAGAAGTATATGTGAACCCCAATCCGGTAAGAACAATATTGGCCTCTTGCCCATCTTCTTCTGGATCTGTCATATTAACAGTATTTCCTAATTCAATTGCAGGGGATTCTTACACTTGGTCAACTGCTGCAACAACTAATAGTATTTCAGTTTCAGTCGATGATTTATATTCCATTTCCGTTTCAAATAATGGATGTATAAGAACCGCTAGTCAAGAGGTAACTGCTGCTATGCTGGCAGGTATTTCTGCGCTAAGTTCTCCTTCTTTACAAATTACACTTCCTACTGTAAATTCAACGAATAACGGCCCTTTTTGTCCAGGAACTGAGATCAGAATAAGGCTAAACGGTGGTACAACACCAGCGGGATTGATTCCGCAAGTTTGGAATACAGGAGAAATAACTCCTCGTATTTTTGTTACTAATCCAGGGAATTATTTTTTGATTTTATCAGATGCTAATGGAACAGGCTGTGAGGTGCAGTCCTCCATCGCTACTCCAATCTATTCTAGCCCAACAGTTATTATTAATAATAATACGTTGCCAACGGTATGCAACGGCTACAAAATAGATTTGACCGCAGTTGCTTCCGGAGCATCCACGTATACTTATTCATGGTCACCATCCGGTATTTGTTCTCCATGTAATACAAATGTCGCTGCACCTCCAATTCCGTTAACACAAACAACAATTGCATCGGTTTTAGTGACAGATAATAACTCATGTCACACTCTTGCTTCAACAACATATACAGTTCTTCCCACTTGTGAAGAATTAACTAAAACTGTATTTCCTGAAAAGCAGTATGCTACTCTTCCGGTAACTTATACTATTACTGCCTGCAATACTGATTTTGCGAACCCTAGCACAACCGTTCAATATACAATAACAGACGATCCAACGGCGACTGCAAACATTAACACAATTTGGCAAAACCCGTTTAGCTCTGTTTTATGGCCTTTAAATAATTCAACCCCTGTTACTACAATAGGATTGTTACCAGGACAATGTGAGTCCAAGAAGTTGATTTGTAGTTATAATGATATTGGAGAAAGATGCAATATTGCGTTCATAACACATAAGAACGGTGTACAAGTTGGTAGTACTATTTCTTCAGATGCATGTGTCGAGGTATTAATGAATTGTCCAATGAGTGTTGGTTGCAAAGCTGCTGCTTGTAGTACGGCGTCACATGTAAGCGTACAATTGCGTAACCATAAGGATATTTTACCTTCATTGAAATACTTTAAAGCAAGACTTGTTTATCCAAATTTTATGACTCCTTCGTTTTTAGGAAACTATAACGCAGATCCAGCAAGCAATCCACTAGCATTATCAAATCCTATTGTTCCAGGAAGTACTTCCACAGTTTCTAATTTAGATGTAATTCATTCTACAATGTCGCAACCTTTGGCACATTCAGGAAGCCCTGGCGGATATTTTATTAGTTACAATTACGTAGATGTCGAAATTCAATACATTACCCCTATGGTTTCACCTAGTGTTTTGGCAGACTTTGATTTTACTTTTAATGCTTCTCCTCCATTTGGAATTAATAGCTTCCATATTTTTGTTGTGGATCCGGTGAGTGGTCAAGACAATCATACTTTTTTAGGTCTGTCTGGTACAGCGGGCTCTTTGAGCTATTGGACGCAAGCCGTTGGAGCTGTTATTCCTGGTTGTGGGGTTACAGGACCCATCGCAGAATTTGATGTCAATTATATTGGATGTGGTGGTGAAGTAAATGTGACTAGCCATTATACTGGAAATTATGCAAGCAAATGGGAATTTGGAGACAACCGTTCAACTCCAATTTTTGGAGCAAAGGATTGGACTTATGATTATTTTGAACCCATCACCCAAGGTCAAAATGGCCCTATTAATCCAATAGTTCCGGCTGCATTACCAGGAACATATACTATAACGCATACAGTTTACAATGGAAATAATGTTGCTAGTGTTGCAACCAAAGTAGTAATAATCAGTGAATCCTGCTGTACAGCAGATCCAGGAGTTGATGTTCCTGATGAAAGTGTTTCTTCTACATATGGAAATGATTTTTCAAATAAACTAGTGCATATCCAGGGGGATTTTGTAATAGATGCCGACTTTACATTTGAACATTCAACTGTGATTTTGGAAAATGGAGCTAGTATATTTGTTGAAAATGGGAAAACTTTGACATCTAATAATTCTTATTTCTACACCTGTTCAGGCATGTGGCAAGGTATTAGCCTAGACGCAACTGCTCATTTTATAAGCAATGAATCAATGATAGAAAATGCTACCACAGCAATTGCATGTAATGAGACCTCTGAAATATCAATCATTTCCTCAGTATTCAATAAGAACACAAAAGGCATAAGCATTACTGGTACTGGAAATAATACTGCAGCACCATTTAATGGTTATATAAGAGGGTCTGTTTTTACTAGTAGAGAGCTTGAACATGCTGGTATCTCAACTTTAGCAGCGAATCTTAGAAGTGAGGATGAGACAATTAATATTAATTCTTATGAAAAGGCGGGCGCAAGAGGCCAAACCGCTATTTACGTTTTTAATTATGGTGCAAGCTCATCTACACCAACTTATGATGTAATAATAGGGGATAAGGATTTTTCTTATTTAGAAGGAGGAAATTTATTTGACAATCAAGATTGGGGAATAAGAGCAATAAAAAGTAATGTTAAAATTATAAACAACTCCTTTCAAGAGATGTCTGGCACAGATAAAGCAGGATATTCAACCGGAATTGGTGTATGGGCTTCAAGTAAAGCTAATTCAACAGATAAATTCAGTTTAAAAATTGGAGGAACAAATTCTAATGAAAATAATAAATTTCAAAATTGTGGAATCGGAGTATTGGCTTCTGATTATACCCATGTCTCCGTTTTATACAATTCAATAAGTAAAACTGCCGGTTTAGCTTCAGGACCATCGCAGAATTATTATGGTCGTTTCGGTGTGAAATTGACCAACCATACAGAAAGCAAGTATGATTGTAACAATAACACAATTTCAAATATGTATTATGGAATAGAGTGGTCACAAAGTACATCGAAATTAGCCGTTTGTAATTTTAAGTTTAATAATATTAGCACTTCAGTGTCTTCAGAAAACTGTTTTGCAGCTTTATATTTACATGGACCAACTGTTTATGACAATCCTAACTCAACTGTTTTTATTGAAAGAAATACTATAACCAATACCTGGAATGGTGTGTTGGTGTATAATTTTCTTGTAACCGGACTAATTACAATAAGTCAAAATGATGATATTTTAATCCGCAACAGTGATTTTCCGCAATATGGTGTTAAGGTTTTAAACACGCGTAATGTAGAAATAACAGATAACTTAAAAATACGCAGCTATGGTAAAAATAATTTGAATGTTACGGGTGTGTATTTAATTAATGCAGAAAGAGCAAAAATTAATTGCAATTCTATTTATGATTTGGGCACCGGAGTTGGATTTAGTCACAGTTGTATTTCGTATTCAGGTGAGGGGGTTTTACATAGAAATTTGTTTAGCGAATATGCAAAGGCAGTTAATATTGAAGCCATTTCAACAATCGACGACCAAGGAAGTTTGGCACACGCAGCAGATAATGAGTGGGATAATCCGGCAGGAGCAGCAATTGACATTCTTAATAATAATAGCGCTTTTTATCCTCATTTTTTTGTTAGAAGTCATAGTTTGCCTTTTCAACCAACACCAATAACAATATCGCCTTTTGGTTCAGTATCCTTTACCTTAGCAGGAACAACTAATACTACTTGTAGTACGAGTAATACATCATCCTATTTTTCATACATTTTAACTGCTGATGAAAGAGCTGCAATTGAAAAGCAAAAAAGAGAGGGTGTAAATTTTCCGGTTTTAGAAGCTCAAACTAAATGGATGTATGCAGAAAATTCACTTCAAAAATTGATGAGCGATTCTACGATTTCTCCAAGTGACAGCGTTTTGTATAATTATAGGGACTCTATACATAACACTAATATTGGGATGTTTTATGATATAAATGTTTCAATCCATACAGAAGATTGGACACAAGCGGATACAGATAATTCCAGCATTTCCTTTCAAAACCATATTGAGGAAAACTTAAAAATTTTTAATAGCTATTTTATTGAATATCGGTCAGATTCAACTTTAGGAGAAGATTCTGTTTGGTTAGCTGTAATGATTACAAATATTAGCCCAATAGCTGCTGAATGCTATAGTACAGGAGGCCCTGCAGTGTATTCTTCGCGAACATTGTTATCTTACTTTACTAATTCAATTTATGATGATAATACGGATTGTTACAGAACACCACCTGATTCTATTATTGCAAGTGCATCAAATTCAGCATGCGACCTGATTAAAAATTATAGTGCGCCTCTATTAACTAATGCCACTTATTTATGGACTGTTCCAGCCGGAACAAGTTACATTCAGTCCGGAAATAGTATATCCTTAAACTGGGGAAGCTTAATCTTATCAGGAGGAACCATTACATGCACTATTATGGATAGCCTAGGGAATACATCTATTGGTAGTTTTATAGAAGATACCTTGATTACATCACCAACCTGTGTAGCAGTAACTGCTAATAATACAAGCTGTGTTTCAGCAACCAGTCTTAGTTGGAATTCTCCTGATGGATGCGCTGCAGGATATTATATTTGGCTTGGTACAAATGGAGGAGGTACAACAACTCCTGATAATGTAATTGATTCCTTAGATATAGGTAATGATACTATTTATATGCTTCCTTTTTTGCAACCAGGAATAACCTATTACTATAAAATTGTGCCTTACAATAATTCGCATACTTCTGTTAGCGGATGTACAATTGGCTCATTTACTTCAGGTAGTTCTGTTGCATTTACCCCTGCAATAGGAAATCCATATCAAGAAAAATTTGATGGAGTTACAGCACCAGCTTTGCCATGTGGAATAACGGTTAGTGATGAGAATTTTCCAAAGGATGGTATTGTATGGGAAACAAGTAGTTCCGCCTCTTGTTCAGGCAGCAATAGCCTAGCCATTGGAAAGAATACTAACAGCACTATAACAAAAAATGATTGGTTTTTTTCACATCCATTAAACTTATCTGCAGGCGAATTGTATCGAATTAGTTACAAATCAAAAGCAGAAACTGGTTTTACTGAAAGTTTGGAGACTTATGTTTCGCAAAGTGCAGATGCTGCTACAATGCTTAGTACATCACCAATAATAAACAGTAATATCACAAGCACAAGTTGTATTAGCGATTCAGGTGAGTTTATTGCCCCTACAAGTAATGTATATTTCGTTGGTGGACATGCTAACAGTATGGCCAATCAGGGAACATTGTATTTGGATGACTTAAAAGTTAACTTAATTAAAACAACACGCTTAACTACAGCTTCCTGTGGTGATAGCCTTTATACTTGTGATACATTACATTGCATTGCTTATACAGGAGCCACTAGCTATAAATTTAGATTCGAAAATTTAACCATTTCCTTCTCACAAGACTATACTGTTACAACTGCCAATCCTAAGGTGTATCAGTTTTTGGGGACTAATCCTTTAGTTTTGGGACAAAATTATTCAGTAACAGTTGCTGCTTATGTTAACGGAGTTTGGACACCATTCGGATCTGCTTGTGAAGTTTACCTCAGACCTGTTCCAATTAGAGGACTTACAGGTGCTTCTTGTGGCGGAACATTGACAGACTTAAGCCAACTAATTTATACAAATACTTCAGGTATTTGCTTAATCAACGATTATAAATACGAATTTACAGATCAGTCAAATAGTACAGTCATTGAAACCCAAAGAAACTCCGCTACGACTAGTTTTTTAATGACCTACATTACTTCACCTTATGTAAAGTATTCTACCACTTATAGTGTACGCGTTAAACTTAAAATTGGAAATACTTGGGGTGAATATGGTTCTGCTTGTAACGTAACTACTCCCGCATCTCCTTTAACAAAGCTAAGCAGCACATATTGTAATTACACTTTACCAACTTTCGCAACTCCAGTAACCTGTATTAGTGTTTTGGGCGCACAAGACTATCGCTACAAAATAACTGGACCGAATAATTACGATAGAACTTTTACCAGAAACAGCAGTTTAAATAATTGGTATTTTACTTGGACAAATTCATCGCCTTACATGCAGGCATCAACAACTTACGATGTAAAAGTAGCTTCGAGTGCAGGTGGCGTTTGGAGCGATTATGGAGATGTGTGTACCATTACCACACCGGCATCCTTATCGCGATTGGCAGATACGACATTTTTACAACAAGCCTTGCAACCTATTTTTGACCAACTGGAAAATAGTGGAAATACACTGAGTCTTTCTGTTTTTCCGAATCCGAATAATAACGATGAGAAATTTTCAATTGAATTAATGGGGATTACCGAAAGCAATCAAAAAATAAAACTCTCTATTTTTAATATGGTGGGAGCAAGTGTTTTCCGTTCAGATATTAATACAAAAGAAGAAACTCAAATTTTGATTCAACCTGAAGTTAAATTGGCTTCAGGTATATATATTGTCGAAGCTGAATTAAATGGGAACAAACTTCGTAAGAAATTTGTTGTTCAATAAATTATGATTTTTTCAATGAAAAAATTAATTTTTGTCTTTTTTTTTATTAGCTCCAATATCGGACAAGCACAAAACCTTGTACCTAACGGAAGTTTTGAGAATTATACAATTTGTCCAAATTCATGGGGGCGAATTTACCTTGCGACAGGATGGTTTCAACCTCATAAATATCCTGGAATAAATAATGTAAACCTAGGTAGTAGCAGTGATTATTATAATTCCTGTGATGATTCAACATCTTATGTAACAGTGCCCAGTAACATAACAGGATATCAATATGCTCATTCAGGGACCGCTTATGCCGGAATAGCTTATTATACTGTCCAACAAAATGGTAATGGGGATAGAGAATACATAGAAGTTAAGCTCATTCAAACTCTTGCTGCGAATAAGAAATACAATTTGAAATATTATGTTAATATGTCTAATTGGAGTGCTTGGTCCGTCACTAGATTTGATGCGCATTTGTCGAATGACAGCTTGTTGCATACCTCAGCCAATTTAATCAAAATACCAGTTATTCCTCAATTTGAATATTATGGGAGAATTAACGACACCTTAAATTGGGTGCAAGTTACTGGCAGTTTCACAGCAATTGGAACAGAGAATTACCTAACATTGGGAAATTTTCATGATGGAATTAATTCAGATACAATAGCGGAAAGACCTCTAATTTATCCTACATTAGGAGGAGCATATTATTACATTGATGATGTTAGTTTAGTTGAAGATACAATCACGGGTATAGAAGAAGAAAGAAAAATTTCACTTCAAGTATACCCTAACCCTTCATATGAAAGCATACAAGTATTTAATCAGAATACAAGAGGCTCAAATAAATTATTTAAAATAGTTGATCAGTTTGGCTTGGAAAGAATAAATGCCACACTTTTATTTGAAACAACAACAATCCCATTGCAAAGTTTGCCTGGAGGAGTTTATTATTGGAAGTGGGGTGATGAAATGGGGAAAATTGTGGTGATTAAATAATTTAATAAGTGTATCAAACAAAAAGAAAGCCGGACAATTTTATCTGGCTTTCTTTTTTAATCAAAGGGGTACGGGGAAATGTGTTCCCCGCAAGATTGCATATGGGCGGGATACAAAGTAGACCGTCCATATGCAATCTTGCTATGCAGGCAGGGTAGCCTAAATATCGCAATCATAAATTTTTAATTGACTTCCTTTTTGCTCTTGTTATA
>Ga0075163_10009746_pt1 | contig 12591 bp, 12 predicted proteins | sample JI1023141ADNA_FD_71478 | JGI IMG/M metagenome (GOLD analysis project Ga0075163, IMG submission 71478) | Wastewater effluent complex algal communities from Wisconsin, to seasonally profile nutrient transformation and Carbon sequestration -... | ecosystem: Engineered > WWTP > Effluent > Algae...
TTGCCGTACGCCGGGGAGAGGTCGTCGGTCGACAGGGTGGGCCGGGCGCAGGCGCCGAGCGCGAGGGCGGCCAGCAGGTTGGTGCGGCGGGAGGCGGGGAGGCGTGTCATCTGCCAAAACTCGGGGCGTTTCCCCCGTTCGGCAACCGCCTGCGACGCGCGCGCCGGGTTTGTCGGAACGCCATCGCATGCCTAACGTTCGCTTCCCACGTCCCCCCGAGCGCCGCCGATGTCCGTTCCCGTCGAGCTACGAACCGCCCGCCTCGTCCTGCGCCCGTGGCGCGCGGAGGACGCGGCCGCGATGCTCCCCATCCTCGAGACCAACTGGGCGCACCTCTCCCCTTGGATCCCGGCGCGTGTTGCGACGCCGGCACCCGTTCCCGAACTGGCCGAGCGCCTGGCGGGCTTTGGCGCGGCGTTCGCGGGCGATCGCGAGTGGCGCTACGGGATGTTCACGAACGAGGGCGATCGGATGCTGGGTGAGGTGTCGCTCTTTCCGCGTGCGTCGTCGGGGCGTGTGCCACTCGCCGAGGCCGATCGCGCGGAGCTTGGCTACTGGCTGCGGGCGGACGAGACGGGGCGCGGCTACGTGACCGAGGCGGTGGGTGTGGTGCTCGAGCTGGCGCGGACGATGCCGCAGCTGCAACAGGTCGAGATCCGGTGCGACGCCCGCAACGCCGCCAGCGCGGCGGTGCCACGACGACTGGGCTTCACCCTCGCGACGACGCTGGCGGAGCCAGGGGTGCGGCCCGACGAGCCAATGGTTCAGCTGCAGGTGTGGACACGAGCCAACGTCGGGTAGGCGGCGGGCCGCGTGCGCGTCGTGATGTGGCGCGCCTGGGCGGACTACAGGTCGATCGGTCGATAGCGCGAGGCGAGCAGCCCCGTCGCGTCCGACAGGTCGAGCGTCGCTATGAGCAGCCCTTCCACCCCGTACGGCTGGTACGCCAGCACCGTCCCGTCGGGACGCACGATGGTCGCCGTCGTCGGTGTGCCGTCGCTGGCGTAGTTGGCGGCCGCGATGTAGACGGTGTTCTCGGCGGCGCGGCAGAGCAGCGCCTTCTCGTGGAACGAGTTGGCGGGGTCGCCGAACTGCGTCGGACGAAAGCTGTCGCCCTCGGCCTGGTGGAAGTGCGGGATGAAGACGAGCTGCGCGCCACGCCGCGCGGCCCATCGCACCGTTTCCGGGTACCGCCAGCCCTCGTGGCAGATCGCGACGCCGAAGGTCACGTCACCGCACTGGAAGAGGTGGCGCCCCGCTCCCGCGACGTAGGGTCCCTCTTCCGACGGGTCGAGTTGGACCTTGTCCTGCCACCCGGCCACGGAGCCGTCGCGGTTCACGACGAGCGTGGAGATGACCAACCGGTCGCCGAGCAGGCGCTCGGTCCCCACGACGACGGCCACGTTGGCTTCTCGTGCTGCCGCGGCGACGGCTGACCAGGCACCCTCGAGAAAGGCGGCGTCCGGCGGCGGCGGCGTGTGCCCCATCCCGCGGTAGCCGGGAATGAAGCACTCGGGGAAGCAGATGATGTCGGCACCCGCGGCACCGGCATCGGCGATGGCGCGCGTGGCCAGCGACACCGACTCGTCAGGCGTGGCGGGGTAGCGGACGTTGACGAGGGCGATTCGGATGGCGGTCATCGTTCAGGCAATGTGGCGCGAGGGTGGCGCACTTCTCAAGCGATGGCTGGCACCCCGCGGCATCGGCTCGCAGGTTGTAGGCGTCCTTCTCCCGACGGCACGCCATGACCTTCGACCTCCCCAACGCCGTCGCTGTGCTGGCGCGCACGCCGCACACGCTGCGCGCGATGCTGTCCGGTCTCTCGCCCGCCTGGATCGATGCCACCGAGGGGGGCGACAGCTGGAGCCCCTACACCATCGTCGGCCACCTCCTGCACGGCGAGCGCACCGACTGGATTCCGCGGGCGCGGATCATCCTCGCGCAGGGGAACGAACGCCGCTTCGCGCCGTACGACCGCCTCGCGCAGTTCCACGAGTCGCAAGGCAAGTCGCTCGACGCGCTGCTCACCGAGTTCGCCAGCCTTCGATCGGACAACCTCGAGACGCTGCTCGGGTGGGCGTTGACCGATCGGGAGTTGAGCCTCGAGGGAGAGCACCCTGCCTTCGGCGTCGTGACGCTGCGGCAACTGCTGGCCACGTGGACGGCGCACGACCTCGGCCACGTGGCGCAGGTGGCACGGGTGATGGCCAAACAGTACCGCGACGCCGTCGGGCCGTGGCGCGAGTATCTCCCGATCATGGAGCGATGAAGGACGATCCGTTCGCCGAAGCCCTGCCGCGGCCGAGCGGGCGGGGAATTGACGCGTGCGAGTGGATGTCGCGACTGCGGCCGAACCTGCGCCATCAGGGTCGTGGGTCCCGAGCCGTCCGTCCCCCGCCACGAGGTGGAGCATGCGCCTGCCCGTCGTTGTCCTCGCCCTTCTGCTCACTGCCATGACCCCCCTCAACGCCCAGAGCTTCGGCCCAACGCCCGATGCGGCGGCCCAGCGCGAGATCCTCCAGGTGCGCGAAGCGGCCTGGCGTGCCTTCTTCACCAACGATGTAGCGGCCTTCAAGCGCGTGGTCCCCGACGAACTCGTGGCCATGGGATGGGGCGGTGGCCCCTGGCAGGATCGTGATCAGACGCTGGCCAGCATGCGTGAATTCGCGGCGTCGGGAATGACGATCGACCAGCTGCATTTTCCGCAGAACGTCTTCCAGCAGTACGGCGATGCCGTGATCCTCTACACGAGCTTTCACCTGGTGCTCAAGGGGGCCAACGGCGAAAAGCAGGAGACACTCGGGCGCGGGACCGAGATCTTCGTGCGTCGCAACGGGCACTGGGCTCATACGGGATGGCACCTCGATACCGTCGGGTCCTGACCGGCGGGCGTAGCGTGCGCGGCCGGCGTCGGCCGGCGCCGGTCGCATTGCCAGCGCGCTCGCCCCTGTCGCTCCGACGCGTCCTTCACGACTGGCTGTGTGCCTGGGGCGTGCGCACCGATCCCGGGGGGTGGGTCCTCCCGGAGCGTGTGCTGGCCTGTGCCTATCCGCGCCGCGATCGTGCGCTCGCGGCGCTCGCGGCCACGCGAATCGAACTCATCGTGAACCTCCACCCACGGGCGCACGCGCCGGCCGCGCTCGCGCGCCATGGCATCCGCGAGGTGCATCTCCCGATGCGCGACTTCTCCGCGCCGACGTACGCGGTCCTGCGTCGTGGTGTACTCGTGGTCGAACGGGCCATCTCCGAAGGGCGGCGTGTGGCGGTTCATTGCGGGAGTGGCCGCGGGCGCACCGGGACGTTGCTCGCTTGCCTCCTGATCGCACGAGGCGAGGCGCCGTGGGAGGCGATCACGCGGGTGCGCCGACTGCGCCCCGGCGCTGTCGAAACGCGCGCGCAAGAGATAGCGGTGCAACACTTTGCCTGGCAGCTGGCCGACGGCTGACACCCGCGGCCGTTGGCACCTGACGGTGCTTCGCGCTCAAGCTCCGCCGCCTTCCTGCCGAGGATTAGAGGACCGTAACTCGGGGGGCGACGGCTGCTGTCAGCCGTGCCCAGACGGCCGCGCCGTGATACGACCTGCAAGAGAGGAGCGTCGACTGATGTCATCTGCCAGCGGGGAGGGACGCGCACCGCGCAAGCCATGGGGCGACCGCTGGTTGCTGGACGCCTTCCGCGAGCGCGGGCATCCGCTGGCCGATTCGGTTCAAGCCGCCGCGACCGCGTGGGAGTCGCTGACCGAGGCCGGTGTCCCCAACGAAGAGATCGTTCGCGTCGTGTGCGACCTGGCGGGAGTGCGGGCCGCGGACCTCTCGCTGGCAGGGCCCGAACTCGCCGAACTCCTCACCGCCACCCTCGCGCTGCGCTACGACGTCGTCCCGGTCCGTCTCGACGGCAAGACGCTCGAAGTAGCGACGGCCAATCCGCTCGGCAATCATCTCGAACGCGACCTGGCCTTCGCCTCGGCGCGCCGCATCCGGGTGAGCGTCGCCGCGCCGGTCGACATTCGCGAGGCGCGCGAGCGGATCTACCAGCAATCCGGGGCGCCGTCTTCGGCCAACTCGCGCGTGAGCTGGATCGTCCAGCAGAATCCGCACGCCCCGACGTCGGCCCCCACCCGAGGCGTCGCCGTCGACACGCTCGACCGCATCGTCCTCGATGCCATCGACCAGCGCTCGAGCGACATTCACCTCGAGCCCACGGATGGCGAGCTGGCGGTGCGCTTCCGCGTGGACGGTGTGCTGCACGACGTGATGCGCGTCCCCGCCGACGTGACCCCGCTGCTGCTCAGTCGCCTCAAGGTGAGCGCGGGACTCGACATCGCCAACCGCCTGCGACCGCAGGACGGGCGTGCGGCGATGGTGGTCGACGGGCGCCCGGTCGACCTGCGCATCTCCACGCTCCCGTTAGGCGAGCGCATGGAAAAGGCCGTCATCCGCATCCTCGACGCCTCGGCGACCGCGCTCGACTTTGCCGCCCTTGGCTTCACCGACGAGGAGCAGGCGCAGCTCACGCGCATCCTCCACTCCAACGAGGGGATGGTCCTGGTCACCGGCCCCACGGGGAGCGGAAAGACGACGACGCTGTACTCGGCGCTCATGCACCTCAAGTCACGGGAGACCAACATCGTGACGGTGGAAGACCCCATCGAATACCGGCTCGAGGGGGTGAACCAGGTGCAGGTGCACGAGAAGGCGGGGCTCTCGTTTGCGGCGGCGCTGCGCTCGATCCTGCGCCAGGACCCCGACGTGGTCCTGGTGGGCGAGGTGCGCGACGTGGAGACCGCATCGATCGCAATCCGCGCGAGCATGACCGGGCACATGGTGCTTTCGACGCTGCACACCAACGACGCGCCGAGCGCCATCGGGCGCCTGGCCGACATGGGGGTCGACATGAGCGCGCTCGCCGGGGCGCTCAAGGCGGTGATCGCACAGCGCCTCGTGCGGCGCCTGTGCCCGCAATGCAGCGTGCCGGTGCGCGTCGGCGACCTGCCGCTGGAGCTGCAGTGGATCTTCGAGGGGCGCGACACCGAACAGCTGCGCGGACCGCTGGGATGTGCGGCCTGCCGCGGGACGGGGTTCCGCGGGCGCATGGCGATCGCCGAGATGCTGGTGATCGACGAAGAGACGCAGCAGCTGATGGCGCGTTCCACGCAGCGGCTCGAGTTCTTGCAGCTGGCGAGGCGCCAGGGGATGCACACGCTCTGGGAGACGGGGCTCGAGCGCGTCCTGCAGGGGCAGACCTCGTTCCAGGAGCTCACGGCCCACATCACGCCGCCGATTCCGGAGTCGGACCTGAAGCAGGGCGACGTGGACCGGCTGCTCTCCGACCTGCTCGGCGGGGGCGCGGGGCCGGTGGAACGAGAGAAGACCCCCGTCTCGGCGGCCGTGGCGATCGCCACGCCGGTGACCCACACCGAACGGGTGCCTGCCACCGGTGGGCCGCCGCTCGCCGTGTCACGAGCGGTTCCGACCGTTGCCCCCTACCGGCAGATCATCGCCCCGCGCGGCGCGAACGTGGAGGCCCCGCGCGTCCTTGTGGTGCACGACGTGCGCGAACGGCGGCGCAGCGTGCGCAAGGCACTCGAGCGGGCGGGGTGCATCGTACTGGAAGCGGCGGACGGCGAGTCGGGGCTCTCCTTCGCCTGCCGCCTGCGTCCCGACGCGATCGTGAGCGAAGTCGTGCTCCCCAAGCTCGACGGCATCGCGCTATTGCAGCTGCTACGGGCTGAAGGTGTCGTGGAGCATATCTTCTTCTACACCGACCAGCGCGACGAGCGCCTGCTCAACTGGGCGGCGGACATGGGGGCGTCGGACATCCTCACCGTGGACGACGACCTCGAGACGCTGGCGACGCGCGTGATGGCGGAATTCCCCGAGCCGGGGCGGGTCGAGGCGCTGCGCGCGTCCTAAACGCGCGCAGCGTCCTACCGGCTAGCGCGGCGGAGCCGGCAGCGTCCCCTTGTTGGCGATCGCCTTCCGGATCGCCTCGATCGTCGTGGTGGCGCGGTACTCGACGATCTCCTTCGCCCACCTGGCCGACTGCGCACGGTTGGCGAGCGAGGTCCCGTTGATCCCGGCCTTCCCCAGCTTCACGCGCTGCTCGAAACGGATCGACGAAGGATCGGTGATGAACATGTTGAGGGAGATCACCGGATCGTCGTGCATCCCTTCGGGCTTGTCCTCCTTCACCCCCTTCGCCTCCATGTACTTCTTCACCCCGGCGTAGTCGTAGTACTCCTGCACGTGCGCCACCACGGGGGTCCCCTTCCAGATGGCGGTGAGCGAATCGGCGACCGCGCGCTGTCCGCCCTGATTGCCGCCGCTGTCGCCGATGAGGATGATGTTCGTGAAGCCGTGCACCTTGAGCGAGTGCACGATGTCGGTGAGGAGGGCGCGGAAGGTCCCCTCGCGCATGCTGATGGTGCCGGGACTCGCCATGTGCCCGCTCACCGGGTCGATCCCCCCTTCCGGGACGAACTTCACGATCGGGGCGCAGAGCGCGTTGCCCAGCTTGCGGGCAATCGCTTCGCAATTGGCCTGCAGCACGTAGTTGTGCTTGCCCAGTGCGAGCCAGGGCCCGTTGGGCTCGATCCCGCCGGTCGTGATGATGGCGGTCGTCTTGCCCGCGGCGATGGCGTCGCGCACATCCATCCAGGTCATCTCCTCGAGCCAGACCGTGCTGACGGCGGGGAGCGGGTTGGGGGTGTCGGCGCAGTTGTAGCGATTATCGGCGCAGTTCCCGCCGCCCATGTTGCGCCCCTGCGGCGCTCCCTGGGCGAGAAGGGGAGAGGCGAAGGCGGCGGCGAGCAGGAGGAGCGGGGTTGGGCGCATGAATGTCCGGGCTGGTGGAGGTGGCGCCATCTTGCTGCCGCGGGACGCGCTCGGCAAGGCGCCGCGCGCCGGCGCCAGCTGCCCGTCGCACCCCCTACGCCGGTGGTGCAGCCGACTCGGCCGTGCCGCCATCCCGCTCGTGCCGTCTCGGCTCTGTGACAGGTGCAACCACGGGCTGGCGCTGTCGGCCTTAAGGGAGTAGGGTCCCACCTTCCTCGACGCGAGAGACCGAGATGCCGAAGGCGAAGGGAACCGCAGCGGATCCGTGGATGCTCAAGACTCCCCCTGGCACGTCGGAGTTCACGATGCACCGCGATACGATCGATGGCACCGACATGCTCGTGTGCACGGTGGGGAAGACGGTGCTCTGGTACGAATACCGCTGCGTCGCCGACCTGCACGCCATGCTCAAGGCGCACGGCGACTGGATGGAGCTCGGCTCGGCCGACGAGCAGAAGCCCGCGAAGGACGGGACGGTGGAGGCGTGGGGACGGTCGCCGAAGAACCCCGTCGGCGGCTGGTACGGGCGCAAGAAAGGGTTGCGCGGCCGCTTCGGCATGTACGTCCCCCCGCTCCTCGAAGCGCTGGGACTGGCCGAGGTGGAGCACAACCCGCGTGGCAACCGGATGCGCGCCAGCTGAGCCGGGGCGCGCCGGGGCGGGGAGCGTCGGGCGGCCGGGACGTCAGCAGCGACGTCCCGGCCTCCCATCGTCGTTAGGCCTTCGACTCCATCTTGCCGAACATCCAGATCAGCAGCATGGCACCAAGCGCCGAGGCGATGAGCCCGGCCCCCTGTCCCGGGTGATACCAGCCGACCATGCGTCCGAGCAGTCCGGCGACGAAGCCACCGCCGAGGCCGAGGAACATCGTCTTGAGGAGCCCCATGTCCTGGCGTCCAGGATAAAAGAGGCGGGCAAGTGCGCCGACGAGGAGGCCGAAGCAGGCGGCGAAGATGAGTCCCATGGTGCGCTCCCGAGCGAGATTGAGGTCGACGACCATCGAGACGGGTCGTGGCTCATCCTACGGAAGCATGAGGCGCCGTGATTCAACGAAAACGGGGTGACGACCTCACGGTTCGTCACCCCGTCCGTCTGCTGGGACGAGCCGTTACCAGGCGATCCCGTACGCCTCGCGCCGCCAGTCCGACCCCACCAGCCTCGCCTTCGACCGGCGATCGATCACGATCATCTGCGCCCCGCCGAATTCGGCGCTCGGTGGCTGCACGTTCACCTGCTGCCCGCGGCGCGTGAGCGCGGCGCGCACGTCGTCGGGGAGCCCGGGCTCGACTCCTAAACGTCCGGCGCCGAAGACGCGCCAGCGCGGGGCCTCGACCGCCTGCTGCGGCGTCATCCCGAAGCGCAGGACGTTGTTGAGCACCTGGATCAGCGTCTGCGGCTGCCCGTCGCCCCCCGGCGAGCCGAAGGTCGCGAAGAGCGAGCCATCGTCGTTGAGCACCATGGCCGGGCAGAGTGTGTGGAACGGGCGCTTGCCCGGGGCGATGATGTTGGGGTGCGACGGGTCGAGCGAGTAGAGCGCGCCGCGGTTGTGCAGCACGATCCCGGTGCCGGGGACCATGCGCCCGCTCCCGAAGCCGGCGAAGAGCGACTGGATCATCGAGACGGCGTTGCCGTCCTTGTCGACGACGGTGAGGTAGATGGTGTCTCCGTTGCCGTCGCGCGAGTCGTCGCTCGACTCGGCGACGATGGTGTCCTTGCGGATGCGGGCGCCGAGTTCGCGCGCGTAGTCCTTCGACAGCAGCTTCTCGACCGGCACCGTGGCGAAGGCGGGATCGGCGATGTACTTGTCGCGATCGGCATAGGCCAGTTTGGCCCCCTCGACCATGAGGTGCACGTAATCGGTGGAGGTGCGTCCCATCGCCGTGAGGTCGTGCAGCTCGGCGAGGTTGAGCATCTGCAGGAAGGTCGCGCCCTGGGTGTTCGGCGGGAACGCGAGGACCTTCTTGCCGAGGTACGTCGTGCTGATCGGCTCCTGCCAGGTGGAGCTGTGCTTCGCGAGGTCAGCGGCGGTGACGAGCCCTCCTTCGCGTTCCATGAAGGCCGCGATCTTCTGCGCCGGGGCGCCGGTGTAGTAGGCGCGCGCCCCGCCAGCCGCAATGAGGCGCAACGTGGCGGCGAGCTCCTTCTGGACGAGCAGCGAGCCGGGCGATGGCGCCGCCCCGTTCACCAAGAACGTGCGTGCGAGCGCCGAGTCGGCGGCGACCTTCTTCACCTCGCCGGCAATGTCGAGCGAGAGGCGCGTGGAGACCGGGAACCCCTGGTCGGCATACCGAATGGCCGGCTGCAGCGCCTGGCGGAGCGTCGTGGTCCCGAAGCGTCGCAGCGCGTCTTCCCACCCGCGCACCGCGCCCGGGACCGACACCGACAGGATCCCCGAGCCGGGGACGCGCGTCAGCTTCTGCTCGGCGAAGAAGGCCGGCGTGGCCTTGCTTCCGGCGCGCCCCGAGCCGTTGAGGGCGTAGACCTTTCCCGTCTTGCCGTCGCGGATGAGCAGGAAGTTGTCGCCCCCCACGCCGTTCATGTGCGGGCGAACGACGGCGAGGACGCCGGCCATGGCGATCGCCGCGTCGACCGCGTTGCCGCCGCGCTTGAGGACGTCGGCGCCCACGGCGCTGGCGAGCACATGGTCCGACGAGACCGCACCGCTGGGCCCCATGACATCGGGGCGGAGCGAGGGGGGCTGGGCGGTGAGCGTCGCTGGGATGAGCGAGAGGGCCGCGAGGGCGAGCGAGAGGCGCATCATGCGGGGTGGCGTCGAGGCGAGGTGGGCTGGCTGGTGGAGCGGGGGCGACCACGGCGTGGAGGACTCGCCTTGGCTTACGCGGCAGGTGCGGCTCGGGTTGTCGTTCGCAGAACCGGAACGAGGCGTCGCCCGTCGCCCCAAGATGATGATGCGTCGCGCGCTTCGCAGCGTCCGCGAGCCCGACTTCTGGCGCGAGGGCGTGTCGCGGCGGATCATGGTTGTCTTCGGATCCCCTCAACCGCTGCTCGGCGTCGGCGTCGACCGTTCACGCCCGACAGCTGCCGACATCGCCTTCAATGCCAGCCTCCACATCTTCACCGATCCTCGTCGCGGGTGCGTCAGGGCAGCTCGGCGGCACGGTCGTGCGCCTGCTCCTTGCCGAGGGCTTCCCGGTCCGGGCGCTCGCGCGCCGACTCGAGCCGCTGCGCCCCCTCGCCGACCTCGGCGCCGAGATCGTCGCGTCCGACCTCCGCGACGCAGGGGGCGTGCGGCAGGCCTGCGACGGGGCGGCGCAGGTGGTCTCGACTGCCAACAACGTGCAAGGGAGCGGCGCGTCCAGTCCCACCCGGGTCGACGTCGAGGCGTACCGCTCGCTGGCGCGCGCCGCGAGCGACGCGAGGGTCTCGCGCTGGCTGCATGTGTCGGCGCGCGGGCTCACGGCCGAGAGCGTGGTCGACTACTTCCGCGTGAAGTACCAGGTGGACGAAGTGGTGCGCGAGAGCGGCGTCCCGTGGGTGTTGTTGCAGCCGACGGCATTCATGGAAGTCTGGATCGACCTCATTCTCGCCAAGCCGATGCGCGAGAAGGGGGAGGCGATGCTCTTCGGGGACGGGAACCAGCGCGCCAACTACATCGCCGTCGATGACGTGGCGCACGTTGCGGTCGCCATCCTCAAGCGGCCCGAGGTGCGGAACGAGGCCATCGAGATCGGCGGGCCGTCGAACGTAAGCATGCGCACTCTCGTCGACCTCCTCGAACGTGCGATGGGGATCACGGTGAAGCGGAAGACGGTCCCGATGGCGGTGCTACGCCTCGTCCCCCCGCTGCTGCGCCCGTTCAACGAGGTGGTGGCGCGCATGATGACGTTTGGCGCGTTTGCCGCCGGGAGCGATGCGTCGTTCCCGCAATGGCGTACAGCCGCCGAGCGTTTCGGCGTGACACCGCGCAGCGTGGAGGCGTTCATCGCGGAGCGGTTCGGGGGGACATAGGCGGGCGCGCGCGGGACGGTGGGGCGACATCTGGCGCTGGACGCCGGCGCGTCGTAGATCGGTGCAACGTCGCCCCCTGCCGGACGCCACGACGCCACGCACCGGAGATTCACGATGCCACGTACGCGCGCCCTCCGCGCGACCCCACTTGCCCTTGCCTGCGCCCTCACGCTCGCTGGTCCCGCGGTGGCGCGTGCGCAGCAGGTCGCGTCTGCCGGTGGCGCCGCACTCGCCCGGGGGCGTACGCTCTTCGACGCCCAGTGCGCGCGCTGTCACGGGATCGAGGGGACGGGAGGCGTAGGGCCGTCGCTCCAGCGCCCGGTCCTGGGTCGCGCCCCCAACGACACCGCGCTCGCCACGCTCATCGCCACCGGGATCGACGACCGCGGGATGCCGGGGGCGTGGCAGTTGAGCCCTAACGAGGTGTCGATGCTGGTGGCGTACGTGCGTTCGCTCGGGAATCGCCCGCCAGAAGTGGCGCCCGGCGACGCGGCGCGCGGCGAGGCGCTCTTTCGCGGGCGCGGCGGCTGCCTGGCGTGCCACGTAGTGCGCGGCACCGGCGGGGTGATCGGTCCGGAACTCAGCAACGTGGGTGCGGCGCGCGGCGTCGCGTACCTGCGACGTGCCCTTCGTGATCCCGGCGCCGAGCTGCCGGCGGGGCCGGGCATTTCGTACGCGGGCTCCGAGCACGTGCGCTATCTCCTGGTGCGTGCCGTCCCGATGAGCGGCCCCCCGATCACGGGGATCCGGGTAAACGAGGACGCCTTCACCATCCAGGTGCGCGACACCGGCGGCGCGATTCACTCGCTGGAGAAGCGTCGCCTGCGTGCGCTCGAGAAGCTCTTTCACGCCAGCCTGATGCCCAGTGCGGGCCCCGCGTATACCAACACCGAGATCGACGACATCGTGTCCTACCTGATGACCCTGCGTGGTGGCGCATGACCCGCACCGCACGTACGCTCGCGCTCGTCCTGTCGGCCACGATCGCGACCGCGTCCCCACTCGCCGCACAGGTCCCGTTCAGCCGCCTTGCAGCTGCCGAGCGTGATTCGGCCAATTGGCTGACCTATTCGGGTAGTTACAGCGGGCAGCGCTTCTCCCGACTTGCGCAGGTCAACCGGACCAACGTGGCCGCGCTGCGTCCGGTCTGGCTGCATCAACTGCAGAACACGCAGTTCATGGCCGAGGCCACGCCGTTGGTGGCCGATGGCGTGATGTACGTGTCGGAGACCATGAGCGCTGTCACCGCGCTCGACGTGCGCACGGGGCGCACGCTGTGGCGATATGCGCCGACCATTCCCCCAACGACCAAGTGGATCGGCTTCCTGCCGACCAGCCGCGGCGTGGCGTTGCTGGACAGCACCGTGTACCTGGCGACGATCAACGCGCACCTCATCGCTCTCGATGCGCGCAGCGGCACGGTGCGCTGGGATGTGGAGGTCGCCGACAACAAACTGGGCTACGCCTTCACCCTCGCGCCGCTGGCCATCAAGGGGAAGATCCTGGTCGGGGTGAGCGGGGGCGAAGCGGGAATTCGCGGCTTTGTCGACGCGTACGATGCGACCACCGGCAAGCTGGCGTGGCGCTTCCACACGATTCCCGCGACTGGTGAGCCAGGGAACGACACCTGGGGCGGCGACTCGTGGAAGACGGGTGGCGGCCCCACCTGGCTCACCGGGTCGTACGACCCGGCGCTGAACACCGTGTACTGGGGGGTGGGAAATCCCGGCCCCGACTGGAACGGTGATTCGCGTCCCGGCTCCAACCTGTACACCTGCTCCCTCGTGGCG
>Ga0075163_10009747_pt1 | contig 12591 bp, 10 predicted proteins | sample JI1023141ADNA_FD_71478 | JGI IMG/M metagenome (GOLD analysis project Ga0075163, IMG submission 71478) | Wastewater effluent complex algal communities from Wisconsin, to seasonally profile nutrient transformation and Carbon sequestration -... | ecosystem: Engineered > WWTP > Effluent > Algae...
ATGGCAAGACGGGCACGATCCGCGTCGATGTGACCGATTATGAACGCCCGCCCGCGATCGCGGACGACGTGCCGGACAACCACATCATCGCCGTCGCGTGGCACCTGCGCCAGCAGGGCAGGCACGCCGTGTTCGTCACCAAGGACCTCGCGGCTCGCATCAAGTCCGACTCGCTCGGACTGCCCACCGAGGACTTCGAGAACCAGAAGGTCAACGCCGACCGGCTGTACAGCGGCTTTGTCTCCGTCGAATCCGAGGGCGCGCTCATCGACGAGTTGTACCGCGATCGCCTCCTGCCGCTAGATCGTCTCACCGAGTTGCTCCAAGACTCCGATGAGATGGGGCACCGCTTCCAGCGTGAGTTGCTCCCCAACCAGTTCATCGTCTTTAAGGACAAGGACGACGAGAACCACACGGGATTGGGAAGGCGTCTGGCCGACACCGATCACATCATCCCAGTCACCGGCCCGCGCAAGCCCGTCTTTGGGATCATGGCGCGCAACGTTCAGCAGACGATGGCGCTCGATCTCCTTCTGGATGACGAGATCCGCATGGTCACGTTCCTGGGCAGCGCGGGCACGGGCAAGACGCTCGTCGCCCTCGCCGCGGGCATGGCCAAGGTCTTCAGCGAGGAACGCTACGACAAACTCCTGGTCGCACGCCCGATCATGCCCATGGGGCGCGACATCGGCTATCTCCCCGGCGACAAGGACGAGAAACTCACCGCGTGGATGCAGCCGATCTTCGACAATCTTTCCTATCTGCTTACGACGCGCGGCGCCCAAGTGCAGCACGCCGACAGCCAGTCCGCCGAGCAGCGCGTGCAGAAACTGATGGCCGACGGCAAGTTGGTCTTGGAGCCCCTCACCTACATCCGCGGCCGCTCGATCCCGCACCAGTTCATGATCGTGGACGAGGCGCAGAACCTCACGCCCCACGAGGTGAAAACGATCGCGAGCCGCGTGGGCGAAGGGACCAAACTCGTCCTCACGGGCGACATCGGGCAGATCGACAACCCGTACCTCGACTCATCCTCCAACGGCCTCGCATACGCGATCGAGAAGATGAAGGGCGTCCGCATCTTCGGACACGTCACGCTGGCCAAGAGCGAGCGCAGCGAACTGGCAAGCATCGCGGCGAGCAGGCTCTGATCGACTGACAACCTCTTTGGCTTGCGGGGTGAGGGGCTTCAAGCCCCTCACTTTTCATGTCGCAACAACTCACTAGCAGTGTTGAAGGCTGGAAGCCATCAACACTACAAGCAGCGACTCAATCCATCCTCGGCGTCACCACGCCCGCCTCGGCCGTCGGCTCCGCATCCGAGCGCATCTCGCCGGGCTTCTTGAGTTTGCCGAACCCAGGGCTGTTGCGCTCGCGATCCTCGATGTCGGCCTGCACACGCGCCAGTTGACGCTGGAACAGTTCACGCCACTTCGGATCGGTCTCGAGACGCAGGCCCATCTTGATGCGTGCGAGGTCCGCCTCTTCGCTGCGATCGGTCAACTGGGCCGCTCGCACCGCGCCGCGGATGCTGGGAAGGTACTGCGGGCGACGATCGAGAGCCTGCTCAAAGAACTTGAGCGCATCCTCGGGCAGGTTCGCGTTCATGTAGAGCACGCCGATGTTGTCCAGCGGCGTGGGATCCAGCGGCGAGAGTTCCGCCGCCCGGGCATAGGCCTGCTGCGCGTCGTAGCGGTTGTTGTCCTGCTCGAGCGCGAGACCCAGATTGTTCCACGCCTCGCCAAAGGTGCTGTGCTTGCGGATGGCTGCCTTGTACTGCTCGATCGCCTCGAGGTGCTTGCCATCCTTGAAGAGTTTGTCACCCTTGATCTTGAGTTCCATCGCTTCGGCGATGTTGACCTCGGGGAATAGATTGTCGTCAATCTTGCCCTTGCTTGCACAGCCGCCAAGCCCCGAGACAAGGCACGCACCCATCACGAGCGTACCTGCCAGGGTGAGGGTCGCGATGAACGAACGGGCCGCGCGCCCATTCATGGATGAGAGTTTCGTGTGTGATTGCATGGTACCAACTCGATTCATTTACGTCCCCTTGTCCCATTCCCACCGGGAGAAGGTGACCTTGCAGTTCCACTGATTGGCTTCGGGGCGGAGGCTGAGCGCGTAGACCTCGAGGCCGCCCGTGCCGCGGACCGCCGTCTCGATCCAGCGCACGATCGCATCGAGCGATTCGTCGCGCACTTCATACACAAGTCGTTGCTGCACAGCATCAGCCCCGCCACGTGACTTCTCGTTTCTGGGCAGCGGCACCTGGTTCTTGAGTCCAGCCTCGGTCCCCGCCGCCATAATTCGCGAGCGAATGCTCTCGATCGGCACGCCCAGCCCGCCTCCTTCGCGATTGGCCGCGGCGGCCTTGATCTTCTGCAGGCGATCCGCGAGCGAGATCATCTCTGTCGCGCGGGATTTGTCGCGCGAGAGTTTCGCCTCCGCCGCAAAGCGCTTTGACACGCCCACGAGCAGGAAGATCACCGACACCACCAGCACCAATCCCGTGATGATGACCAGGCGCACCGGACGGTTCTGGTGTTCCTGGCGCAGTGCGACCGAGCCCAGTTCGGCCTTGAGTTCCTCGATGCGATTGGTCTCGGTGCGACTCATTCGCTCTTCGCCCCCGTGTCCTGCCACGTCGCGGACAATGTCGCGCGCACGGCCTTGCCGTTCTTGGGATCGTTGAACTCTTTGTAATCCGCTTCCCAGCGGTTCACGCGGGAGTTGGAGATCTGGCGCAAGGCGTTGGTGACGGCTTCGAGGGTCTCGATTTTCTCAGCCGTGATCGTCACGCGGACAAGATTCGCGGAACTGAGGTCGATTGACTCGAGCGTGAGGTCTTCGTGCGAGATGACCATCGAGATCGTCTCGAGTTCCTCCAAGACGGGCTTTGCCGGTACGACGCGTGACGGCGGGATGAGTTCGCGTTCGCGGAGGCGGACCTCGTCTCGCAGCGATTGCATCGGATCGATGGGCGCGGTGCCAAGCGCATCCTTGGCAGCGGTCATGCCCTTGTCGTACCACACCATCGAGGATTCGTTGATGCGCTCGGCCGAACGCTTCGCCTGCCACGCGACGACGCCCATGACGCCCGCCGCCGCGAGGACCGCGATCGCGATCCACTTGTACATGGCCCGGTGCGCCCCGCCAGGCCTTGACGAAAGTTCGACGAGTGCCGCGCCCGGAGTTGTCTCGACCAGTTTCTCGCTGGTGCTCTCGAGCGCGAGAGCGAGGCGTTCGAGGGTGTCGCCGATGGGATCGCGCGTGACGACCGCGTCGATGAGTGCGCCGTTCCAAGCGGTTCCCAGCGAGGTGCCAAAGGTGCGGGCAGAGTCGTTCTCGCGCGTGCTCTCGGGGAAGACGCACACGACGCGCCGTGGCGAGATGCCCAGTTGCATCGACCACGCGAGCCATTCCGCGGCGAGGCGCGACGCTTCTTCCTTGCCGAGCGTGATCTCGCTGGCCGATTCGCCCCGAACGTGGGCGAGACGCATGGACCCGCCGGCGAGCAGTTCCCCGCGACGCGACCACGCCCAGACTAGGCGGGGCGGCGTGGCGTCTTTGTCCTCGCCGATGGTCTCATCACCCGCGTCGATCATAACGACAGCGCATGTGTTCACCGACGTCAGACCCGCGGCACCTGGTGCGGTGGGAGACAACTTTGATGAGGGATCCCATGCTTGCGCGAGCGCGTGCCAGAGTGTGATGGCACGCCCGACTTCCACGCCGCGACGGTCGAGGGCGTCGACGAACAGGCGCCCGGGAAGGTCGCAGGCCGCGAGAATCCCACGTCGACCAGCAGCAAAAGGTGCCGCCTTTGACCCCGGCTTCTTGAGGCGACTCAGGATCGCGACCCCGCCGCCCTCCCCCGAATCCGGAGCCGCAGGGGCTTCATCCGAGGGCTGGCCAAGAGGCTGGATCGTCGAGTCTACTGCGTCGCCCGCGAAGAACGTCACGGGCGTCACGCTTGGGCTCTCGGCGCCGGGCGCGTCGGCGAGGTGGTCACTCGTGCTTCCCATACGAGCGGCGGCTGCGACGGCCTGATGATCCGAGCCCAGCCCTGTGATCCATGAGCACATCGCGCCATCAACATCGAGAACAAGCGCCTCGAGGCGGCCGGCAGAACGAGTGTTCGCGAGGTGCTCTTGCACAAACTCGGTCCCGCGATCAATCCAAGGCAACGCCGAGTCCACCGAGTCAACAACGGGAGTCGCGGCTCCGGGCCAGCGCACGTCCACGCCATGCCCGATGATTCTGGCGGCCCGGAGCATCCCGCCCCGCTGGCTTCGTTCGAGATAACACAATCGCACACTCACGCGGAACTACTCGCCTTTCTTCTGGGGCGGGACCTGCTTCTCTTGGGGAACGCGCTTCTCTGGCGGAATGTTGTTGTCGGCTTCCTTGCCGAAGCCACCCGACTTCTCGATCTCCTCGAGTTTCGCCATTGAGTCTTTGTCGTCAGGATTGAAGCCGTCCGCTTCGGCCATCGCCTTGGCCTTCTCGATCAGGCTGTACTCATCGGGGAACTCGCCTTGTTCAAGGAGGCGGTTGACGGCTCGGCTGAAATGCCGCTGGTACGCCCCTGGCCACTTCTCGAACTCATCGGGCATCTTGGAAAGGCCCCGTATGCCCTTCATGGGCTGGGGCTGGATGCGCGCGTTGGTCGAGAGTTTTGCCTGCTGCATCGCGTTCGGATCCCCCGCCGGGCCCGGTTTCATTCGCGTCACGCGTTCGGCACTTCGTTCCTGCAACGGAACCCGACGCTCCGACTCGCCCTTGTTGAGCGTCACCGCGTCGGGCTCGATGTGTTTCACGCGTTCCGTGTCCACGGCCTGGCCTTCACGGACAAACCGCTGCTTGTTGTTCACAACCAAGAGCGCCATCTTCACGCTGCCGACATTCGCAAAGCCCAGGTACTTCACGTCGCTCAGCCCAGGCTCGGGCGGGGCCACTTCGGGCGTCCCAGTGTCGCTAACTTCCGGCGGTGGGGTGGTCTTGGGAGCGTTGGCCACACGAACCAAACGAGCGGCCGACCCGGCGAAGTCCATCGGGGCCTGCTTGGGACCAGAGGGCGCCTCGATGGGGGTATCTCCCGACACCACAAAGTCCTTGTCGGTCGGCGGGATGGTCTTGGGCAAACCTACAAACGCCATCGCCCCCGCCGCACACGCAAGCACGATAAACCCCACCTGCGAAAGGCGGGTGATCGAAACGGCCTTGGCTTTGTCAAAGTGCCTGGTCATGGCTCCGCCACCGTTCATGCTTGGGGCCCGTCTTGGCCCACGTCCGGGATCAGGCTCCGCCCGTCCCTGCCACTGTACGACTTTCGCCCTCGCCCCCTTCGGGGCCCAACTCGATCTTCCGCAACTCCATCACCGCGCCCGCGCCCTTGGGGACGTTGGCACCTCGGTCCGCACTGGGCGGCGCGATGATCGCCAACCCCTCGTATCGGACCGATGCGCCCCCTGCGCTTGACGGATCCAGATCCGGCTCCACCACAAACCGCCAAATGATCGGCTGCGTCGTCACCACGCGCTCGACCCGGGCCTTCAGGGGTGGCTCCAGCCCGGCCGAGTCCAGGGCAAGTTGGAACTCCTCGCGGGTCATTGCCCCTTCAATCGCCGCCGACCGGCGGGCCTGCATCAGGGTGTTGAGCGTCCGATCCACGCCATCGCCAAGCAACGCCGCGTCCAGCATGGCGCGGAGGATTGGCTCTGGGGCGGAGTTGATGCTCACCGAGAGAGGGCCAAACTTCCGCGTAGAGGCCTTCACCTCGTCAAGCCCAAACCCCTCGATGAGACGCACCAAGGCGCCTTCACCCATCATCCGGTCGTCTCGCCCCATGCCATCAAAAACCTCCAGCACGGTGCTCTGGGCATCAAAGAAACTGACCCGCAATCCGACACCATCGTCGGTGATGACCCGCATCGCAAGTCCATCTGGATCAAGCATTTCCGACATCTGACGCCCGGACACCGAGCGGCTGAAACTCTCGATCAGGGTCTCGATGCCCTTGGTGAAGTGGTGGTTGGCGTACCGATCCACCTGCCGTGCGACCGAGTACGACTGCGCCATCCCCCGGTCGAGCGAGAACGCCACGAGCAGCGTCGCCACCAGCGACACGAGTACGACAAGAGGCAGGGCAAAGGCTCGGCGCTGCGTCATTGTGCCCCTTCCTTGCGCCGACGTATCGGCTTGACGAACGGGGTCTCGGGTCCACTGGGCTGGATTTGTCCGCCGGGCTTGATGCCGCGAGGCGGAGTTGGTGCCGGCCGTTCTCCCGAAGGTTGTGCGGGGGTCAACGGTGTCGGCTGAATTGGCTGACCCGGAACGGACGGATTCGAAGGAGTGGGCGTTCCCGGAGTCGTGGGGTTGGCCGGGTTGGTTGGCGTCCCACCCACGGGCGTCGGCGGCGTGGTCGGGCGGCTCTCATTCCCGAAACTCCAATCCACCTCGAACAGCCAGTTGGCCCTCAGCCCGCCGATCGTTTCGACCTCGACCTCAATGTACGCCGGGATGTCGTCGTTCAGGCGACCAACGTACTGCGTGCGACGCTCTCGCCCCTGGAAGACCTTCCACTCGATGAACGCGATGCCGCTGGCAACGAGGTACGGGTCGTCGAGGATCTGCTCGCCGTCATCTGGCTCTTCATCAGGCCCCGCCTCACGCGGCAGCGGAACCCACCAGACTTCCCAGCCACGCACCTGTGAGGAGACCTCGGCACCGACGGGGACCATCGGGCGCAGTTCGAACGCGCCGCGCACGGCACGCATCGGCATCTCGAAGTCAAAGTCCTCGGCGTCGTCACCATCAGCTCCTTCGGTGGGACTGAACATGTCGTTCGCGCCCGCCGGGTTGCTCGCCGAATCCGCAGCCGCCCGCATTCGGCGGAGTTGCTGCCGCTCGCGCGCCCGTTGCTTCGCGACGCGCTCCATCAGCGCTTCCGGATCGTCCAGCGCACCCTTCGAAGGCACCGGCGACTCGGTCAGGACCAGTTCGAGGCGCTGGGGCATCGTGGTGAAACGCTGCGCGCGGATCGCCGAGTATCCCGGGATCGCGTCGCGAAACTCCGGCGCCTTGATGGCCGCATCTTCACGCAAGCCAAGTTCGAGGCGGGGCGGGATCTGCTCGCGGATCGCGATGATCTCGGGGTGATTTCGCAGGTCCACCCGCTTTCCACGCGGGGGGAGGTCCTCGGGATTTGGAAGACCGTCTTTGCCGCCTAGCGTTGCTTCGTCCTTCGCCTCGCCCGGATTCCGCAGTCGCAGTTCCGCGTCCTTGAGCGAGCGCGGCTTGTCGGAGAGGAGCAGCGACCCAAACGCCCGCTGCTGCACGATGTACAGGCGCGAGAGTTCGGCGTTCTGGAGGAACCTTTCCTGCAGCCTTGCGTCGGTGCGATCAAAGAAGACGAAGAGCCCGAGACACACGCCCGCAATGCTCGCGGAAATCGCCGTCGCGAGGACGACTTCGAGGAGTGTGAAGGCTCGGCGAGAAGTTCGCATCACTTGGCGCCTCCCTTGCCCGGGTTCGCGCTTGGCGGATTCGTGGGCTTGAGCGTGGGCGACGTGGTCCCGCGGCCGCTGCTGCCGCTGCGAGATCGCGTCACACGTTCGATGAGCCTGCGCTGCCCCTCGTCGCTCGAGACGGTGTTCTGGATCGAGTCGGGGTTCATGTAGATCACATCAACGAGGCGCACCACGCTCGCAGAGGGAGCGCCAGCCGCGATCGCGTCGATCGACTCGCTCTCGGGTGCCAGCCACACGTCGATGCGGATGTTGCGGAGTCGCTCGGCGGACCTGATCGCGTTCGCGGAATCGCCTTGCGCGACGGGAACCACCTGCACGCCCGACTCTTTCCAATCCCACCCATACCAGCGGCCATCAAACTCGAGGCGTTTGGGCTGACGCATGAACTCCCCTTCATCGTCGAGGAAGATCATCATCAACCTGTTCGCGAGTTCCATTGCGCCCAGCCGCGCGACCTGGCGTTCGCTCTGCCCATAGATCATGTTGAGGGCGGACATGACGACCGAGACGACGCCCACGAGGATCACCGCCGCGAGGATCGTCTCGAGGAAGGTGAGGCCCTTGCGGGCGTGATGTGTGCGTCGGTGGTTCACAGTGATTCAAGAAGCAGATGGTTCATTCGCACAGGCTGGAAGCCTGTGCCACGGGATGAGCGTGCACAGGTTGGAAGCCTGCGCCTCGACGAGTCATCGATCAGGGAGCCGCAGGAGCGTCGATGGTGTACGCGATGTCGTCCTCGGTGCCGGTCTGCTTGTCGGGCCCGGGGGAGACGAGCGTGAAGGGAGTGCCTCCACGCGGGCGAGGCTCGTAGGCGAGCGGGCTATCCCAGGCGTCCTTGATCGCGTTCTGGAGATAGGGCGGCTTCACTGTGCGAAGCGTGTCGAGCGACGCCGGATACCCGGAGTAACTGAGGTGATACTCCGCGAGCGCGCTCGCGACAGTGGCGAGGTTGGAGGTCGTGATCTTGATCTTCGCGCGTTCGCCTGCGCCACCGATGTTGATGGCGACGGCGCCCACGACGATCCCGATGATCACGAGGACGAGCATGAGTTCCAAGAGCGAGAAGCCGGAGCGGACCTTCGAAACGCGAGTGAGTACATTGTTGGAAACGCGGTTCATAAAACTCTCCAAAGTCGCCCGCGAACCATTTGCGGGCAGGGTTTTTGTTCAGTGATGTCAAATGCCCGACGTCGTCATCTTGATAAGCGGGAGCATGATCGAGAGCAAGATGCTCCCGATGATGAGGAACATGAAGACGATGAGCGCGGGCTCCAAAGCCGCCAGCAAACGCGAACTTTTGCGTTCCACCTCGTCGGCCATGTCCCCCGCAAGCGTGTCGAGCGCGGGGACGAGGTCGCCCGCACGCTCCGCAGCGATGAGCAAGCGACGTGTGGGCACCGGCAGCATCGTGACGCCATCGATCAGCGAGCGAAGGACGCCACCTTCGATGAGGCGAGCCTGCAACGACTGCAACTGGCGGCGGAGTTCCGGGTGACTGATCGCGCCCGTCGCGGTGCCGAGTGCATCCGAAAGCGGAATGCCACATCGCGTCATCGCCGCCATCACCGTGAAAAAGCGGGCGCTCTCCTGAGCCAACACCAGATCACGCATCACGGGCATCGTGCGCGAGAACTTGCCGACGAGATCGAAGATCACCTTGCGGGCGAAGACCATGCCCGTGAAAGCCACCAGCACGCCAAGCAGGACCCAGATCCAGTTGCCCTGCATCCAGAGCCCGGTCTGCATCATGATTTCGGTGACCAGGGGCAGGGGCTTGCCCGTGCCCTTCATCGCCGTCCCGATGCGGGGCACGATGAACGTGATCATGAGGAGTGACATCACGATGCTGATCGAGAGGACGATCGCGGGATAGATCATCAGCGTGACCGCTTTGCCCGAGATCGCCAACTGACGACGCATCGTCATCGCCAACTGCTTCGCCGCACCCGCGAGGTCACCCGTGCGCTCCGCCGCCCGGTACACGGCGATCGTGATCTTATCGAACGCGCCCATCGCAGAACACGCATCGGCGAAGGAGGTGCCGCCCGAGACCAGGTCACGCATGCGCTGCACGATCGGACGGTGCGCGGGCGAGATCGCGGAAGCAACCACATCCAATGCCTCGACCAAGGGCACGCCTCGCGAGAGCAACTGGGCCAACTGCGTGTTCAGTTCGGCCTGGTCCTTCAGTTTGAGTTTGGAGCCCGCAGAAACCGCCGCCCATTCGGGGAGTTCCCACGCCTTGAGCGGCACGAGGCGCTCGCGCCTGAGTTGATCGTTGAGTTGGCGACGATCCCGAGCCTGACGAACGCCGAACGATCGCCCGCCGGCGGACTTGGCCGCGACGTAGACGAAACTCGATGGTCGGCGCTGAATGGTGGACATGATGAGAAGTCTAGCGAGGCCGGTGGCTCCACCCAGAACATCCGGCGCAAGGAATACCGGCGCCGAGTGCTTCGGGTTGCAACGGCACGCGCCGTCACATGTCTACTACGACCAAATCGCGTTCTCGGGCGGAAGAAAACCGGGAGAATCCTCTGTTGGGGATCGCGCCCGCGACTTCCTAGCATTCCTCCTTATGGCAACCGCCCCGACCGTCGGCACTTCCACCCGTTCCGTCCCCACGCCCAAGACCGCGCCGGGAACGATGCGGGCCCTCATCAAGCACCACGCCGGCGTGGGGCTCAAGTACGTCGCCAATCACCCCAAGCCCAGGCCCGGCCCGCGCGATGTCCTCATCCGCGTCTCCAAGGTCGGCATCTGTGGCACCGACCGGCACATCTGGGAGTGGGACGAGTGGGCGGCCGGTCGCATCCCCGTCGGCATTGTCACCGGGCACGAGTTCGTGGGCGTGATCGAAGAAGTCGGCTCCGCGGTCACGCGGTACCAGCCCGGCCTGCGCGTCTCGGCCGAGGGACACATCACGGCGGGCGCTGACTACAACAGCCGCACGGGCAACGCCCACATCGCGAGTGACACCAAGATCTTGGGCATCGACCGCGATGGCATCTTCGCCGATTACGCCGTGGTCCCTGAGGACAACGTTTGGCCTGTCCACGCGAAGATTCCCGACAAGGTTGCGGCGGTCCTCGATCCGCTGGGCAACGCCGTCCACACCGTGATGGCGGCGGGCGTTTCGGCAAAGAGCGTGCTGATCACGGGCACCGGCATCATCGGCTTGATGGCGGTCACGGTGGCAAAGGCCGCGGGCGCCGGGCGGATCTTTGCAACGGACATCAACCCGGGCAGGCGCGCACTCGCGAAGAGGTTGGGCGCAACGGAAGTGTTCGACCCGCGTGGCAATGACTGGATCAGTGACGTGAAGAAGTCCTGCCGCGGCGAGGGCGTGGACGTCCTCCTCGAAATGTCCGGCTCGGCTGCGGCGTATGACCAAGGCTTCAGCGCCCTCCGCAACGGCGGAATCGCGGCACTGCTGGGCATCCCCGCCAAACCGCCGACCTTCAACATCACGCAGCACGTGGTCTTCAAAGGCGCGACGGTGCTGGGTATCAACGGCCGCCGCATGTTCGAGACGTGGTACCAGATGGAAGAGTTGCTCCTCAGCGGCAAACTCGAACTGGACGACATCATCACGCACGAGTTCCCGCTCGAGCAGTTCGAGAAGGCCCACGAGACAATGATCTCGGGCGAGGGGATCAAGGTCGTCATGAACGTGAATGGGTGAGTACGATCGCGAACGCCATCTGTCAGAAAAAGATAATTTGTTGAGTTTTGACTTTTACTTCCTTTGCTCCAATAGTCCCCCGAATGGAGGCCTGACATGGACAAGGAAAAGCCGCCCTATTCGCTGTCTACTTTCTTCCGAAATCCTGAAAGCCTCCCTCCAATTGGCCCGGTTTCGGTGCCGGTGGCAAGCATCAGGACACGCCTGACGTCCGATTACTATCCCTGGCGCCGAATCAAGCGGATAGCCCAGGACGCCAAGGCATCGCCGGAAGAAGCTTGGACGAACGTCGTGTACGCACGACTCGGTTCGATCCGTATGCTGTCGGGGCTTTACCAAGAAAACGGCGACCCGTTTGTGTATTCACAGGGAGGGTTCATGATTGAACCGCTCCACCGGATCGATCGCGCTACGGGCGGAGGTGGCCCATCGGCCCTTGATGCACGAAGCGGCGGGCTTGGCGATCCAGAACACCAGCGAAAACTCCGTATCCGCAGCCTGATGGACGAGGCGGCCGAGTCTTCATTGATCGAGGGTGCTGCCTCTACTCGGAAGGAAGCCATCGAACTACTCCGTTCTGGTCGCGAACCAACCAAACCCGGCGAGAAGATGATCTTCAACAACTACCTCGCCATGCAGAGAGTCAAGGAAGTGCTGAACCAGCCACTGACACTCGATCTGCTACTCGAACTTCAGACGATACTCACTCGCGACACGCTCAAGAACGCGGATGAAAGCGGACGATTCAGGCTGCCCCACGAGAATGTCCAGGTGTGGGACGAACGCGACAACGTGCCAATCTTCACACCCCCAAACGCGGTTGGCCTCGAGGCTCGCTTGCGCCGAGTTTGTGATTTTGCCAACACGGCGCATGAAGGCAGTGAGTTCATTCACCCGATCGTCAAGGCTGCGATTCTCCATTTCATGGTTGGGTACGAACATCCATTCTGCGACGGTAACGGCCGTACCGCCCGCGCCATCTTCTATTGGTATTCGCTCAAGGCAGGATACAACATCTTCGAGTTCCTAGCGGTCTCTGAACTCATCAGGAGGGGTTTCTCCAAGTATCCCCAAGCCTATCTGGATTCCGAATCAGACGGGGGAGATCTCACCTACTTCGTTCTCTACAAACTCGATATCATTGAACAGTCACTTGATAAACTGAGCGCCTACCTTCGGCGCGAGGAAGAGAAACTCAAACAAAGCGAGCGACTCCTCAAGGTCTCGAAAGATCTCAATCTCCGCCAACGCCTTCTCCTCGAACATGCACTGCGCCATCCCACCACGCAGTACACTGTCAAGTCCCACATGAACAGCAACGGGATCACGCCCGCGACTTCTCGTGCCGATCTTCAAGACCTGGTCACCAAACGA
>Ga0075163_10009748_pt1 | contig 12589 bp, 12 predicted proteins | sample JI1023141ADNA_FD_71478 | JGI IMG/M metagenome (GOLD analysis project Ga0075163, IMG submission 71478) | Wastewater effluent complex algal communities from Wisconsin, to seasonally profile nutrient transformation and Carbon sequestration -... | ecosystem: Engineered > WWTP > Effluent > Algae...
GCCCTTGAAGCGCACCAGCACGGATTCGGGCATATCCAAGGGCATCACACCGGTCGCGGCGGCGAAGGCCACCAGACCCGAGCCCGCCGGGAAGGAAATGCCGATCGGGAAACGCGTGTGCGAGTCACCGCCCGTGCCGACGGTATCCGGCAGCAGCATGCGGTTGAGCCAGCTATGGATGATGCCGTCGCCCGGACGCAGGCTGACTCCGCCGCGCGTGGAAATGAACTCCGGCAGGGTGTGATGCGTCTTGACGTCGACCGGTTTGGGATAGGCTGCGGTGTGGCAGAAGCTCTGCATCACCAGATCGGCCGAGAAGCCGAGGCAGGCCAGATCTTTCAGTTCATCGCGTGTCATTGGCCCGGTGGTGTCCTGCGAACCAACCGTGGTCATCTTCGGTTCGCAATAGGTGCCAGGACGAACGCCCTTGCCTTCCGGCAAGCCACAGGCGCGCCCCACCATCTTCTGCGCCAAGGTGAAGCCCTTGCCGCTATCGACCGGGGCCTGCGGCAAGCGGAACAGCGTGGATGGCTCCAAGCCGAGCGATTCACGTGCTTTGCTGGTGAGCCCGCGACCGATGATCAAGGGAATACGTCCGCCCGCACGCACTTCGTCAAACAGTACGTCGGACTTGACTTCAAACTCGGCGATGACGGCCCCGTTCTTCAGCGCCTTGCCCGCGTAGGGCTGCAATTCGATGACATCGCCGTGCTCCATCTTCGAGACATCGAGTTCGATCGGCAGCGCGCCCGCGTCTTCCATGGTGTTGTAGAAGATCGGTGCGATCTTGCTGCCAAGACAAACGCCGCCGAAGCGCTTGTTCGGGATGAACGGAATGTCCTCACCCGTCCACCACAGCACACTGTTGGTGGCGGATTTGCGCGATGAGCCAGTACCGACGACGTCGCCGACATAGGCAACCAGATGGCCCTTGGCCTTGAGGTCAAGAATTGCCTGGATGGGTCCACGCTTGCCATCGTCTTCCGGCACAAAGGGCGCATCGGGACGCTTGTTCTTCAGCATCGCCAAGGCGTGCATCGGAATGTCAGGGCGCGTGGTAGCGTCTGGTGCGGGCGACAGATCGTCGGTATTGGTTTCGCCGGGCACCTTGAACACCGTCAGGGTCAGACTTTGCGGCACTTCCGGACGGCTGGTGAACCACTCCGCGTCGGCCCAGCTCTGCAATACACCCTTCGCGTGCGCGTTGCCCGACTTGGCCTTCTCCTCAATGTCGTGGAACGCGTCGAACACCAGCAGCGTGTTCTTCAGGCCACTGGCTGCCACCGCACCCAAGGCCGGATGGTCAAGCAGCTCGATCAGCGGATGCACGTTGTAGCCACCCAGCATGGTGCCGAGCAACTCCGTCGCACGCTCTGGCGAGATCAATGAACAGACTTCGGTGCCATGTGCCAACGCGGCCAAATAGGAGGCTTTGACCTTGGCGGCGTCGTCGACACCCGCAGGCACACGATGGGTCAGCAGTTCAACCAGAAACTCGGCTTCGCCCGCAGGCGGCGTCTTCAAAAGTTCGATGACTTCGGCGGTCTGCTGCGCTGTCAGCGGCAGCGGGGGAATGCCCAGCGCGGCGCGCTCGGCAACGTGTTGGCGATAGCTGGTCAGCATGGTCGTATCCCGTGTGATGGCGGTGAGGCAGATCACGCCAGTCAACGGCCCGGTCCTCGGCAACAGACGGCCGCTGACACCTGCGCGAATCAGCGGGGTATTGTCCCGTGCGGGAGTTAATGCCGCAATACAACAAAGGTCAGACGTGTTAATCCCGGGCAGCGCAATTGCTGATGCTTCCACCTCTGCCCCGCCCGATCCGCGAGCGACAGCGGATCAGATTCGGCGCGCGCGACGAATGCTTGGCAAGTGCTGCAACGGCCAGTCGCGATCATTGGCTACCTGCGCCGGACGCGTCGGGTCGGCAATGTCAGCGAAATCGACATCGTGGATTGCCCAAACGCTGCCACCGCTCGTTTGGCACAGCACGCCGTCAGCGGGCAGACCGATGTCCATCGGCGCGTAGATCGCCGCCTCGCCGGTATTGCTGTCCAGCGCCGGACTCCAAGGCAATTCGCCCGCCGTCACCGCACACGCCACCAGCATGCGGTTTTCCAGTGCCCGCGCCTGGCAGCCGACACGCACCCGCGTTGCACCGGCCTCGGTATCGGTACAGCTCGGCACCAACAGCAGACGCGCACCCGCCTCGCGTTGCGCCCGGACCGGCAACGGAAATTCGCTGTCGTAGCAAACCGCCATTCCGCAGCGCTGTCCCTGCACGTCGAAGACATGCAGGGAATCACCCCCTTCGATAAGTCCGCACTGCTTCTCGAAGCCGGTGAGTTGCAACTTGTCCTGCCAAAGCGGCGTGGCAAGCGGACGAAACAGGAAGGCGCGATTGCGATAGCGACCGCCTTCTTGGGCCAGCAGAAACGTGCCCGCCTGAATGCAGATCCCGAACTGATCCGCGAGGTTCTGATAGCACTCCTGCCAGCTTCCGAACCATGGCTGCAAGGCCACCAGACTGGCAGCCAGATCACCACGAACATGCTCGGCGAAGCCACCAGCGATTTCCAGTGCCAGGTACTCTGGAAGCACCGCCAAGGTCGCGCCCCGATTGACGACCTCCTGTAGCAGGATCGCCTGCTTTTCTGCGAAAGCACTGAAGCCCGTCAAGGTTTGCAGGGGATAACGGCACACCGCAATGCGCATCAGTGGGTCTCCAATCGCCGCAACCAGAAACGCAGGGCCTTCTCGCTTTCCTGCACCTCACCCAACTCCTTCCACGCCAACTGCATCCGCATGTCGGCGTGCGGTTGATAGCCGCGCTTGTGCCAGAAGGCGTCATTGTCGCGATGCAAGGGCGGACGCCTCGGATCATCAGGCGAACGCTCCACCGCCGCAAATGCCGTCCAGGCGAAGGCTCCGAGCGAGCGCGCATGAGCTTCGCGCGCATCAAAGAAGGCATGACCGATGCCCTGCCCCCGGTAGCTCGGCAACAATACCGACTCACCAAAGTAGAACACTTTGGACACATCCATGCCTCGCCGCAGGAAGGGCTGCTGAAACGCCGCGCTGTCATCCTGCAAAGGGATTCCGGTGGCAGCGCCAACAATCCGATCATCGTCCTGCGCCAACACGAACACGCTGCGCGCCGACTCGGCATAGACACGCAGATAGTTCGCCTCGTAGGCCAAGTCGCCGTCATACAAATAGGGATAGTGCCGAAACACCTCGATCCGCAACGCCGCCACGGCACTCAGGTACTTCTGACTCTCTGCGCCGACCAGACTGCGTATCCGCACACCTGCCATGAGCAGCTTAAGCCCCGACCTGACGCAGCCAGTCCTGCAGGTTGTAGTAGTTGCTCACCCGTGCAATGCGACCCTGACGCACATCGAAGAAGGCACCACCCGGCAAGACATAGCGCTGCCCCTGCGCAACGGGCAGACCCTCATCGGTATGCAGATATTCACCGTGCACGACATACTCGGCCGCCGCATGGCTGCCGTCGCCGCTAACCAGAATGCGGATGTCCGCCAACTGCTCGCGGTAACAACGATTCATGCGAGCCAAAAAGGCGCGAAACGTCTCACGCCCGCACTCGCGCGACCCCTGATTGAGATCGTGCGCGACGTCCTCGTGCAGCAAGGCCAGCATGGTTTCCCAATCGCCGCGATTGAACGCCGCGTAGTAGCGCGAGACCAGTTCTTGCGTGTCGCTGTGTGACATCAATGCTGCTCCTTCTTCAAGGGCTGGACAAAAATCGTCCAACCGCAAAAAAACTTCGTCATGGCAATGGCTTGGCCCGAGCATCCGCACCCGCTCAACAGGCTTGTCCACAGCCGGTGTGGATTCTCCACAGCGCTTCAACCACCGCGATGGTAGGGGTGATTGGCAAGGATGCTGACGGCACGGAACAACTGCTCGGCGACGATCACCCGCACCAGCGGATGCGGCAAGGTCATCGGCCCCAGCGACCAGGACTCATTGGCCGCGTCTCGCACGCTCTGTGCGAAGCCATCGGGTCCACCGATCAGAAACGCCAGATCGCGGCCTTGCATGCGCCATTGCTGCAGTCGTTCGCTGAGTGCTTCACTGCTGTGCGCCTTGCCACGGCCATCAAGCAGGACCACACCTGCCCCTTTGGGAACGGCAGCCAACAGACGCTTCGCCTCATCGTCGATGGCGCGCTGCGGGTCGCGCGACTTGCTGCGCTCACCCGGCGCGAGTTCGATCAATTGCAAGGGAAGACTATGTGCGAGTCGCTTGGCGTACTCGACGAAGCCGTCCTGAACCCACGCAGGCATACCGGTGCCAACCGCAATCAGCCATGCCTTCATCGGACCACCGCGCGCGTCACTCCAGGGTGTTCCCGCCAGAACTCAGTCTTCGTCGTCGTCAAACCCACGTTCAACATTGGGACCGGGTGCCGGAGGCTGCTCATCCGGGTCGGGACCCACCGTCCACAAGCGCTCCAGACCGTAGAACTCACGCACTCGGGGCAGAAACACATGCACCACGATTTCGCCGAGATCCACCAACACCCACTCGGCATCACGTTCGCCCTCGACACCCAATGGCATCAGGCCCACCGCCTTGACCTGCTTTTGCACTTCGTCGGCAATCGACTTCACATGTCGTGACGAGGTACCCGAGGCAAAAAACATGTAGTCGGTGAAACCGGTTCTGCCGCGCACATCCAACTCGCGCACATCCTTGGCCTTGAGGTCATCCAGCGCCTGTCGCACTGCGTTGAGCAGTTGCTCGGTGCTGGGAGGGGTAATCGGCGATGATTCGGCAGGATGGCTCAATGCGGCAGGTCTCGGTCAGGGCGGCACAGTATAGGCGAGCAAACGGCGGGGTGAGAAATCCCGTAACCGGACCGAGACGACGACTCGGATGACCTGCAGTCGAACCTCGTCAAGCCTGACGACGACCACCAGCAACACTCAAGCCTTGATCCACACACCACGCTGTCGCCAGGGCCAGTATCACCAGCAGCCAAGCTTGCCCCCCACCAAGTCGCGCGAATGCCTCCCAAACCAGATCAAATTCACTTAGCCAGGAGGCATCAAACCAAAGCGCGACGGCGACAGAAAGCAACAAGCTGGCGAACAGAAACCATGCCTCTCTCTTCTCATTGCGTTCGGTTCGAAGCACGAAAGCAGCGGTCTCCGAAGAAAAATTCACTGGCAAAGGCACCGGTTCATAGTGCTGCACGGCCTGTCGAATCAGTCTGTCCATTGCCTCGGAGGAGTCATCTGACGAGGAAAATTCGCTTCGGTTCATGCGGGCACCTCGATCGATCGTTGTAGTGCAGTGCGAAGGCGCTGTCTGGCACGGAACAAGCTGTTCTTGATGGTTCCTTCCGGCTGACCGGTCATGCTCACAATTTCCGCGATGCTCAACTCGTCGCCATGATAGAGCGTCAACAACGTGCGCTGCAGAGGCGACAGCGTGCGCATTGCCGATTGAACATGACGAAGCAGGTCATCTCGCAGCAACTCAGCTTCGAGATCGACACCATCAGCGACTCCATCCAGCAGCTCGGGGGCATCGTCCTCGGACCGCGTCGCCGCCTCATCGATGGGAACCCGACGTCTCTGCAGATGCCGGGTCGCGATACTGAAGGCAACCCGACCAATCCAACTGGCAAGCGAGCAATCAAAACGGAACTGATGCAACTTCTGGTACACACGCAGGAATACTTCCTGACTCAGCTCACGCGTGTCCTCTGCATCCATCACCATCCGCTGCACGACATGCCAGACCAGCTTCTGATGGCGTTGCAGCAATTGCTCGAAGGCGCCATGTCGACGCGCGAGTACCGCTTCCACTAGAGGTTGGTCGGGATGCATGGAGCAATGGATACAACAAAGGCGAGTGCGGTTGCATCGGCAATGCGTTGCCGCTTGTTGCGTCGCCCTGCCAGTCTTCAGCCGCTGCGCTGCCCAGCGCCAGACTTCAAGCGGATGCAACCGATCAGATCGTCCATGTCTCTATTCACGTACGCCCCAACTTCGGGCGGACAACCGCATAAGGACGCCTTCATGGACTTGGCCATCTTCATCCCCATCGTACTGTTCATCTGTATCGCCTTCGCCATCAAGACCATTGTCGACGCCCATGTGCGTCGCCGCATGGTTGAGTCCCACTCCAGTGAGGAACTGGTGCGCGCCATCCTGCTTGCTGACGAGCAAAGCAGGCGAATGTCTGCACTGAAGTGGGGAGTTGTGCTCAGCGTGACTGGAGGAGCCTTCTTGCTGATTGATGCAATGAAGCTCGCAGCGGACCGCCCCGCCACGTTTGGCATCGTCATCATCGCGGCAGGCTTGGGCATGCTCGGGTTTCACTGGGCCTCGCAACGGAAAGGCAGCTGACCGAGTGCCCCCGCGCTGTCAGAGCACGGCGCCGGGCGTGCCTACTGGTTTCCAATATCGACGTAGCCACGCTCGATGGCGCGCTCCAAGGCGGCCAGCGCATCACGCGATACCTCATAGGCTTTGCTCAGCGCTGGCAGACTGGAGAGCACCCTGGTTTCTTCATCAGTACCCGGCACTTGCTTACTCAGCAGCACGGCCGCTTTCAGGTACTTGGCGCGATGATCCGCAACGACTCGCGCCAGCGCCATGAAGGACTCCTTGGTCAGTTCCGGAATGGCCTTCTGCATGGCGTCGCGGTTTGCAGTGCGAATATCCTGCTCTATCAACTGCATGAACTGACGCTGGCGCTTGAGTAAGGTTTCGTCATCGTGGTTCATCGGTGTTGCTCCAAGTCGATCAATCTGCAAGCCAGCGCCCATGACGAGCGCAGTCACCAGTCTGGATGCAGATCACATGCCAAGGGCAACGACGACGCACTGACACACACCCGACTCACGCCGCAGGCGACCGCAAGTCGACCTCGGTCTCGTGATCAATACTCGAATGCTTGCTGAGCCAGTGAGTTCGCATCGCTTCGACATCCGCTTGCAGCGTCAGAAATGCATCCACAATCTCTGGCTGAAACATCCGTCCACGTTGCTCGATCAGATAGTCACGTGCTGCTTCCGCCGTCCAGCAGTGTTTGTAGGGTCGGCCGCATCGCAAAGAGTCATATACGTCACTGACGGAAGTAATTCGTGCCGACAGTGGGATCGCTTCACCTCGCAAGCCGCGTGGGTAACCCGAGCCATCCCAGTTCTCGTGATGAGCGAGAGCAATCTCCGAGGCCATGCGGACCAGCGGCGTATCGCCCGCCTCACACAGGATGCGAAACCCGATCTCCGCGTGTGTCTTCATCACCTCATGCTCGCCAGGGTCCAAACGTTCCTTTTTCAGAAGAATCTGGTCCGGAATCCCGACTTTGCCCACGTCATGCATCATCGCAGCCAAGCGAATGTGCTCCACGTAGTCACGCGACTGTCCCAGCCGCTCAGCCAACATGGCGGCCGACGTCCCAACACGCTCGACATGCTGACCTGTGTCGGTATCGCGAAACTCCAGTGTTCGGGTCAAGGCACGAATCACTGCTTGATAGCTCTGACCAAGCTCATCGGTCTGGCAATCGATCGTGTGTGACAACGTTTGCCGCTGCGCTTCCAGTTGGCGATTGGCCATACTGAGTTTGAGCGCGTTCTTCACCTTCAATTGCAGTTCGACCAGATCGAAAGGCTTGCCGATGTAGTCGCTCGCCCCCTCACCCAGGCCTCGATGGCGACTGGCGATATCCGTCAACGCACTGACCACGATGACGGGTGGAACACGATCCAGCTCCTTCAATCTGCCGAGGATGGCAAACCCATCCAGCACGGGCATATCCAGGTCCAGCAACAGCACGTCCCAAGTCTGGCTCAACAGATGATCCAGACCTTGTTGCGGATCGAGGAAGACATCCACATGTTCAATGCCCATCTGCCTCAAGACGCGCTCCAGCAAGCGCAGGTTGGCGATGAAGTCGTCAATGACGACAACTCGGGCCTGACCAAGTATTTGTTGCATATCCATCATGCTGGTGTCTTCTTGCTCAGCTGATCCCTGATCTGTTGCACCCATTGTGCGTCCATGCGCTCGCGCAGGACAACGCTATCGAAGCCATCGCTCACGACCTGATCCAAACGACCGGCGTCATCAGTCCACACGTGAACCGCCAGCTCCGCTGAGGTAACGCTTAGATCCTCACGCAAATGGGTAATCGTAGAAACCACATCACGCCCCGCATCCAAGTCCGCGAGCAGAAGGTCGGGAATATTTTGTTCCAGAGCGTGGAAGAGCTCACCGAGGTGCTGCACAGGGCGCAGGACCAGCGCGTTGCCAAACAATCCACTCAGTCTGTTGAGGTCCTCCGGATTGGCGGAGAGCAGGACCGCCGTCCAAATCGCCCCCGTTGGCAGCATTTGCTGATCTTCTGGCGTCACGCTTGTGCTGGATTGAGCACGCGGGAGTTCGATCCAGAAGCGACTGCCCGTTCCCGGGGTACTGCTAAGACCGACTTCACCATGCATTGCATCGGCCAATTCGCGACAAAGCACCAGACCGATACCGGAGCCAGGAATGTTGGAGTTCTCCTTCCCTAGCCGCTGGAAGGGCTGGAACAGCAACGCCTGCTGTTCCTCCGTCAATCCCGAACCGGTGTCATCAACCCAGATACGCACTCGCTGCGAGTGAACCTCCGCGCCAAGAGCGACGAGCCCGCCTTGGCGGTTGTACTTGATGGCATTGGACAACAGGTTCATCAACACCTGACGCAAACGACGCTCATCCGCAACGACCATTACCGCTTCATCAACGGCGCGCAAGTCGAATTGCAGTTGCAGTCTTCGAAGATCCGCTTGGATCGCATCCGCGCAGTCCCGCATCAATGGCTGCAATCGCAGAGCGTTCAGCGCCACGCGCTGCTCCCCCGACTCCAATCCGGACAGGTCGAGAATGTCGTCCACGAGTGCGGTAAGTTGCTTACTGGCCCTGAGTATTTCGCCAGTCGACTCCCGCTGTTCCTCGGAGTCGTTGTCAAGAAGTTGCGCGAATCCGTAGATGGCGTTCAACGGTGTTCTGAGCTCATGGCTCACACTGGCCAGGAATCGACTCTTGGCAATGCTTGCCGCCTCGGCCTCACGGGTTGCCTTACGCAAGCTCTGCTCAACTTCCTTGATGCGCGTGATATCGATATGTGTACCTGCCGCCAGTGCGACTTTGCCCGTCGCGTCTCTGGCCAACGTTTGACCTCGACTGAGCAGCCAAGCGTATCGTCCCTGTGCATTGGCGAACCGGTACTCCGCTTCGAAACGCTCGCCTCCCTGCTGCATGAACTCGGTTCGACGCCGCTCCAATTCGGGCAAGTCATCGGGGTGCACGCGTTCATTGAAGTCGGCCAGCGTCATGACGTCTCCGTCCAGACCAAAGGCACGAACGAAGCGACCGTTGATGGCCATGCTGCCAGCCTCGACGTTGTATTCCCACAGACTTTCAGTGGTGCCCTCAAGAACGATTTCCAGACGACGCAAGGCCGCAGAACGGGCGGATTCAGCACTCTCCAACTGTTCGCCGGTATGCAGCAATGCACTCCCCATTTCCTGCAACTCATGGATATTGCTGTCGGGTGCCTTGGGGTGAAAGTCACCTTTGCCGATTCGCCGCATCATGTCGATGATCGCAGCCATCGGCGTCGCGAGGTCACCACTCAGTCGACGTGAGCGAGCCCACATCCAGAAGAAGAACACCGCATAGAACACCACCAGCCCCGCGATCAGCAGGTAGCCGATGTCGCGATAACGACTGGCCAGCTGTTCGGTATCGGCGAAGATTTCCGCCTCATCCACGACCATCAGCAAACGCCAGCCGGTTTGCGGGATCTGACTCCACGCGACCAGTTGCCCCCGTCCATTCAGTTGCGCCTCGCCGACGCCAGCAGGCTTCGCCATTGCCGCCAGCACATCCGCCATCCCTGATTGCCGGTCCAGCTTGAAGTCTTCGGGTTTGAGCACCTCACGCGCGACGGCCTCTTCGTACGAGAACTCGGTCAACTCGCTGAGCTTGAAATCCCTCTCGCCCGCGGGCGGCAGGGCCATGATGTTGTTGTCACGGCTGACCAGCATTGCGTAGCCATTCCATGGCACCTGCAGACCCGCGATTTCCTTCAGCATGCCGCTGACCGTGATGTCGAGCCCGACCACGCCTTCCAGAAAATCCTCGCGATAAACCGGCGCAATCGCTGACATCATCCATCCCAGACCCGCCGGATCCAGATACACGTCGGTCCAAACCACTTTGCGCTCGGGATTGTGCTTGGCGTCAGCGAGGTAATAGAAGTTGTAGTCCGGTATCACCATGTCGTGTGGATACTGATCTGGCGTCATGAAGAACGGGTAGATCCGGTTGTAGCTGTCGAAAGTGTTGAAGTAGAGCGCGCCAATCAGTGGATTGGCCTCCTTCAACGAACGCATGACCGGATCGGCCTGCGACAAGCGCAGCGCCTTGGCGCGATCCTGTCGCTCTCGGGGTGTGGAGTTGGGGTAGAACGAGGCCGCGCGACCATCATCGGTACGCGTGTAGAACACGCCGTCTTCGGTCTCGGCATGCCGCGTCACTTCAAGATCATCCGGAACAAAGCGCGTATCGAGCAAAGCGTGCGCAGTCGCGTCACGATACAGGTGCGTTTGCATCTCGATGGCGTTCAGTCGACTGTCAATGATGCTGCTTTCGCGGGCAACTGCGGATCCCAGCTCATGAATCGCGGACTCCTCCAGATAGCCGATCTGGGCGTCTCGAATGGCCACGTTGGTCAGCAGGTAGGCCGCAATCAGTACCGACTCCACCAGTACCAGAGGAATCAGGGAACTGTGGACGAAGGCGCGCCAGATCCAAGCGCGCAACGGGGAACGGGCATTCGATGCCATTCAAGACTCCTTGGATTGGCGGCAACCACTCCCAATCAGGGCACGAAGCAGCGCCATGGCGTGGAACATTGCCATCGAATGCAAAGCCTGTGCTAAGTCAGCGAGGCGTCTCCACCAGACCGACGCGCAGCAATTGCCCCGCGGATTCGTCGGTCAAGAGGTAAATCGCGCCGTCGGGTCCGACCCGCACATCGCGAATGCGCCAGCCCAGATCCGTCAACAGACGTTCCTCCGCCACCACGTTGTCGTCACGTAACGACAGACGAATCAATGCACGTTGCACCAATGAACCCACAAACAGACTGCCGCGCCATGCAGAAAATCGCGGCTGATCGTAGAACGCCATCCCGCTGATTGCGGGCGATACCGGCCAATAGTGATGCGGTTGTTCCATGCCGTCCTTGGCGTGACCGACAGCCTCGGGGATCTCGTCGCCCGAGTAGTCGATGCCGTACGTGATGATCGGCCAGCCGTAGTTCCTTCCATCTAACGGGCGGTTCAACTCATCGCCACCTTTCGGACCATGCTCGCCGGTCCAAAGCAAGCCACTCCATGGCGAAATCGCCGCGCCCTGCATGTTGCGATGCCCGAAAGACCAGATTTCCGGCAGTGCGTTGGCAGTCGACACGAACGGATTGTCCTTCGGCACGCTCCCATCTGGATGGATGCGGATCAGCTTGCCCAAGTGCGAATCCAGCTTCTGCGCCTCGATCCGCTGACCGCGCTCTCCCAGCGTGACGAACAAGTCGCCCTGCGCATCGAACACCAGTCGCGAACCGAAGTGATGGCGTGTTGCCAGCTTTGGCTGCTGGCGGAAAATCACTTGCAGATCGTCGAGGTGATCGTCAACCAAACGCGCACGGGCGACGGCCGTTCCCGCCAGCTTGCCCTCGCCCGCCTCCGCATAGCTGAGATAGACCAGCGCGTCATCGGCAAACGTCGGCGACAAGGCCACATCCAGCAACCCCCCCTGACCTTCCGCCACCACGGGCGGCACGCCACTCAAGGGAGCGGACAATCCGACTTGCGCAGACCAACGGCGCAGGCGACCGGGACGCTCGGTGATCAGGGCGCTGCCATCGGGAAGAAATGCCAGCGACCACGGATTGACGAGGCCTTTGCTGAGACTTTCGACCTGCACCCGCCCATGCTCGCTGGCGAACTCACCCAGGACGACGGGCATTTTCGGCGCCGTCGTCAATTTCGTGGCCGCTGCGGGACCCTCCGATGCCGTGTCAAGGTCGCAGGCGCTGATCAAACCCACGCAGAACAACACGACCAACCAGCGTCGCCCGTACATCAGTCATCTCCTGCTACCAGCCATCCACAAGGCCGACCGCCTCACGGCAATCGGCTACGCCAACTCAGCGCAAGCCGGTCTCGTTGCGGGCAATCACCAGACGCTGGATCTCGCTGGTACCCTCGTAGATCTCGGTGATCTTGGCGTCGCGGAAATAGCGCTCCAGCGGCATTTCCTTCGAGTAGCCCATACCGCCGTGAATCTGCAGTGCAGCATGCGTGATGAACATCGCTGCTTCCGACGCGGTGAGCTTGGCCACCGCGGCCTCGGTGCTGAAACGACCACCGGTCTTCTCGCTTTCCTGCTTTGCCCAGGCCGCACGCAAGGTCAGGATTTCCGCCGCATCGAGACGGCATTTCATGTCGGCGATCTTGGCCTGGATCATCTGGAAGCTGCCGATCGGCTGACCG
>Ga0075163_10009749_pt1 | contig 12589 bp, 9 predicted proteins | sample JI1023141ADNA_FD_71478 | JGI IMG/M metagenome (GOLD analysis project Ga0075163, IMG submission 71478) | Wastewater effluent complex algal communities from Wisconsin, to seasonally profile nutrient transformation and Carbon sequestration -... | ecosystem: Engineered > WWTP > Effluent > Algae...
TTTTAAAAATTTTTTTTTTTTTTAAAAAAAAATTTTCTTTTTTTTTTTTTTTTGAAAAAAAAAAAAGAAAACAAAGTGGGAGAAAAGAACAAAGATTGGGAAAAAAATAAAAGAAAAACTCTTAAAAAAATTCTTAATTTCCATTTATAGTAATTCCAATAAAATTAAGAAAAAAATTAAGAATTTATTGGAGTTTTTTTTCTCTTAATCAACAAAAACACTTGATTTCCTTTTCTTCGTATTTTACATTCCATTTGAGATCGCCAAAAAATTCTGGTCGAAGTCTGTATGCTCTTTTTTCTCCCCATACTTTTTGCATGATAAGATTTTTGTGTTTTGAATCCATTCCAATGAATATGTATTGTTCATCACACCAATAAAAATTCTTTCCCGTTTCAATTGTTTTTCCTTCGATGATATCATCGAAGTGACCTGTTTGAACATCAATCACTTCGTCTGTGGTAAGTATAACTTTTCTGAGAGAATCATTCGTATTTCCCATTTGTTCACAAAAAAAGAAGAATTATTTTTTTTTTGAAAAGAAAAAAAAAATAAGAAAAAAATTAAGAAAATTTTTTTTCTCAAGAAAAAAATAGTTTTTTTAAAAAAAAAATAAAAAAAATGTTGATTGATTGTCGTTGTGTAAAAATTGTAAATTATTTGAGTAGCCCTTCCATCATTGTGGAAATTTCCGCAAAATTAAGCGAAGAAGAGGCACTTGAAAAGGATTTGGAAAAAAATCAAGAATGTGATACTGACAGTGGAATTGTTACTTCTGATAAAATAATTTCAGATCTCTCAGAAGAAGTCGACAACCCATTTTTTGGAAAAGGAACAAAAGAAGAAGAAGAGGAAGAGGAGGAAGAAGAAGAAAAGAAATCAAAGAAAACAAAGAAAAGAAAAGAACCATCATCCGATAAATCAAAAGAGAAAAACAAAAAACAAAAAAATGAACCCAATCTCGTCAAATCAAATGAAACAATAACATTGACCGGAGATTTATGTTATGAATTAACAAGTCCTCTCTTCAAATTCAGATTAAGAATTGAAGACAAAAACAAACTCAAACAAGACATCTTCAATATCAATGTCACAAGTGAATTTGAAGTTATTGAAATTGTCGCCGTGTTTATCAATCGACAATTGACATTGAAAAAGGCCAAAGATATTGCAAAAAGATCAGAGATCTTCAAAAGAGAAGGAATCAGTTCCGTTGAAAAAAACAAAAGAATAGAAGATCTATTTTTGGAAACTTTCACAAAACGTGGATATTCAGATGATTTGGAATTGGTGGAAAACCCACCACTTGCAAACATATTGACAGACAAATCCATAGAGTGGGAAATGCGTTTATTCTTCAAAAATGCATTTAGAAGCAAAGAATTGTTCGATTATTTTGGAGTACTTGGTTCAAGAATCGCATTGAGACTCAATGATGAAGATCTCCAAAAATTAAAAAAGAGAGAATCAGAAGAAGTTTTTACGAATGTCCTCCGTGAGATTCTTTTCAAAAGAAATAGTATTACTCCTGACGGTGAAGTATCTGAATTCTTGTATCTTGAAGATAAGAAAGCAACCAATTACATGAATTATACCAAAGTGAAACCAAAAATTTGCGAAGAAATTGATATCATCAAGAGGGCGAACAATGAAATTTTCTATTTATTTTCTGCAAGAAAAAAAAGAGGAATCACCATTGAAAAAAAGGTGATTGGAGACAAAAAATTCCAAATTCCTGTTCATGTTTATCATGAATTGAAAAAACAAAGTGATGTCATTCTTTTGACTTACAATGATTTCACGAAATCTGAAAATGATCCTCCTTTGGAAGGAGATGAAGTCAATCTACAATTGACCATGGACAAGAAATCAAATGCACAATTTTGTGATGCCATCAATTCCATGATTGGTTTCATCTCTTTGATTGGAGTACAAGATGATTCTAATCATTTGGATAACTATGATCCCTATTTCAATTTCTTGAATCCCATTGTTGCTGAAAAGAAAACTGAATTGATTTTCATTTCAAGTTTTGATCGACATGTTTTCCTTAGAATTAGATTTGGAAACATGAACATTTGTGATTCAAATATTATATTCAATGGATGTCACAGTGCCAGTGAATTGGTCAATTTATGTAGAATCAATGTGAAATCCAAGAAAGTTTACAAAGTAGTTTTGGAAAGATGTCATCGATTTAGTACATCAGAATTGACTTCTATTATCAATCTTTTTCGCATTTTAAACACAAATGCCAAAAGAACTGTGATCGAAAGAATTTTCTTGGTTGGAAGTAAATATTGTTATCCGGAAGCTCCAGGAAAACCATTTACTGATTTATTTGATGCAGCAAATCAACACAGAAATCTCTTTGCAATTCATGATTTTCATGATCATGTACCAGCTGTTAGTAAAATTGCATTTGTTTCATCGTTGCATGATGCAATAGAATTGTCCCAAAAGAATCGTTTTGTTGCACCATTGATCTTATATGAAAATGATGCTCTCGTTCATTTTTCTTATGAAGACAAACAAGCACTATCCTTTGCCATCACTCAACATGGATCCAGATTTTGTTCTTCTTCTGGATTCAAATATAATGCCAATAAAATGGATTGTATCATCATTGATTTGGTTCATTCTCCTATCACTCAATATCAATTTGAGAAAATACTTTCTTGTGCACCCATTCAATCCTCTGCAGAAAAACGCAATTTTATCGTCATTGGAACAATTGATGATTTTAAAAGTGCCAAAAGTGGTCTCAAATTGAAATCTTCTCTTCCTTTTGCAACTTCTGATTTATTTTCTGATTTGTGCAACACATTCAATTCGCATACAAGAGAAAAAAAATTTTCTTAAGACAAAAAAAAATAAAATAATTTTTTTTAAAAAAAACGTGGCTCGATTTTCTTTTGAGAACAAAAAAACATTCTCCATTCATGGCGAAACAAGAAGAAAAAGAAGCAATTATCATATCCGTATTTTTTGGAGGAATCAATTGTAATTTCAAAGAACGAAATACACTTGTTGAAGAATTTGGGATTCATACAATTGCAGTCGATCCCATTAATGATCCCATTTTTGAACATTCCAACCACTATAAATTTTGTTTTGATGGATGCGGAAAAACGGATGGATGGATGGGTTTCTTTTTTGGCGCTGGTCTTGATTTTCAATGTGAAACTGTTGTTTGGTTTATAAAATCACTTCCCAAAGATAAAATGAGTAAAATCGTGATCAACGCTGTTGGATTTTCAAGGGGTGGACTAGCATGTATTCTACTTGCGCAAAAAATAGAATATGAATTTAAAGAATTAGATATTCATGTCAATTTAATGTTGATCGATCCTATTCCTGGAAATTTGATAACATTGGCAAAATTTGATCTTTTTGGTTTTACGTGGACAAGTAGAAGTTTGGATTTATCCAAACTTCTAAAATTGAAGAGTGTCGTCGCCATATATCCGCATGGAATACCAAATTTATCTTTTCATGCTCCGATCATTCCTATTTATGGAAAACATACACATGTTACAGAAGAAGTAATTCTTGGATGGCATATATCAGCATTATGGAAAATTCCGAGTCTCGAAACAAAAATTTCAGCATTTTTTATGAAAGATTTTCTCATCAGAAATGGGACAAAATTGACTGAAGATTTAAGAGGTTTTAATAAATGGAAAAAATTCTACGATATCGATCCGATAATCTTGTTGGATGAGATGAATAATCATTGTTCTGATGAAGATCATCAATCGTCCACTAGATATACACACTCCCTCAAAAATAAAAAAATTTTGTATAAACCCTCAGGAAAATATCTCAATCAATTGCATCATTATCTATCTGCAGATACAAACCCGTTGATTCCAGAAGAAGATTTTTTTCTTTGTTTTACTCAAAAATAAAAAAGAGAAAAAAAAAATAAAACCAAATTTTTTAAAAAAAATAAACTTCAAAATGAATTACATTGACAATCAATCTTTAATGACACATGAAAAAAGGGAATTATATTCTCAAAATTCTTTTGAATTTTATTATTTATGCAAATATTACAATTTTTATTATTTTGATCGAATAAAAGAGATCATAGAAGAAGGATATTTTAACATAAATTATCATACCACTGACGGAAATGCATTGATTATGTTAATTTTAAATTTGAACAAATGGCAAGATTTTACAAATAAATTATTCTCTTTATTTGATTGTGGAATAAATCGAAAGAAATCATACAATAAATCAAAAATTGAATTAGTGAAATTATTGATTGCAAACAAAGATTTTGATCTAAATTTTAGATGCAGTGATGGACGGACTGCTTTGATGATAGCTTCCTTTCATTCATATGATGAAACAAATTTCAAAATAATCAAATTGTTATTAAAGAGTGAAAGATGTAATATAAATCAACAAAGTGTAAGTGGATGGAATGTACTTATGCACTCCGTTGATTTCTATACTACCAAAGAAATGAATAAAAATTTGGTGAAATTGCTTATTGAAAGTGGGAGATGTGATTTAAATTTACAAAATAGTGATGGGTATACCGCATTGATGATAGCATGTAGAGATTCTAATATAGATCCTTATATGAATGAATTGATCAAATTATTAATTCAAGACAAAGATATAGATTTAAATATAAAAAATAATAATGGAATTACAGCTCTGATGTTAGCTTGTGCCAATTCAAAAAAAGATTCAAATGACGAAACAGTCAAATTGTTAATAGAAAACGAGAAGTGCGATTTAAATGCACAAGATAAAAATGGATTGACTGCCTTGATGATTGCTATATGTAATTACCCCGAATTATCAACCAAAACAACAATAAAATTGCTAATTGAAAATCAAAGATGTAACTTAAATATACAAAACAACGACGGTGCAACTGCATTGATACATGCTTGCCTCCATAAAGTTAATAAAGGTGTTGATTCAGATATTATTCGATTATTACTTCATAAAAAAGATTCCGACTTAAATTTACAAGAAGAAAAAACTGGATATTCCGCTTTAATGATACTTTTTAAGCAAAACGTATCATGTAGAGATAAAGTATATCGAAATAACAAACATTGTTTTTTTCACAATCTTTGTCAAGAATGTTCAAGAGAACTCGAAGAATTAATGGATGTAATTATCCTTTTCTTAAAACGAGGGAATGTACGTTTTGATTTAAAAAATAATTACAACAAGTCTTTATTAGATATATACATAAGTAATTTCGAATTACCCAAAAAATTTCAAAACATTTTAATTGATTATGGTCATCCACTCGTATTACATCCGGATAGATATGATTGTATTTTGTATGCGTCTAATAAACAAAATGGATTACTCATATTATTGACTTCTTTAAAAGAATGCAAAGATTCTCGATTTTTAAATATGCCACAAGAATTAATCGAATATATAATTTCTTTTGTATATCCGGTATTTGAAAATGATGGAGATTCAATTCCCATGAATATTCATTCCATTAAGCAGTGTCTTTGAACAATTTGCTTCCTTCTTTGAAAAAACTTGAATAAAATTTTTTTTTAAGAAAAAGAGTTTTTCTTAATTTTTTATGCTCCTAAATTTTTTTTCTTTTTTTTTCTCTTTATTTTTTTCAAAAAAAAAATTTTCTTTTTCCTTCAAAACATGAGCTTTTTCAACAAAGATACCGGAGACATATGTTTGGAAATTGATTGTATGGACATTGATTCTCTTGCAAATAATATAAAAGAAATTCACGGAATATACGAGGAAGATTCAATTTCTCTATTAAGACATGAAGAATTTATCAAAGACATGAATATGTTGATAAGATCTGCACAAAATATGGAAAAAACACAATGTAATGGATTCTCAACCAATGTAGATTTGTTGGTTGAAACCGAAGAACGCATCAAAAAAAATGTCGTCGACCAATACACTCTTTTGTTGATACATCCATTTGTATTTACAAACCCACCGATGTTCTATTCTGACAATTTTACTGTCATCAAGAAGACAACAAAAAAGATAGGATCCAAGAAAGACATCGATTTGTTACTTGAATTCATGGAAGAAACTGAAGAAAATTTTGAAAATCAAGAAACAATCTCTGAAATTGTTGAATTTAACATTGAATTGTGGACCAAAGAAGAACAATCAGAAAATTTCGAATTACGTTTGAATGAATCCATTTATTATCAATATAAACCTTGTTTTCTTGAATGGAGTTTCAAAATTTCACAAACGTTTGATGTGTGTGATTGCGTATATTATTTGGCACACAGACTTACTACTTCTTTTGCGAAAAAAACAAGAGATATGATGAGTGTCCCGGTTTTGTCCTTGATCTTTTTGAGTTCTTTGCATATAGCATCCAAAGCTTATCACATAAATGATAGAAAATGGATAAGCATGATATCAAAAAAACTCATTTCAAAAAAATTTCTTTTGGAAATGACACCATCTCGTGCCAGAAAAGAAATACTTCGAGTTCTCGACAACGATGTACATAAATATACATCTTTTGATTTTCTTTTGTTATTTCTAGAAGAATTCAAAGTTTATATGAATGGTTCCGCATCATTTGTATACATGGAATTGTTATCCAAAGAGATTTTCCATCTTTTTTTTAGACACGCACACACAACAGGTAAAAATAATGGAATTCTAGCAGCAGCAGTCATCTCATTTTTCATGCAAACTGCTCCCATAAAACCTACAACTTGTCCATATTTCCAAAAATTTGTAGATAAAAATGAATTCGAAATCAAAGTTGTGGTGGATTATATGAAAACAAAAATCAAAATCAATTATCCTTTGACTTTTAGAGATAATTTATTTTGTCACGAATTAATAGAATTGGATGAACAAGAAAAAGAAGCATTAGAAAAAATAAATCAAATAGAAGAAGGAGAATATATTGAAAGAATATTGTCATTAGATGAAGAAGCTTTATTTTGTGGAGAACTCATTGTGTGATATACGAAGAAAAATAAAAGATTTTTTTTATTATTCTTTCTTTTCTTCTTGTTTTTTCAATAAAGATGCCATTCTACTTTCTAATAAAATGGAAATATTCTTTGAATTGTATTCCATAGGGATTAACCAATGAGAAGAACCATGTTGATAAATAGTTTTATTTGTATGATGTGGTCCAATTTGTAAAATATACATGGTATTTGACAATTTTAGATCATATCTTTTTTCCAAAATATATTTATAGAGAGAAAGTTGAAGTTTATATTTTTCAAATGAACAATCCATCAAATGATATAAATCTGGATTGATGGATCTTTTTTCACTAAATTGTTCGATATTTTTGGTACATTTCCAATCCAAAAGAATCATTTGTGGTATTTCTAGGACATCACCACTGATGATATCTCTTTCTGTCACGAAAACTGCATCTGGTGTACCAGCAATTTTAAATTCTTCATCATAGATCACTTGTTCTGATAAAAAGATTTTACAAAAACCTCTTACTCCTTGAAACCAAGTTAAAAATTCATTGAATTCACAAAATAAATCATGATCCAAATCCTTCATTTCTAATCCTTTCATGATCAATGCAGTCGAGAAATAGATTGTTTCATCACAAAATACATCCAAAAATTTCCATTTGAAAAATTTCTCAATCCATGCATGGATTTGTTTTCCTCTTTCTGATGGATTCAATTTTAATTTATCAAATAGTGGATATTTGACTTCTTCAAATTGTTCTGAAATCAATGTTGTCACTGAGATGAATTCTTCTTTTTCCACGAAATATTTATGTTCTTTTTCATCAAAATAAATTTGTTTGTCTCTTTTCTTCATAATTGAAAAGAAAGAAAGATTTTTTTGAAAAAAAAAATTTTTTTTCTTAAGAAAGAAAAAAAGAGGGAGGAAGGAAAAAAAAATGTCAAAAACTTTTCGATTTATGTTTTGTTTAAAAAAAATTGCAAATTATGACAATTCTGGACCAAAAAAAGAAAGAGAAAAGAAAATTGAAATTGTCAAAAATATATCAAATATATTTCAAAAAGAGTGTAAAAAAGAATTAGATTTACAAACAATATTAGATGAACAAGGAACCATCATTACTTCTTTTGTAACATTAATAAATGCTTTATATATTATCAAACGAAAAGAATCACAAAAATTTTCTTATATAGAAAAATATTCACTCTCTGATGGAACAAGATATTTATTGAAAAATGAAAATGGAAAACCAAATTTTAGTCTTTTTAAAACCATAAACGATAAGACGTCATTCACTTCTTGGATAGAAAAAGACTTAATCAATATTTCAGTAATTCTATCAAATGCTGTATCTTCGAAAAATATCAATTCGGGATCAAAATCTTATAAACCACTAAAGAGTGATCAAGTTTTAAGGAATTTGGATTTGACTGGAAATAAAATATTGAAAGATAATATACAGATCTATATGATCATGCAAGATTATTTTAATGCATATCTACTTGAAACCAAAGATTTTTTCAATAAATATGGATATAATCTTGACATAATAACAGACTATTTTTATGATCTTTTACAAAATTACATAGATGAAACAAATAAAAAACCTATCCTAGTGATGCCATACATATTCAATTTCAAACAATTGATAGATTCCAAATTAGATAGTATTTCTTTGGAATACATCGATATAAAGAATATTATGATCATAAACCAAAAACGAAAACAAACACAACAAGGAATCAATGATTGTTATATCAACAGTATCATATATAATTTGTATCATGCGATACCATTTTATATACATAGAATTTATAAAAATGGAGATTCCTTAACCGATATCGGAAAAGCAATTCAATTGATGTATGATGGAAATGAACAAAATTTTTGCACTAGACAATTTCAATTAAATTATGACGCATTCAAAAATAGCGGGAAAATGAAACAACAAGATGCAAAAGATTTTTCTGAATATATATTGAAACAATTAAATCTAGAAAAATTATGCAAATTTAGTGGATTTGTTTTTAAAAACATTGAACCGAAATCATTCCCTGAAAAGGGTGTATTATCTATTGAAAAACCACCATTTTTCTTTATTAGTATAAAAGATGATCTAAGATATCTCATTGAAAATTCAAATGAAATAAATAAAATATTTTTTGGAACAGAATATGAATTGTGTGGAATTACCTTACATATGGGAAGAACATCGGAGGGTGGTCATTGGAATTCAATAGCCAAAAGCGGTAATTTATGGATTATTCAAGAAGGAGGAGAGTCAATCACTGAAAATGCAGTAAAATCTAGAATCAATAAAAAATTAGATGAAATCAAAGATCCAAAATCCAAAGATTTTGGATTAGCTGGAGCAGTTGTTGCATTATTTAGAAGAAAGAAATTTTAGAAAATAAACAAAAAATCATTTTATTTCTTTTTCTTTTTCTTTTTCTTTTTAATATTGAATAAAATCTGCATTGAACATTTCATGATATCTAAATGATGGCATTTCTGATCCATTGATTTGCAAATATTTTTGGGCATATTCCATTGGATAATTACTTTTGACGAGTTCATCCAAAGCCAAATTTTTGATGAATGGATGTAAAAGAGGAGATCTACATTCTGGACAATTATTTCCAAACAAAGCTTTAGAACAAATATCACAGATAGTGTGTCCATTTTTACAAACAATCTTCGAGTCAAAGAAAAGATCGGCACAAATTGGACAATTATTTCCATATTCGATCTCTGGGAATGGAGGCAATTGAGCGGATGAATCGTTTTTCAAATGTTCACGCCATTTACAAACCATCATAAACAATGATTGCATTTTTGTTTGAAATTCGTTTGAATTCAAAAGTGCATAAAGAAGAGAATCATGATTCCAAACAAAACCATAAGATTCATTGTCATCAGATTGAGGATTTGGAATTTTGATTTCATGTTGAACCAATTGAACAAAAGCATTGTAAGGAAGAGCAATCAATTTTCCAGATTTTTCGAAATTGGGTGGTCTTTTCAAAATGACACATTCCAAAGAAGAATTCACTTTCATTCTATTATCTCTCATTCTGTCATCAAAGTAGCACAATTTGAAGATGTGTCGAACATCTGTTCTCTTCAAAGCAAGTTCTTTTTCAACCAAATTCAAAGAACTGTCTTCAATGGAAATGTCTTGTTTTTCAGTCAAAGAATAGGCTCTGTCTCTTTTTCCTGGCAAAACCCATCCCATTTCTTTGTGTTCCGAATCTTGTTTTGCCCAAGTCAAAACAATAAACACTTTTTCAACAATTTCTCCTTTTTCATTTTTGATTCTATCAACAAAGATAGGTAAAATGTCCGTTGTGAGAATGGGTCCCAAACTGTTGGGTGGGTTCTTTCCATCTGCACCAGATTTGCTTGGTTGGGGAATATCCTTGAAATATTCTCTCCAAAATGCAACATCCTCTAATTCTTGGGGAGTTGCCTTTGGATTCATTTCTACATCCAACATTTTGGATAATGTTTTTTGATCAAAAAACATGATTTTTTGTTTTGAATAATCATGGTAAACATCTGGTTTGCATGTTCCAGTCTTCTTTGGTACTGGAAATCTTCTTTCTCTTTTCACTTTTTTGTTTGCGTGTTTCACAGAGGAAGATTTTCTCTCCAATTCAATTTCCATGTCATCTCTATCCTCTTCTTTTCCAGATGGAGAGGAATGCAAATTGTTTTTTTCTTCCAAAATGAAGACACCCATACAAGATGCAACTGCTTCTTCCATGATCTCCTTTCGAGTTTTTCCGGTGATAACAGCATGCCAATCTTTTGGATCCACTTTGTATTTCTCCCCAATGAAAGATCCACAAGTTTTGTTAAACTTCGTTTCAGTGGATTTTACAACAGCAAAAAATGGTGTTGTTACTCCTTTGGATGCAATGGTTGCTTGCATGAAATAATTTTCAAAATGAAATTCACAAATCACCAAACATCTATCAATGCAACAAAGAACTTTGTTGTTAAGTCCCTTTGATTTGATAAATTCCTTTTCATGGTCTGGATTCATTTCAGATTCAATAATTTCTTCAATGATTCCATTTTCCATAGAAACCAACACTTTGATCACAGCGTTTCTTTTTGGATTCAAAGAAATTTTCTTCTTCAAATCCTCTAATCTGTTATTTGCTCCTTTCATTGTTTCTGAGAATCCATAAGGTTGCTCATTGATCTTGGAATCACATTCAATTCCGTTTGTTTCCACCTTCCATTTGGATTTTTCCTTTTCTCCCAAAATCAAAAGAAGTAATTTGTTCGTGGCTTTTTCCGCTGCTTCAACTTTCAATTTGTTTGCAGAGGAAACAAATACTTGAATTCTTTTCTCTTCTGGTTTTTCTTTGCGATAGAGTTCATTTCGAATCACAGAGAGATTATTTGAATTATAAACTCTCACATCCATATCATCTCGGATTTCTGGTAATAATTGACCTTTGATCATTGTTTGTTTGTAGTATTGGTTGTAGTAGTATTGGTTGTTTGATAGTTTTATTTTTTTTGAGAAAAAAGAAACAAAAAGAAAATTTATTAAGAATTTTTTTCTTAAAAAAAAATAAAAATTTAGGAATATTTTTTTAGGAATTTTTCCTAAAAAGGAAAAAATTAAAACAAGAGACGGGATTCGAACCCGCGACACTCATAGAATGATGAGATCTTATAAAGTCTCACGTCTTAAACCACTCGACCACTCTTGCAGATATATTCTTATTTGTTTTTTCTCAAAAAAAATTCGATTTTTATAACTTTTGTTTTTTATTAGATTTTTCAAAATTTTCATCATCATCACTAATTTCTTGTTTTCCTTCTTTTATTTTAGAAGGAGAATCACTATCGCTTTCACTTTCACTGGTGCTATCACTATTTTCATCTTCCTCTCTCTTTTTATTTTTTTCTTTTTCTTCAAAATCAATAACCAAATTTAATATTTGTGTCCTTGATTTTGATCCTGGTCTAAAATCATACAAATTTTTATTTTTTTCTATATCAAGTTTGGTAATTGGTCTATAATGTCCATTTTTTAAACACAACAACCAAGAAGTAATAATCACATGATATCCACACTCCCAATTAGAGCTTTGTCTTGGCATAAATGTTGGCTCTATTTTGTTGCATTCTTTCTCGATGATTTCCCATTTTATAAGAAATTTTATGACAGAACAAAAAAAGGGTCTATTGAGTCCTTCTTCCTTCCCATCCTCATATATAATGGACATAGATCGAACAGAATCATAATGATAAATACTTTTGATTTCTTTTACATAATATGCCAAACTCCAATGATGTTTCTCGTGATTGAATAAAATAATTAAAATAACTTTTGCTTTTTCAATTCTTTCTGAAAAATAAGGACCAAGATTCCTGTATATGGATTCTTTGTCATCCACCTTTCCATCTTTTATTTTTCTCATGACCAATTCTAAATTCAATGGATCTATATATGCACAATCTTCAAGAATCTTTATGGAACATATTTTTTCAATCAAATAAACCATTTCTTTGTCAGTTAGTTTTTCTACTCCAATGAATTTTCTCAAATCCATGTTTCTTTTTTTTTTCTTTTTTCAAAAAAAGAAAAAATAATTAAGAACAAAAAAATTACGAAAAA
>Ga0075163_10009750_pt1 | contig 12589 bp, 10 predicted proteins | sample JI1023141ADNA_FD_71478 | JGI IMG/M metagenome (GOLD analysis project Ga0075163, IMG submission 71478) | Wastewater effluent complex algal communities from Wisconsin, to seasonally profile nutrient transformation and Carbon sequestration -... | ecosystem: Engineered > WWTP > Effluent > Algae...
GAAGCCGTAGACCTCGTCGAAGAGCACCATCGCGCGGAGCCTCTGCGCGCCGGGCAGCGAGCGCACCCACGCGTGCAGCTCTTCGAGGACGACGCCGAGCACGAGCGTGCGCTCGGCGTCGTCCAGGTGCGCCACGCTGACGATCACCGCGGGCGTGCGGCCGTCGCGCGGCGTCATCCATTCGCCGACGTCGAGCGTCGCGCCCCTTCGCCAACCGGCGAGCGACGACGACGCGAGCAGCGAGTTCATCGCCGCCGCGAGTTCGTGCCGGTCGTGGGGCGAGAGGTACGCGTCGACCTCGAGCGCGCCGATGCGTTCGATCGGCGGCGCCTCCACGTCGGCGAGCAGCGCCGCGATGTCCGCCGACTGGCCCGCGGCGAGCCGACGTTCGGCGAGCGTCGCGAGCAGCACGTGCTCGCGGCTCTTCGCCGGATCCGGCTCGCGGCCGAGCAGCCGCAGCACGAGCGAGACCGACGCGTCGAGCGCGGCGCGCGCCGCTTCGGGATCGGTGTCCCAGCGCGGCGAGCGGCGCTCGAGCGACGAGAGCAGGTGCAGCGGCTCGCCCGCGCTCGAGCCGGGCGTGAGCACCCGCACGTCGACCGACGCGTGGAAGTCGCGCAGCTGCGCTTCGTCGATGCCCGCCTCTTCGAGACCCTTGCGGCGCGCCTCGGCGAGCTCCGCTGCGATCGCCTCCGCATCGCGGTGGTCGTCGGGCCTCCGAATCGTCTCGACGAACGGCGCGAACTCCGACGCGGCGAACGACGGGAAGCCGAGCAGCAGGTTCGGAAGGTCGCCCTTCACGTCGATCACGAGCACGGGCACCTTCGCCCGCAGCGCTTCTTCGGCGAGCACCATGACGAGGCCGGTCTTCCCGCTCCCCGTCATGCCGACGACGATGGCGTGGGTGAGCAGATGATGCGGAGGGAGCCGGAGCAGGCCGCGGCGGTTCGGGGTGCTGAGCAGCCGTCCGTCGCCGAGCTCGAGCATCGCGGGTGGGCGCGTCGTCGGCGTCGGCGTCGGCGTCGGCGTCGGCGTCGGTGTCGGGGCGGGAGCCTGTGGGGTCGCGGGCGTGGTGGAGTCGGGCATCGTCCTGAACTTTCGATAAAGGCGAGTGCACGAGCGCGTGCGTGCGACGTCGCGTCGGACGACCCGACGTCGCACGCACGCGCTCGTGCGAGGCGCGGGATCAGCCGCGGGCGAAGGGCCCCGGCGCCGCGGCGCCGAGCAGCGAGGTGTGGGCGGCTTCGCCGGCGTCGCCTGCGAGCGGGGCGTCCGACGAGGGCGCGACCGTCGCCGGCGCCGCGGAGGACGCGGACGCGACCTCGGTCGCCGACGCCTCGTTCGCACGCGAACGGATGCGCCGTCCGCCGTAGAGCGAGGGGAAGATCGACTCCACGTTGCCCTCGTGCCAGCGGAGGAAGAGCATCGCGCGGCGCGCCTCGTCGTAGCTGCGGATGAAGAGCGTGAACGCCTTCGCGCGCTGCTGCGACGCGAACGTCTGCGCCGCGGCCGGCGTGACGTCGCGGTCGCCGATCGCCTGCAGGATCTCGTCTCCGAGCCGGCCCGCCTCGTCGATAGCCTCGAGCGTGATCAACGACTTGCCGCCGATCGTGGCCCAATGCTGGTGCACTAGGTTCGTGAGGCGCCCGAGATCCAGGCCGACCTTGCGGTACGCCGTCGTCCCGCCGTAGTTCGCGAGCAGCGACGCGTCGAAGTGGCCGTGGCCGGCGAGCGCCGTGAGGTCGTTGATCACGCGATCGCGCACCGCGATCCCCTTCTCGACCAGCGCCGGGACCTCGGCGGACGACGTCGACGCGTCCATCGCGACGCCCTGCCAGTACTGGAGCGCGCGGGTGTAGTCGCGGAACTTGCGGATGAGCGCGACGTCCGTGTTCGGGAGCGCCTCGATCTGCGGCAGGTAGTCCTGCAGCAGCTTCCAGCTCCCGAGCGCCGTGGTGACCGCGACCGGGATGTCGAGGTTCACCTGATCGGCGCCGGCGTCGGGCATCGCGGCGAGCTCGGCGGCGATGCGATCCGCCGCGGCGCGGCTCTCGGGCTCCGTTGCCGGGTCGTGTGCGACGAGCGCGATGGAGGAGGCCGCCGGGGCGGTGGTGTTCGGCGACGTGGTGGTGTTCGTGTTCGGCATGGGACGTTTCCTTCGGACCGAGCGCGTCGCTCGGGATCGCCCGTCGCGAGATGCGCGGGTCTGCGGTGTCTTCGGCCGGCGGATTCGTGAGTTGCGTGGGCGGCGAACTTTTTTCGTCGCGATCGCGAATCGAGGTGCGTCGAGGTCGAGCGTCGCCTTAGGAAGAGGCGGGGGCCCTTATTTGAGGCCCCCTGTCGCCTTAGCGGGAGTGCGGGGGCCTCATTTGAGGGGATCGATCGCTTCGTCAGGCGATCGGGGGCCTCATTTGAGGGGGTCGGTCGCTGGTTAAGGCGACAGGGGGCCTCAAATGAGGGGGTCCGGGGGAGGCTAAGGCGACTTCGTGCGACTCGCAGGAAAGAGCTCGATTCGTCCCCGGGACAAGGTCCACGACTCAAGAGCCGGCGGGCTTCGGAGGCGACTGACCTCGATCCGAGGTCGCGTTCGACGTCGAGGTCGAGCGCGAGCGACTCTTGTCCCCGGATGAGGATTCGCGACGCAGAGAACGAATCCGAATCGCTCCGAGAGTTGACCGACGTCCCGTCGACGTACCATTCTCGGGTGATGAGTGCGCCCCACCAGGAACGTACGGCAAAGGTCGCCCGACCCTTGAGACATGTCCGGTCTCCAAAGCTCTCGGAACCGAATCTCAACGTGACGAAGGCGATCGTCACGCTGATCGCTGGACTCGCTGACGTGCCTCCCGCGGGGGTCCGAAAGTCCACGTGACGGATCTCGATCGACCGAAGGCCGACGACGACGGCCAACGTGCCGTGTTCGCCGAAATGCTCTCGCTTGCGCAAGAAGCCGTGCGCTCAGAACGGATGACGGCGAAAGACCGAATCGCGGCGGACGAGCGAATGTACTCGGCGGGCCTCGAGTACGACGACAGAGCCGCCAAGCGCGACCATGACCTAAGACTCACGCGACTCCGCTACGGTCTTCTCGTCTCGATCGCGCTCATGGTGTTCGTCGGGTGGCTCGCGACCCACGACCACATTCGCGAAGCGATGGAGTTGGTCGGCGCCACGATCACGTTCGCGTCGGGAATCGCGATCGGTCGTGCGCTTCCTCGCGACGTAGCGGCCGACGAGTAGATCGCCCCACAACACGGATTCGGCCGGAAAGGCGCGAGCGACCGTCTAGCGGAGTGTGCATCGCCCGAATGGCGGTCGAGAATTGACTTTCATCGTACGCTGAACGCTGCGTAAGCTTCGGTCAGTTTCGACTCCAACGATCCCTTGGGGAGGTCCGGGGAGACTCTGCGGGGTGCTGGACAGGGCGGTCGGGCGCGGCGAACGCGTCTCCGATTCGCCGGACCGGGGGGCACGGCGATGGGCATTCGATCGGCTTCGGAGACGCTGGCGCAAGTCTTCATGGCGCTCGTCCAGCGCGGGACGATTCGTCAGAAGGAATTCGCCGACGAGATCGAGCTCGAGCCGCGCGCGCTGAAGCGGCACCTGAACGACATGCTCGCCGCGGGCATGCCCATCGAGCGCGAAGAGGAGCACCCGCACGTGTTCTGGAGCGTGCCGAAGGGATGGCTCCCGGGCGGCATCGCCGTCTCGTCGGCGGAGGTGCTCGACGCGATCCGCTACCTGATGCGCGCGCCCCAGTCGCCCGCGCGCGATCGATTGCTCGAGCGGTTCCTGCATCGCTCGGGTGGACGCTCGAGTCTCCCGTCGGTCGACGTGGTGGTCGCGACCGAGCTCGACGATCGGCAGGACGAGCTGGTGCGCGTCTTCGAGGACGCGCTCGCGGCGCGCACGTCGGTCGCGATGCGGTTCCTCTCGACGACGCGGGGACAGGTCGAAGATCGATCGATCTCGGTGCAGCGGATCCTGTTCTCGGATCCGGCGAAGCTCGTCGCCGTCTGCCACCGCGACGGGCTGCTGAAGTGGTTCCGCCTCGACAACGTCCAGCGCGCGCGCCTCGACGCGGACGTCGCGTACAGGACGAGCACCGACGAAGAGATCGATCAGTTCGTCGGGGACACGAAGTTCGGCTTCCATCAGCGCGGCGAGCCGACGACGCATCGCTTCGTCGTCCGCGCGCCCGAGCATCGATGGGTGAGCAGTCAGCTCGGTCGCGGCGTCGTCGCGGAGCCGACGAGAGACGGCGTTCGGTTCGAGCTCGTCACCGCCGCGACGCAGCCGCTCGCGCGGTTCGTCGTCTCGCTCGGAGAGGCGGCGACGGTGGAGACGCCGGAGCTCGCCGAGGCGGTGCGGGAGATCGCGATCGGGGCGCTGCGCGGGGCCGGGGGAGGGCGCGATGCGGGATCAAGCTGAGCGGGTGGTCAGTATGCGTGATTCGGTAGGCCGGATGGGGTGGGGGGGCCGGACTAGGGTGGAGCAACCGATGACGAGGTCTTCGTGACGAACTACTCGAAGTTTTTTTCGCAGGCGCGGGGGGCGCAGAATTCTCCGCCGCGCGGCGTCGGCCCGACGAAATCGTCACGGAAGCCCGGCTCGAGGCTGTTGTCATGATCGGACTCTCAATCGCCGATGCGCGTTCGGTGCGTGGCGTCGTGACGCCGACGTGGTCGACGAGTTCGATCGAGCGGATCGGCGTTCGATGATCGGTCGCGGCACATTCTGGGGAAAGCTCGACCGAGACGAGTTCGACAGGGTCGTCGACTTTCATCCGCTCGATTCACATTCGATCGACGTCGCGTGCGTGACGGAGGCGCTACTTACGCGCACCATTCTTCGTCGGCGACTCGAACGACTGACGCAGTCCGATGGCCTTAGCACGACGGACGTCGCGCGCCTGGTCGTGATCGCCGCGCTCCATGACCTCGGAAAATTCAACTCCGGATTTCAGCGTCGCGGCCACGACGTTCGTGCGCCGCGCGTCGGACACACGAACGAGATATCGTTGCTCTTCGGAGCGAGGAGCGAAGCCACTCGCCGTCTTCATTCCGTCCTCGAGAGCGTGCCATTCGACGCTTGGTTCGATCCGCCCGAGCAGGCGCTCTCACTCCTTCTGGCGTCGATGTCGCACCACGGTCGTCCGGTCGCGTCACGCGGAGCGACTCGATTCGACGTCTGGCTCCCGGCTACGGACATCGGAATCGATCCGTTCGTGGGGATCGCTGGATTCCTGCGCGTCGTTCGCGAGGCGTTTCCAGATGCCTACGTAGATAGCCCACCAACTCGTGTGCATGGTTCTCTCGTCGAGCATGCGTTCGCAGGAATCGTTCAGCTCGCAGATTGGATCGGCTCCGACCGACGGTTCTTTCCATTCGATTCTGCGGCTAGTGAACCTCGCATCGCGTTCGCACGACGCGCCGCCGCACAAGCGCTCGATACGATGGGACTCGATCCGTCGGGCTCGCGATCTTCTCTTGGTTCGACGCCGGTGGCGTTCGAACGCGTCGCACCGGGGCGCGCGCCACGAGCGGCACAACTCAAGATCTTGGGTCTATCAGCGAGCGCTGAACCCCGTCTGATCGTGCTCGAAGCGGAAACCGGAGCAGGCAAGACCGAGGCCGCGCTCATCTGCTTCGCACGTGCATACCAGCGAGGCGAAGTCGACGGTATGTACTTCGCACTCCCGACGCGCACGGCAGCCACGCAGCTCCATCGACGCATCGTCGCGGCGACGTCGAGTCTATTTCCCGAAGCGCATCGTCCACCGGTCGTCCTCGCCGTGCCGGGCTATCTGCAGGTTGACGACGCGACTGGAACGCGTCTTCCGGGGTTCGAGGTCCTCTGGAACGACTCGCCGAAGGACCAGGACAAGCATCGTCGGTGGGCCTCTGAAAACCCGAAGCGATACCTGGCGGGCGCGATCGTTGTGGGTACGATCGACCAGGTCTTGTTGTCTTCATTGGCAGTGAGCCACGCACACCTTCGAGCGTCGTCGCTTCTTCGCCATCTCCTCGTCGTGGACGAAGTCCACGCGTCCGACGAATACATGAACCGACTGCTCGGGGAGGCGCTCAAGGCACACTTTTCGGCGGGCGGCCACGCCCTCCTGATGAGCGCGACGCTGGGGTCTGCGACACGACACCGACTCGAAGCGAGCATTCGATCTAGGGACGCCACGCCGCCCGGCCTCGAAGAGGCCGTAGCGCTGCCGTATCCCGCGCTATGGGACGTTTCGCCGGGTCGGTCGCAGCACATGTCGATCGACGGCATCGGACTTGCGAAGTCGATCGACGTCTCGACGCGGCCATGGATCGAAGATGCCGCCGCGATCGCGGAAGAGTCCCTTCGATTTGCTCGTGCCGGAGCCCGAGTAATCATTCTGCGAAATACCGTCGCGGCGTGTATCGCGACGCAGCTCGAACTGGAGTCACGAGTCGACGATGAGACGACGCGGCTACTGCTCTCTCGTGACGGACAATTCGTCGCCCACCATGGGCGATTCGCCTCTGGCGACCGACGATATCTCGACGACGCGTTAGAGGATGCGTTCGGGATCCCGGGTGCGCCAGGCGGCTTTGTCGTGTGCGCGACGCAGACGATTCAGCAGAGTCTCGACCTCGATTCCGACATCATGCTCACGGATCTCGCGCCCGTGGATGTTCTGCTCCAACGTGCGGGACGAGTGCACCGACACGTCGCTTCACGACCACGGCCTGCGGGATTCGAAGTGCCTCGATTGATCGTGATGGTCCCAGAGAGACGAGATCTCGGGACCTATCTGACCGATCGTGGCAATGCACGAGGTCCCGCCGGGATCGGAACCGTCTATCCCGATCTGCGAATGCTCGACGCGACGTGGGGCGTCGTCGACGCTCGCCCGACGTGGAGAGTTCCCGAAGACTCCCGCATTCTCGTCGAGCTCGCGCTTCACCCGGAGGCTCTCAGGAGTCTCGTCGATGGGCGCGACCACCGATGGCAGGCGCATCAGGAGAAGATGCTCGGTACGTTCGCGGCGGAGCAATCTGCCGCCGAGCTTCAGCTCATCACGCGAAACAAGCATTTCGACGAAGTCGGTGTTCTCTTTCCGAGCGACGACATTCGTATGACGACGCGCCTCGGTGCCGAGGCGATGCGAATCGCATTTGCGTCGCCAGTACGAACCGCATTCGGCGTTGTGCTCGAGGGCATCGACGTACCCAGACACCTCGCGCCGCCTCTCGACACCGTTCCACCGATCGTCTCCGCGACAACGACGGAACGCGGCGGCGCATTCAGCTTCGCCGTCGGGGACAGAACCTTCGTCTACGACCGACTCGGACTTCGTCGTACGTGACCCCGAAAGCGAGCTCGATGCACATGACGACAGACAACGACCTCATCGTCGATGACGTACTCTCGATTCGATTCAACGACGAGTCGCAACGCGTTCACCTTCCTAAGGTGCTCTCGATGCTCTCGCGGGGACACGACATCGTCTTCGAGCGCGTCCAAGCTCATCAGGAGAGCGGCTGGTTCACGTTCCTCGTTCAGGTCGGTGCGCTCGCGGAGATGAGACTCTCGAAGCCGCTCGACGAGTGCGACGAGCGCGAGATCGGCGACGCCTTGAGAGACATCGGAGGCGGAGCGGAGGCATTCCAGCTCGTCGTCGACGATCTCGGAAAGCCGGCTTTCTTCCAACCGCCCATTCCGGAGAAGACCCTCGCTGAGTTCGACGGGCCCATGACGTCTCCGTCTTCGCTCGACGTGCTCGTCACCGCGAAGAACCACGACGTGAAGATGAGTCGAATCCGTTCGCCGACTACGGAGCATTGGGTGTACGCGTTGGTGGTCCTTCAGACGTGCGAAGGCTTCCTCGGACGAGGTAACTACGGCGTCGTGCGCATGAACGGTGGCTTCTCGAACCGCCCGCTTCTCTCCCGCGCGTCGAGTCTTGGTTGGGGAGCGAGATTCGTTCACGATCTCCGCGCCGTCATCGCATCGCGCGCCGACATGGTTCGTCGACATGGATTCAAGGTGTCCGGCGGCTTCGATCTGACGTGGACGCTTCCGTGGGACGGGAAGGCGTCGCTCGCGCTCTCGGGATGCGATCCATACTTTGTCGAAATATGCCGTCGCATTCGGCTCACGATTCGCGCGGGTGATTGCGTGGCCTATCGTCGCGCGACCGAAGCCGCGAGGATCGATAGCGGAGTCACGGATGGGAACGTCGGGGACCCATGGGTTCCGATCCTTCGCGACAAAGCAGCTGCACTCACCGTCAGTTCGAGTGGTTTCGACTACCGCCTACTCCATCGCTTGCTCCTGAGCGGCGATTTCGAGCGTCCGATCGCCGTCGAGGCGTCGACGGATTCGACGGACACGGACTGGCTCATCGCGCGAGCTCTCGTTCGCGGCCAAGGAAAGACCGAGGGACTCCACGAGCGTCTGATTCCCATTCCTCCGGCCGCTCGTAGACGACTGTTCGGCGCGAACCAGGACGCACACGTCGGCGAGCGAGCCGCGCAATGGATCGATTCCGTCTCTATCGTTCAGAATCGAATTCTCAAGCCGGCGCTCTGTGTCTACGTCCAAGGTGCGCCTGAGAAGCTTCAGCTCGACGACGGCCGCGTTAAGGTCGTCGTCGAACGACACGAGCGCTTCGTGGACGCTGTCTTTTTCGGGAGACTCTTCGAGACCCTCGACGAAGACGACGACGTCGCGAAGGTCGCCTTCGAGCGAGAAATCCTCGCCGAGGCAGAGCGACTTCTCGAGATGGCGTTCGGCACGTTGCCTACGCCAATCGCGCGTCGACTTCGATCGATCGCGGCGGCGGAACGCGTATTCGTCGGCGCAGCGCGCAACCGGCTTCCACACCTTTTTGCGAACGACGCGCTACCGCTCAGTGAGGAGATCCCCGCATGACGACGCAATCTGAATCGAAGGCATCTGACGGTACGCCGCTGTCGAGCATCGTCGGCCGTCTGGCACATGCCGTCGCTCGCGAGCTCTCGCCCGGGGACGTCGCCGCGCTTCGACGTCACCGAGTAGGCCGTCCGCTCTCCCCAGCGTTCTTTCGCGTGAGCGCACTCGTCCTCGACCCTACCGGTTCGCTCTCGAGTAGCGAACCGGTTCGCGAAGTCGTCGAAGAGCGTTGGGCAGTCATCATCGCCGCGATCGCGGCGCTCCAGGGGCTCCACTCGCCGAGAAAGCGACTCGGAGAAGTGCTCGCGTCTGCGGACTTCTCTGAGCTACGCCTGCTGCGTCTCCTTCGATCTCACGACGACGCGCTCGCCGACGCGATCGCGACGACGACACACTTCCTGGCGTCGCGCGCCGCGGACGTGGACCTCACGGACCTCGCTCATCTCGTGCTGAGCGACGGTCGGTCTGACGAGGATCGTGTTCGCCGTCGCATCGCGCGCTCGTACTTCAACACCGTCACGATCTGACTCGAACAGAAGGAACACGCGATGACCGATCGATTCGTCCAGCTCCACTACATCACCTCGTACCCGGCGTCTCTCCTCAATCGCGACGATGTTGGGTTCGCGAAGCGCATTCCGTTCGGCGGCGCCGTTCGAACGCGCATTTCTTCTCAGTGCCAGAAGCGTCACTGGCGCACGTTCGTCGGAGAGAACGATCTCGCGAGTCTCGGCGAGCCGATGTCGATCCGCTCGCGCCTCACGTTCGAGCGCTACGTGGTCGAGCCGCTCGTTGCAGAGGGCCTCGCTGAGGCACTCGTCCGCGCAGCGACCGAAGTGGTCATGGCTGGCGTGCTCGGCGAGAGCGCCAAGGCGAAGAAGGCCAAGGACGGTAGTGACTCGGCGAAGGGGAAGAAATCCAAGGAGAGTTCGCCGGATGACTCAGGCGACTCGCTTCAGACCGGTCAGATCACGGTGCTCGGACGTGCTGAGGTCGAATACCTCAGAGGGTTGGCTCGCGAGCTTTCCGCGAGCGCGTCGGATCCCAAGCAACTCGCATCGGCTGCGAAGGCGATGTTCGATCGCGACGTGAAGGAGAATCTTGCGTCGCTGAAGCGAGCGTCCGGGCTCGACGCCGCGCTCTTCGGACGGATGGTGACGAGCGATCTCCTCGCGCAGGGAGACGCTGCTGTGCACGTCGCGCACGCGTTCACGGTGCACGCCGAGGCATCGGAGAGCGACTACTTCAGCGCGGTGGATGACCTTCTTCAGGAGGCGGGCGAGAAGGGGAGCGGCCATATCGGATCCGCAGAACTCACGAGCGGTCTCTTCTACGGCTACGTCGTCGTCGATGTTCCACTCCTCGTTTCGAATCTCGAGGGATGCGAGCGCGCCGCGTGGCAGACCGCGGACCGAACGCTAGCTGGCGAAGTGATTCGTCGCCTGGTGCACCTCGTCGCAACGGTGTCCCCAGGGGCGAAGCTCGGCTCGACGGCGCCGCACTCGTATGCGAGTTGCGTGCTCGCTGAGCTCGGCTCGTCTCAGCCAAGGACCTTGGCGAACGCGTTTCTCGATCCGCTCCCGATGCGGGGCGACGTGATGTCGAATACGACGGGTAGGCTCGGCGCCCATGTCGCGGCGCTCGATCGCATGTATGGAACCTCGACTCGGCGCGCGGTCGCGACACTGTCTGGCGCCGAGGCGTTGCTCGCTGGTGGAGGAGATGCGCTCTCGTTGCCGGCGCTCGCGACGTGGATCTCGGACGCAGTGAGGCAAGCGTGACCTGTCACATCGTATTGCGATTCGACGCTCCGCTGATGAGCTTCGGAGGCGCTGCGATCGACGCCGAGCGGACCACGAACGACGTTCCCGGATCGTCGATGCTCACGGGACTCCTAGCTAATGCGCTCGGACTCGAGAGAACGGATCACGAACGCCTCGACCGACTACAGGCTCGGCTACGTTACGCGTCGATGTTCGAACGTTTCGGAGAACGGATCGTAGACTTCCAGACCGTCGATCTCGGTCAAGCACACCTCGTAGAGACCGGTTGGACCACGAGCGGACGAGTCGAGAGGCGGGGCAAGGGCGAAGCGACGCGAGGAACGCATATCCGCATGCGACACTTTCTCGTCGACGCGGTGGTTCTCGTCGCCTGCGCACTCGAAAACGAGATCGAGTCGCCGACCCTTCGAGAAGTCGCTGCGGCGCTCGTGGCTCCGGAACGGCCGCTGTTCCTCGGCAGAAAGTCGTGCGTGCCGTCGACTCCTCTGCTCGTTGGTCTCTTCGAGAGCTCCACGCTCGTCGATGCGCTGACGATGGCTGCACCGTCACCACGTCGAGAGGGCGATTCGCACGTGGCGTTCTGGCCAGAGGGAGATGGACCAGAAGACGCCACGTCCATACCCATCATCATTCGCGACCGCCGCGAACATCGAAATCAAGTTCATTCGGGACAACGCGTGGTTCGACGGGGCACTCTCCGAAGCGTTCGGGAGCTAGCGTCGTGATCGACACAGCTTCTCTCCAGATGTTGCGGATTGGCGTCCACACGTCCGGGCTACTCGAGCTCGCTCGGCGACGTGGACTGAGTGTCCGTGACGTAGACTTTGGCTACGCCGCGCACTGCCTGCTCGGAGAAGTGTTCGGCGAGCTCGCGCCCCGTCCGTTCGCCCTGTCGAACACCGAAGGTCGCGTCGTTTCAGTGCTCGCGTATCATCGCTCCTCGCTCGCGGAGCTGATCGATCACGCGCGAAGCTTCGCGGATCCGTGGGTTCACGGACTCGTCGACTGGACGAACGCGGCGTCGAAGGCGATGCCGACGAGCTATGCAGGAAGACGTCTTGGATTCGAGATCCGAGTCTGTCCTGTCGTCCGGCTCGGGCGAGGCACCTCGCACGGTAGACCCGGCGCCGAGGTGGATGTGTTCTTGAACGCATGTTCGAAGGTCGATCCATCCGTGTCCGTCTCGCGTGAGAGCGTCTACATCGACTGGCTGCGCGCCCGTCTCGATGCGCATGGGACGATTCTCGAGGACGCAAAGCTCCACTCGTTCCACGTAGCGAAGTCGGTGCGCCGCTCGCACGAGTCGTCCCGCAAGTCTCACGTCGTCGAGCGTCCAGACGTACGCATTCGCGGACACGTGCGCGTGGTCGACGAGCGATTCTGCGATCTGCTCACACAGGGCGTCGGACGTCATCGCGCGTTCGGCTTCGGGATGCTCTTGCTCCGCGCGCCGGAGACCTGATCATGCTCAAGGGGCGCCTCGGACTCGACTCGGCAGACATTCCTCATACCGACCGGTACGGTGTTCTCTGGCTCGATCGGGGCGCCTATACGCCGAGGACGGTACGCTCCATTTCGCCACAGCAGGTCATGAGTCCCTCGCTCCCGGAGACTATGCGTTGCCGTTCCAAATGCTCACGTGCTTGCTGTTGGGCCCGGGAACGACGGTGACACACGACGCGTTGAGGCTGCTTGCGGGGCACGGAACGGGACTCTGCGTAGTGGGCGAAGGCGGCGTCCGATTCTACGCGAGCATGCCCGCGGGCCCAGATCGATCGGCACGAGCTCGAAGGCACGCGACGCTGTGGGCCGATGAGCTCGGCGCTCGCCGACACGTCGCGCGCCGGATGTACGCTTGGCGCCTTGGTGAGGTAGTTCCTAGTTCGGAC
>Ga0075163_10009751_pt1 | contig 12588 bp, 14 predicted proteins | sample JI1023141ADNA_FD_71478 | JGI IMG/M metagenome (GOLD analysis project Ga0075163, IMG submission 71478) | Wastewater effluent complex algal communities from Wisconsin, to seasonally profile nutrient transformation and Carbon sequestration -... | ecosystem: Engineered > WWTP > Effluent > Algae...
GCGTGAAACACAGCTTCTGAAGGCACAAACATGATCGACGTCTACACCGCCCACACGCCCAACGGCGTGAAGGTTCCCATCGCACTGGAAGAACTCGGCGCTCCCTACCGCGTGCACCGCATCAACCTCGGTGCCAACGAGCAGAAGCGCCCGGATTTCCTGCGCCTGAACCCGAACGGCCGCATCCCGGCCATCGTCGACCCCGACGGCCCGGGCGGCGCACCTTTGAGCGTGTTCGAGTCCGGTGCCATCCTCTGGTACCTGGCCGAGAAGTTCCCGGGGCTGGTGCCGGTCGACCCGATCGAGCGCATCCGCGCGCTGGAGTACACCTTCTTCCAGGTCGGCGGTATCGGGCCCATGTTCGGACAGGCGGGCTGGTTCGCACGCCAGAGCGAACAGGTGCCGCTCGCCATCGGCCGGTACCAGGCGGAAGCCAATCGCCTGACAGCGGTGCTTGAAGCGCGCCTGCAGAGCACGCCGTGGCTGGCGGGTCAGACCTACTCAGTGGCCGACGTCATGAACTTCGGCTGGTTGCGCGCGCCGCAATACGCCGGTGTGCGTCTGGAGGACTACCCGGCGGTGCAGGCCTGGGCCGAACGCATCGCGGCGCGGCCAGCGGTCGTGCGGGGGCTGCAGGCGATCGCCTGAGCGAGTCGCGCCGCGAAGCCGCGGTTCGGAGCGCAGCACGCGATGCAGCGCCTGCGATCCAAGCCTGCAGAATGTGAGGTCGGCGCTTGCTGGACCGGCGCCTGTCCACCGACCTGGAGACCTCCATGAACAACCGCTTGCGCTGCTTCTGCCAACTGGGTGACCTGTCCGGGTCTGCCGGCTTCCTGTCGGCCACCCGGCAGCACATCCACCAGCACCCGGAACTGTCCTTCCAGGAAGCCGACACCGCGGCCTTGGTGGCCCGGCACCTGCAGGAGTGGGGCTGGGGCGTGACCCGCGGGGTGGGCGGCCACGGCGTGGTGGGCACGCTGCGTGTGGGCTCATCCAGCAGGAGCATCGCGCTGCGCGCGGACATGGACGCGCTGCCCATCCCCGAGGCCACCGGCAAGCCCTACACCAGCGTGAACGCAGGCGTCATGCATGCCTGCGGCCACGACGGTCACACCACCATGCTGCTGGGTGCCGCGCAGCAGCTGGCCAAGACCCGCAACTTCAACGGCACGGTGCAGCTGGTGTTCCAGCCCGCAGAAGAAGCCGGCCGCGGCAGCGGTGCGCAACGCATGATCGAAGACGGCCTTTTCGAGCGCTTCCCCTGCGACGCCATCTTTGGCCTGCACAACACGCCGGGTGTGCCTGCAGGCACCTTCGGCTTTGGCAGCGGGCCGTTCATGTCGGCGTCGGACACGGCGCTCATCACCGTGCACGGCCGTGGCGGCCATGCCGCACGGCCGCACCAGACGGTGGACCCGGTGCTGATCGCCGGCAGCCTGGTGATGGCGCTGCAAAGCGTGGTGTCACGCAACATCGACCCGCGGCAAACCGCCATCGTCACCATCGGGTCCCTGCATGCGGGCTCGGCCAGCAATGTCATACCGGACGTGGCCACGCTGGGCCTGAGCATCCGTTCCTTCGACGCTGACGTGCGCGAACGGCTGGAGCAGCGCATCCGCGCGCTGGTCACCGCCCACGTCCAGGGTTATGGCGGCGAGGTGGACATCGAATACGAACGCGGCTACCCCGTGGTGGTCAACACCGAAGCCGAGACGCGTTTCGCCGCGCAGGTGGCCGAAGAGCTGGTGGGCGCGGAGCGCGTGCAATCGCCCTTCCCGCCCGTCACGGGCAGCGAGGACTTCGCCTACTACCTGCTGAAGAAGCCCGGCTGCTTCCTGCGCCTGGGCAATGGCGACGGCGCCATGCTGCACAACCCCCGGTACGACTTCAACGACGAGCTGCTGACGGTGGGCGCCGCCTACTGGACACGGCTGGCCGAGCGTTTCCTGTCGGACTGAGCGCCTGAGGCTCGGCTCAAAAAAAAGGGGTGCCCCACGGCACCCCTTGAACAGCAAGCCGGACAGGCCTTACTTGTTGAACCGGTAGGTTGACCAGGACGCGTTGATGCGGTCGTCCTGGCCCGAGGAGAAGCGGTCCATGCAGGCGTCGTCGGTGTAGTCCATGAAGTTGGTGACCGGGTCCAGCCCCTGGATCGAGGCACAGGAGTCCCGGCCCACCGGGCACCCGTAGGCGGCGCTGCGTTCGGCTGGGGTGTCGGGCACGATGTCGCCTTGGCTGCCGCTGCGCTTGCAGCCGCCCTGGAACGTGTGATAGAGCCCCATCCAGTGGCCCACCTCGTGCGTGGCCGTGTCGCCCAGGTTGTAGGGCGCGGCGCTGCCACCCGGCAGCGAGCTGTACAGCACGACCACGCCGTCATTGCTGGGGCTGCGCTGGTAGTCCGAAGGGAAGGTGGCCCAGCCCAGGAGGCCGCCGCCGGGGTTGCTGGAGTAGATGTTCAGTGTGGCTGCAGAGCCGATGCGCAGCGCCTGCTTCATCTGCCTTTCGGCCGTGGTGCCGGGACCGGCGGTGTACCAGGCGTCACTGGCCGTGACGGTGGTGCCCACCAGGTTGAAGGTGAAGCCGGACGAGACGTAGGCGTTGTTGAGGATGGCGATCTGGCTCGCCATCTGCTGCGCGGTAGGGGCGCCCTGCCCGCTGCTGCTGGTGATGACGTGCCAGTACACGTTGATCGCGCCGCCACGGGCGTTCATGTCGATGGGCGACAGCTTGCCGTTGATGCGCTTGGCCATGCGCGGCGCGATCTCCCTGTCGATCTCGTTGGCACGGATGTCGTCGATGTGCGGCGCCCCGCAGCGCAGGCCTGCGGCAATGAAGGCGGCCTTGTTGGCAAACGAGCGGCCTTCAAGGACAAAGGGCAGCCTGTCGTCGCTGCGCTCTTGCACCGCCACGGGTGATTGGGCCCAGGCCGGTGCCAGCGTGGCAGCCAGCAGGGCCAGCAGAAGAGCATTGTTCATGCGCATCGGGTACTCCTCAAGTCAATGTGCCGGGGCCAGGCCGCCGCCCGGTACGGGCGGTCGTTCCAGGTCCCTCGGTGGTTGGTGATGGTGTGAAGCCCAGTCCTTGGCGTCAAGCCCCCAAACCGGGCCGGGGCCGGCTGGCTGCAGAAACTCCCCTGCATCGCTGAAGACACCCGCACCGCGACTGACCACAATCAGCCCGCAGGCATTGGGTGCCCTGCACCACCTGGGAGCTTGCCGATGGGCGCATTCGCCAACCAGTCCGCGTTTGACAACCCCGCCAGCCGCGCCGTGGCCTTGGGCATCAACCTGTCTCCAGCCAAGGCTATCGTCGACTTGCAGGGCCGCGTGCTGGCGCATGCGCGCACCGGCGGCATGCTGGCCCCGGAACGGCACACGCTGTCCATAGGCGCGCGGCTGTACCGCTTTGGCAGCAGCCGGCACACGCCTCGGGAGGTGGCTCGCGGGGGCTGGTGGCTGGAGCGGCGCGAGTTTGAGCGCCTGGTCTCCTTTGCCAACGCCCATGGCATCCACCTGGGGCTGGCCATGAGGCTGCTGTGTCTGGTGCCGCCCGAGTGGAGCGACGCCACCCAGCTCGTCCGCGCGCACGCGGCACGCAGCCTGCTGGCCTGGCGCGGGCTGGCCAACACGGTGGTCACGCCCATGGCGGGCGGCTTGGGCACGGTGCGCATGCCACACGCCAACGACATCTCCGAGCGGCGGCTGCACCAGCTGTACATCCCAGGCCTGGCGGACCTGTCGCCAATCGCGTCTGCGGTCTCCATCGAAGGCGTGTTCAGCCTGGACCCCAAGACCAGCGTGGAGGGCTTTCTGTACCTCTAGGGTCGAAGCGGGAGCAAGGCGGTGGCGGCTGGCGCTGATGCAAGAATCCATCCATGAAGCTGCCCGCCCCCTTGATCGCTGCCCAAGCCCTGCAACAGGCTCTGTCCACTCTGGGCGTTGACGTGCTGGTGCTGGACTGCAGCTTCGACCTGGCCAACCCCGCCGCCGGCCGCCGGGCGCACGACGCCGGCCACGTCCCCGGTGCCCTGTACGTGTCGCTGGACGACACCCTGAGCGGCGCCAAGACCGGCCTCAACGGCCGCCACCCGCTGCCCACGCGCGAGGCTTTTGCCAGTGCCATGGCAGCCTTGGGCGCGCACGACCACACCTCCATCGTGGCCTACGACAACGCCGGCGGCATGTATGCCGCGCGGCTGTGGTGGATGCTGCGCTGGGCGGGCCACGCCCAGGTGTCCGTGCTGGATGGTGGTTATGCGGCCTGGGTGGCGTCCGGCGCCGCCGTGGCCAGCACGCCCACCGCGCCGCGCGCGCCCGGCGGCTTCACGCTGCGGCCTGCGCTGGTGCAGGCCGTGGGCTATGCCGACGTGCTCGCCAACACGCAAAGCCGCGAGCGGCTGGTGGTGGACGCCCGGGCTGCCGACCGCTTCCGCGGCGAAAACGAAACCCTGGACCCGGTGGGCGGCCACATCCCCGGTGCCGCGAACCGCCTGTTCCGTCTCAACCTGGCTGTTGACGGCCGCTTCAAGCCCGCGGCCGAGCTGCGCGCGGAGTGGCTGGCCCTGCTGGGCGGCATGCCCGTCAGCGGCGTCATCAACCAATGCGGTTCGGGCGTCACGGCCTGCCACAACCTGCTGGCGCTGGAAGCGGCCGGGTTGCCTGGCGCCGCGTTGTACCCAGGGTCCTGGAGCGAGTGGTGCGCACAACCGGGCGCGCCCATGGCCACGGGAGCCGATGCATGACGGGCCGCCGCCTGTGGCGCGACAGCCTTGCGCCAACTTCGCCCGCACGGCTTCGTTGTCCTGCCCCAGCATGCGCGCCGCAAACGGGGCCGGTCCTGGCGTGCGGCTGAGCACCCAGGGCCGCGTGAAGCCGCGGTAACTGCCCAGTGTGGGGTGGCTGAAGCCGGTCACCAGGCCTTCGGCCAGCTCACGCTGTCGTAGCGCGGGTCGTCGTGCAGGGTCATGAGGCCGGTCTTCTGCGCAGCGCGCGCCAGAAGTGCGCGGTGTTGGCCAACAGGTAGTGGTAGCCCTCGCGCGTGGGGTGCAGGCCGGTGACGCCGCCGGGGCGCATGTCGCTGCTCACGTCCTTGGGCTCGCCGGGCTCAGAAGAGCAGCTTCACGCTGGCCCCCAGCGCCCATGCGCCAGCACGTGCACGCGTGGCATCAGGCCGCGGCCAGAAGTGGCCGACCAGCACTTCGGCGAGCAGCCAGTCCTGGTGCACGGGCTGCTCCCATTTCAGCTGCAGACCGTAATCGGTGAGCGCCACGCCGCTGCCCTGCTGGCCGCTGAGCAGCCACTCGGCCGACAGCAACTGCTGGGTGCCGAAGGCCCGGTAGGCGCCCAGGATGCTGGACCACCCATAGCGGCGCGCGTCTTGTGTGATGGTGGCCGAGCTGAGCCAGCGCAACGCCAGCTGCCGCGACACGGCATGCTCCACGGACAGCGCCGTGGTGGAGCCCAGGCGGTCCGCCGCCGTCCAGAACAGCGTCTCGCGCAGGTCCACCCGCCAGGCGTCCGCAGGCGACCAGGCATGGGCCACCCGCAAGTGGGCATAGGGCTTGAAGCCGTCGCGCAAGCCCAGGCGCACCTGCACCACGTCCTGCAGCAACCAGCCCAGGCCGGCAAAGAACGTGGGTACGGGCTGGTTGCTGCGGGTGCCGTCGCGCGGCAGTTGCTGCTGGCGTGAAAAGGCGTCGGGCTGGTCGGTGACGGCCTCGCGCGCGTCGTCGCGGCCCAGGAACAGGTAGGCCCGGTCCTCCAGGTTGGGCAGCCACAGGCGGGCGTTGAAACGCAGGCTGAAGTCCGCCTGTTCGCGCTGGCGCTGCAGCAGCACGCCGCTCAGGCGGCCGTCGGTGACCTTGCCGCCTTGACTGAAGGGCTTGTCGCCGAACCAGCTGTCCACGCTGCGGGCCAGCCACTCGGTGGTGGAGCGCACACCCTGGCGCGTGCTCTCCAGCACCGGGGTGGCCGGTGGGCTTGCCGGGTTGCTGTCAGCAGGGGCTTCCGCGGCGGCGGTGGCCGCAACCGCCCCACCCGCCCCAGCCGCCCCACCCGCCCCAGCCGCCCACGCCACCAAGGGCAAGCCGGCACCGCCGGCCAGCAGCGCGGCCGCCATGCAGGCGGCTCGTGCCGTCAGGCGGGGAAGTATTTCCAATGCCCTTCCGAGACGACCTGGACTTGGCCGTTCACCACCTGCAGGGCGCATTCGTCGTCGATGGCGTAGGCCGGGCAGCCCAGGCCGGCCGCCCACTTCTCGGCGGCAGCCATGGTGTTCTCCGTCAACTCGGGGTGGTCGACATGGGGAAAGATCGAGAAGCCGACCACGCCCAATGCACGGTCGTCGCCGGTGATGGGCGGCTTCTCCTCGACGAAGTCTTCGCCGATCCGGGGTGTCATCACCATGCTGCCCGCGCTCAGCCCCACCCAGACCATGTCGGGCAGCGACTGCAGCAGGTCCAACAGACCGGACTGCCGCATCCAGTGGCACAGGTACAGCGCGTCGCCGCCGCTGGCCAGCAGCACGTCCGCTTGCCGCACCCAGGACGCCCACCGATCAGGGCTGATGCTGGGCAACGCGGTCAGCTCCAGCAGGCCCACGGACTTCCAGCCCAGCTCGGCCATGGGCGTGCGGGGCTCCTTGCCGGCGACGAAGTTCCAGGCCCGGTCCGGCGTGACCATCGGGTGCCCGTAGCTGGCGGTCGGGATGCACAAGGCGTGCGAGTCGGCGATGGGCTTGCCCAGCAACTGGACCAGCGCGTCCCGGATGCTCGCGTTCTTGATGCCGGCGGAGGTGAGCAGCAGTTTCATGAGGTTCTTGAACGCCCTTTCAACGCCTGACTGATGCGCGAACCCTACACGATGCGCAGCCCTTCGCGCCTGAGCAGCAGGCTTCGGAGTGGCCCGCAGCACGTGCCTGGCTTCACTGGGCCTTCATTTGGCCTTCACTTGGCAGACACGGTGATCTTGCCGACCATGCCCGCCTGGTAGTGGCCCGCGATCAGGCAGGCGAAGTCAAAGTCACCCGGCCGGTTGAAGGTCCAGATGATCTCGGCCGTCTGGCCTGCCGGGACATGGGCCATGTAGGGCTCGTCGTGCTCCATGGCCGGGAACTTCAGCATCAGCGCGGCGTGCTCGTCGAGTTCCTTCTTCGTGCCGATCACGAACTCGTGCAGCTGCTTGCCGTGGTTGCGGACGACGAACCTCACGGTCTCGCCACGCCGCACGGTGATGGCGTCGGGCGTGAAGCGCATGGTGTCGCTCATGCCCACCTGGATGGTGCGCTTGACGGACTGGGCGTCCCCGGCAATGCCCCAGTCCTTCTGCTCCTTGCGAACCGGGCTGGCCTTCTTGTGCGCGGCGTCGCCGTGCGCCCAGGCGCCCGCAGAAAGGCCCAGGGCCACGAGCAGTGCTGCTGTCTTGATCCGATGCATGGTCTTCATGTGGGTAGGGGTGTGGTGGGGCGGGCCAGCCGTCAATGGCCGCTGTGGCCAGGGGCTGGTTTGCGGACCTTGACTTCCACGTCGGTCTTCGGCTTACCCAGCGGCTGCATTGCACCGACGCCCTCGGCCTTGGCGTCACGCGGTGCATCGGCCAGCGTGCCCGCCCACTCGTAGGCCACCGTGCCGGCCGGGTGGGCGAACCAGCCCGGGTCGCTGTAGTCGCCCCGCTTCTGGTCCTTGCGCACTTTCAGGACACTGAACATGCCGCCCATGCCCACCGCACCGAACGGGCCACTGCCGGTCATCATGGCGGCCGTGTTGTCGGGCAGCGGCATTTCCATCTCGGTCATGTCGTGCATGCCGCGCTCGCCCATCACCATGTAGTCGGGGATGAGTTGCGTGATCTGCCGCGCCACCTGGCGGTGGTCGACGCCGATCATGGTCGGCACGTTGTGCCCCATGGCGTTCATGGTGTGGTGGCTCTTGTGGCAGTGGAAAGCCCAGTCACCTTCCTCGTCGGCCAGGAACTCCAGTTGCCGCATCTGGCCCACCGCGATGTCGGCCGTCACCTCGGGCCAGCGCGAAGCCTTGGGCGTGGGCCCGCCGTCCGTGCCGGTCACCATGAATTCGTGGCCGTGCAGGTGGATGGGGTGGTTGGTCATCGTCAGGTTGCCGACGCGCAGGCGGACCTTGTCGTTCTTTCTGACCACCAGGGGGTCTATGCCCGGGAAGATGCGGCTGTTCCAGCTCCACAGGTTGAAGTCCAGCATGGTCATGATCCTGGGCGTCGCGCTGCCGGGTTCGATGTCGTAGGCATTGAGCAGGAACACGAAGTCGCGGTCGACGTCGTCGATCAGCGGGTGCCGGTCCTTCGGGTGTGTGATCCAGAAGCCCATCATGCCCATGGCCATCTGCACCATCTCGTCGGCATGCGGGTGGTACATGAACGTGCCGGGGCGCCGCGCCACGAATTCATAGACGAAGGTCTTGCCGGGCTCTATGGGCGGCTGCGTGAGCCCGGTGACACCGTCCATGCCGTTGGGCAGGCGCTGGCCATGCCAGTGCACGCTGGTCACCTCGGGCAACTTGTTGGTGACGAAGATGCGCACGCGATCGCCTTCGACGACCTCGATGGTCGGGCCCGGGCTCTGCCCGTTGTAGCCCCACAGGTGGGCCTTGAAGCCGGGTGTCATCTCGCGCACCACCGGCTCCGCCACCAGGTGGAACTCCTTGACGCCGTTGTTCATGCGCCAGGGCAGCGTCCAACCGTTGAGGGTGACCACCGGGTTGTAGGGCCTGCCGGTGCCTGGCACCAGGGGCGGCATGGTGTCGGGCTTGGTCTGGATGACGGGCTCGGGCAGCGCGGCCATGGCCACCTTGCTGACGGATGCAGCCGTCACCGCGGCCGTGGCAGCGCCTGCGCCGCCCAGAAAATTGCGTCGGGAAACCATGGGTCTGTTCCTGGGTTCAGTGCGCAGCGTCGCCACCGGTGCCGGCGGCCGTTGCGGGGCCGGCGGCCGGCGTGAGGCTGGGCTTGCCAATGAGGGCCATGTCGAGATCGGCCTGCGCGAGCCAGAAGTCGCGCTTGGCCTCGATGGCGGCGTTGACGCTGGCGATCTGCAGGCGCGCGTCGGCCAGCAGTTCGAAGACGCCGATCAACATGCCGTTGTAGCGCAGCAGGTTCTCGTCGGCGATCTGCTGGCGCAACGGCACGATCTCGTCCCGGTGGTGGCGCGCGATGTCGTAGGCCGAGCGCCAGGCGCCATAGGCCTCGCGCACCTCGGAGCGTGCGTTGATGGCGGTTTCTGCAGCGCCGTGCACGGCCTGCATGTAGACGGCTTCTGCGCGCGCCACGCGGGCACCGCCCCAGTCGAACAGCGGCAGTTCGACGCTGATCTCCCAGCCGCGCTGGCTGGGCGCCTCGTTGGAACTGCTGCGCACCGCACCGAGTTCGAGCACGTTGATGAAGCGTGTGGTCTTGGTCAGGCCCAGGTTGCGGGCGGTCTGCTCGGCTGCAAGCGTGGCGGCCTGCACGTCCAGGCGCTGGGCCAATGCCACACGTTCGATGTCCGGCCGGTCAGCCAGGTCGGGTGGCAGGTCGGGCAGCCGTTCCGGGAGCTTGAACTGGGTCTGCGCGCCCCACAGGCCGAGCAGCCGCGTCAAACGCTCGCGCGTGGCGCGCTGGGCTTGTTCGGCACGGGCCAGGTTCAAGGCCGCGTCGGCGTGGAAGCCCTGTTCGCGTGCGCGCTGCAGCTTGCTGAAGTTGCCGACCTGTTCCATGCGGCGCGCGAGTTCGGCGCTCGCTTCCGCGGCCTGCGACACCCGCCGCATGTAGCGCACTGTTTCCTCTGCAGCCAGTGCAGCGACCCAGGCCTTGCGCGTGTCCGCGGCCAGCGCCAGCACGGACATGGTGACCAGGCCCTGGGTGGCTTGGAAGCGCCGCGCTTCCATGGCGTTGATCACCGGCAAGGCAATCAGCCGCGCCAGGTTGACGTGGATGCCGCGCTCCAGTTCGATCTCGTCGCCGCGCCTGAAGCGGCCGAAGCTGAAACCGGGGTTGGGCACGCGCCCGGCCTGCACGACCTCGGCCTCCGTGATGCCCAGGTCCTGGAAGCGGGCCTGCAGCCCCCGGTTGTTCAGCAGCGCGACCTGCACCGCGTCATCGGCCGACAGCGGCTTGGCCAGCAGTTCGGCCACCCGCTGGGCCATGCCGTCCTGGGCGGCCGGGCTGCGGGCCCAGCGGACGTCCTTGCCCAGCCGTTCCTTGGCGGCCTGCTCCACGGTGGAGAAGCCGCCGTCCGGGCTGAAGGACGCACAGCCGCCCAGTGCAGCAGCGGCAATGAGCAGCGCCACCAACCGCAGGCGGGGTTGGGCCGCAGACGGATGCACAGCCGTCGGCGTGAGAGCGATGGTCTTCATGGCATCTTGTGGCCGCCATGGCCATGGCCATGTGGCGCGGGTTGTGGTGCGGGTTGTGGCGCTGGTTGTGGCGCTGGTTGTGGCGCGTCGGGCTGCTGCGCCTCGCGGGCGTAGGCGCGCCAGCCGCCGATGCGGGCCACCGTGTCGTTGGACTCGATCCAGGGCATGGGCTTGTCCGCTCCGGCGCGCCTATAGCGGCTCAAGGCGGACTCGTAAACCAGCGCGGGCACGGCGACGCGGGCGTCGAGTGGATCGGCCTTGTGGGCTTTGGGCGCAGCCGAAGGCGGCGTCTGCGCTGCGGCAGCACAGGCCAGTGCACACAGCGTGGCTGGCATCAGCCAGCGCATGAGGGAAGCGACCATGGAGTCCTCGTGTCGGAATCAGAAACGCCCTGCCCTGTTGGCAGGGGTTGACCGGGCCCTCGGCCGACGGCATGCCGTGCACGCCCGCCAGACCGCGGCTACACGAGTGGGGTGCGGGGTGGTCGGTCCGGACCGCCGGACGCAAATGCGTCGACAGTGAGCACGTCTTCCGTGAAGACAGTGCGGGCGGCCGCCACCTGCGGCAGGCCGGGCGCCGCACTGGGCAGGGCCGTGCCGGCACAGCAGGCGGCGCAGGAACTGCACTTGACCTGGGCCAGGTCAGACCACTGGCCAGGCTCTGCCTGTGCCGAGTCAGCGGCGGCGTGGTGATGGGCCGCGGCGGCGCCGTGGTCCGCATGCCCGTGTGGGCTGGCTTCCGCCGGGGACTCCATGCGTTCGTGGCTGGAGCCGCAATGCGCCATGGTCACGCCGGCCACGCCCTGCAGAGGAAGCGCGATGGCGACGAACCAGACGATGAGGAGCTTGAGCCAGACCCGCATGGAAGTCACTGTAGCCGATGTGCCGCGGCCTCAACGGACATCAACGGACATCAATGGCATGGGAAGGGCTTGCCGCGCCCAGCTTGCGGACCGACGCGGGCGCCCTGCCCAGCAGGCGCTGGAAGGACCGCCGCATGCGCTCGGTGCTGCCGAAGCCGCAGTCTTGTGCGACGCGCTGCACTGAAGGGCTGCCGCCTTCCAGCGCCGCGCGTGCCGCCTCCACGCGCAGGCGTTCCACGGCATGGGCCGGGGTGGTGCCGGTCTCGTCGCGGAAGCAGCGTGCGAAGTGGCGCGGGCTCATGCAGGCCCGTGCGGCCAAGTCGTCGATGCGGTGGTCGTCGCGCAGGTGGCTGCGCACGTGGTCCAGCAAGGCGCCGAACCGGCCCTCGGGCGGCTGCAGGTCCAGCAGAGACGAGAACTGCGTCTGCCCTCCCGGCCGCCGCCGCTCCACCACCAATTGGCGGGCGGCCTCGCGCGCCAGCTCTTCCCCGTGGTCTTGCGCCACCAGGGCCAGGCACAGGTCGATGCCGGCCGTCATGCCCGCGCTGGTCCAGACCTCGGGCGAGCGTTGCGTGCGGCTGCGCCGCGCCGGCTCGCGCACGTAGATGCGGTCCGGTTGCAAGCGCACCGCGGGGAAGTCGGTTGCGAACTGACGGCTGCGCGACCAATGTGTCGTGGCCGTGCGGTGGTCCAGCAAGCCCGCGGCCGCCAGCACCAGGCTGCCGCTGCAGACGCTGGCGACGCGCGCACCCGATTGGCTGGCGCGCTGCAGCCACCGTATGAGCCGCAGGTCCCGGCAAGCTGCATCCACACCGTCGCCGCCTATCACCATCACCAGGTCCGTGCCCCCCAGCGTGCGCGGCAGGGGCTGCACCGGCCAGTCCACGCCTGCGGAACTGCGCACCGCCGGCGACGCACTGGCCACCAGGCGCCAGGCATAGCTGCCGGGGCGCGCCAGCCGCGCTACCTCGAACACCGCCATGGGCCCGGCCAGGTCCAGCTGCTGGAACCCGGGGAACAGCACAAAGACGATGCGGCAGGCCATGCCGCCATGATGGCGCAAGTCGGCAAAAGCTGCCATGGCAGTAAAGGTGGGATCTGCGTCATGGCGGCCAACCTCGACTGGTCGCAAGCTCACGGCTGTTGCAGCAAGGCTTGCCAAAGTGGCTGGGTAGCGCCTTGCGCAGCACGCGTCAGATGGAACTTGAATGGGAGCCCAAGACATGAATGCACACGCTGTTCTCAGCGCGCCTGAGGCGCACCACCCGCCAGCCCACCACCTGGGACAGGCGCTGATCACCATCACCAGCCGGCCAGACATCGTCTTCGCTGAAGGCCGGGGTTCCTATCTCGTCGACGAGCAGGG
>Ga0075163_10009752_pt1 | contig 12588 bp, 8 predicted proteins | sample JI1023141ADNA_FD_71478 | JGI IMG/M metagenome (GOLD analysis project Ga0075163, IMG submission 71478) | Wastewater effluent complex algal communities from Wisconsin, to seasonally profile nutrient transformation and Carbon sequestration -... | ecosystem: Engineered > WWTP > Effluent > Algae...
GGATTTTTTCAGAACAATGGAAAACGCTGCAGGAGAAGAACTTTCCTGGTTCTGGCGTGGCTGGTTTATAGAGAATTATATGCTTGACCAGGCAATTACATCAGTATCTTATGACATTAATAATAACAATGCTATAGTCAGTATTGCTAATTTAAACCAGATGGCGATGCCAGTGATATTGAAATATGTAACAGCTGCCGGTGTTAAAGGAGATATAAAATTACCGGTTGAAATATGGAATAATACTGCAGTTTTTAAAGTAAAGATCCCGGTAAAAGGGAAACTTAAATCTGTAACCTTAGATCCTGAAAAGCTATTTCCTGATATCAATTACACTAATAATAAATGGTCTGATAAGTAACTTTTATTTATAATTTGACTCACACATAGAAAATTATTAGTTGTTTCATATTTCCCACATTTAATTTTGTTGGCATGAAATTCGGGTATTGTAGTTTGAACTAAAATTTCAATAAATAAATTACATACCATGAAAAAAAATATCATTATTGTTTTAGCTGCCTTACTCACATCTTCTATATTCATCGCATCGTGCAGTAAGGATAATAATGAAGATAAGAGATCAACTTTGAATGTAAGGCTTACAGATGCGCCAACAGCGTATGAAGAAGTAAATGTTGATATCAGTGAAGTAAGGGTAAAGTTTTCTGATGATTCATCAAGTAACGGATGGGTAACATTAACAACTAATCCTGGTATTTACAATTTACTTGCATACCAGAATGGTGTTGATACGTTATTGGGTACCGGTATTTTCCCGCTTCAGGTTTTAAAAGAGATCAGGTTTGTACTTGGACCCAATAATACCATTAAAGATTCAGGTGTGGTTTATCCATTAACAATTCCAAGTGGTTCTGAATCTGGTTTAAAGATTAAGGTTAACAAGTCATTGAATGCAACTTTGGAAACCATCATTATTGATTTTGATGCTGCATTATCTGTACACAAAGATGGCACAGGCGATTACAAATTGAGGCCGGTTTTAAAGGTAAAATAAAAAGCAAACAAACATTTATAAGAAAGCCTTTACATTTTTGTAAAGGCTTTTTAAATTAATATTAATTATTGTGTTTATTGTTCCCAAATCAAAGCGCTTGCCCCTAAAATAGCTGCATCAGATTCCTTCAATTCACTGAATATCAGTTTAACCTTGTTTTTAAAAATGGGAAGCAGGTTTTCTTCCATATGTTTGCGGGTTGGGTTCAGCAACAGGTTTCCAGCTTTGGTTAAACCTCCAAACAAAACGATTGCAGCAGGGGATGAAAACATGATAAAATTGGCAAGAGATTCGCCAAGTATCTGCCCGGTGAATTCAAATATCTGGTTGGCCACATTATCGCCCTGCATGGCACATTCATATACAGATTCGCTCGTGAGTTCGTTCAGGCTATAGTTGCGCAGGAGGCTGGCTTCTTCCGGGTGTGTGGTTAGCAATTCAATGGCAGTATCACGTACACCAGTAGCCGAAGCATACGATTCAAGTGTGCCTCTTAAGCCGGTGCCTTTATGCAATCTGCCACCCGGCCTGATGGTTGTATGACCCAATTCCCCGGCAAAGCCATCATGGCCCACTACAATTTTTCCATCAATAATAATTCCGCTTCCAACACCGGTGCCTAAGGTAATAGTGATGAAATGTTTCATATTCTTACAGGCGCCAAACATCATTTCGCCCACAGCAGCTGCATTGGCATCATTTGTCAGTTTTGTTTTTAAACCGAATTTTTTTTCAATCAGCGATGCAATGGGAATGATACCTTTCCATTTAAGGTTAGGCGCATACTCTATAGTACCCGAATAGATATTGCCGTTAGGTGCACCCATTCCGATGCCTACAAAGCTTTCAACTCCACCAACCCTTTCTATCATGGGTGCCAGCTTTTCATAAAGGTCTTCTATGAATTCTTCCACGGTATCGTGGTCGTTGGTAGGGATGCGATCCTGTTCAACAATTATACCATCATTATTAACAATGCCGAATTTAGTAGTGGTACCACCAACATCTATTCCAATAGCATATTTACCTTTCATATTTTATCAGGTTTAAATCTTAATATATTAATGCCCGGATGCACTGGTACCTGCATCGTAATTGATACCCTGTTTTCCCAATATCCTTTTAACAATAAATGCAAAGAATGCAAGGTATGCAAAGCATATCGCTGCCACCCAGTATGACTGGTGAATACCCGATCCGTCAATTGTTGAATTTGCTTGCAGGAAATCGGCCAGTTTACCCTGGATAGGTGGTATGATACCGCCACCGAGAATCATCATGATCAGGAATGCCGAACCCTGGCTGGTATACTTTCCAAGGCCTGCAATGGATAAACTGAATATACTTGGCCACATGATAGAGCAGCATAAACCCCCACTCAGGAAAGCATAAACAGCTAACATACCGGTTGTTTGTGTACCTACAATCATGGCTGTAACACCCAATAAACCAAATATCAGCAATGTTTGCGCAGGCTTATTCTGGGTTAAATAGAAAGCCGCAATTTGAACAATAACACATACAACATAATAATACAATGGCTTCATATCATAACCAAATGCCGTATTTACGGCCAGGATGATGGCAAATGCCACCAGTGGTACAATTACTTGCAGAATTACAGTTGTAGATTTTTTTAAACTGAACGCACTAACGGCAAAGGCCCAGCGGCCAATCATTAAACTTCCCCAATACATAGCTATATAAGGAGTAGCCTCTGAAGCCTGGAAACCGCCAAAATCCTTGTGCCTTAAAAGTTCTCCCAAATTACTGCCAACTGAAACTTCCACACCTACATACACAAAAATGGCCAGCATACCCAAAACCAATTGAGGATATTTCATAGCACCCCAACCATTGTTATTTTTTCTTGCACTAAGGTTAGATAACAGCAAGCCAAACACCACAACAGCCAATGCGCCAAACAACCATTTAAGCCTGTATGATTCCATGGCATGTTTTTGTGTATCATCCAGGGTAGTCATATCTGTTTTGTAACTGCTAAACACGGGTACAAAACAAATGATCAGTAAGCCGGTCATAATCAACAATGAATATAATGCCTTTCCTGCCTTTTCGGTTGGTTCTTCTGAAATGCCAGACGGTACTTTTTTGGAAAAATTGAATAATGCTGCAGCTGCCAGAAACAATCCGCCAACACCGGAGTATAACAAAATCACTTTACTTAAACTAAGTGAAGCAATTTTTTCATCTGTTATGGCAGCAGTGGTTCCAAATAGGGCAATGGCTACAACCAATGGCCCGATGGTAGTGCCAAATGAATTGATGGCGCCACCCAAAGTGACTCTGCTGGTACCGGTGATTGGGTCGCCCAATGCTATGGCAAATGGCTGTGCAGCTGTTTGCTGTAAAGAAAATCCAAGAGCCACAATAAACAACCCGGCCAGCATACCGGCAAAAGTATTTGCATTTACTGCAATAATCATGGCAGCGGCACCCAGGGCCGAAAATAATAAACCATATACAATACTTTTTTTGTAGCCCCATTTACCAACCAGGTCTTTCCCTCCAAAAGCACCATAAGCAAACAGCAACAATGCTCCAATATAATAAGCAGTATAAAAGGCAAAGTCAATCAACTGGCTCTGAAACTGATCGAGGCTAAAATAATGTTTACAAAAAGGTATGAATACGCTGTTCCCCGCAGCGATAAACCCCCAAAAGAAAAATACAGTTACCAATGTTCCTAGGGCACCGTAATTGGTTGGTATTGCAGCCGCAGGTGTATTACCTGCTTTCATTTCGTGTTCTAAAGGCATAGAAGTTGGTTTGAACGTTGAAAATAACAAGAATTTTGATGAGTATAAAAATTACTTTTTAAATTTACAGTATAATAAACCTTCTTATATCTGTATATTTATTTAAGATTGCTAAAGTTATTAATAAGCTTCCTAAATTGGATAAATTTTAAATCAGCAGGATGGAAATCATACATGTGAGTGCAGAATGTTATCCCATGGCCAAAGCGGGCGGCCTGGCAGATGTTGTAGGAGCTTTGCCAAAATACCAGAATAAACTGGGGCATATTGCCAAAGTAGTGATGCCTATGCATCGAACAAAATTCCTGTATAATAATGAGTGGGAAACAGTTCACAAGGGAAGTTTTCCGATGGGTAAATTCTATTTTGATTTTACAGTGATCAAGGAAAAGACCAATAAACTAGGGTTTGACCTGTATTGTGTTGATATCAATGGTTTGCTCGACAGGGAAAAAATATACAGTTATGACGATGATGTGGAAAGGTTTACCGCTTTCCAGATTTCAGTATTGGAATGGATCAATAGCTGGGAACACCGGCCGGATATCGTACACGTGCATGATCATCATGCAGCACTGATCCCTTTCATGATGCGCAATTGTTTTACTTACAGAAAACTTTCTGGCATCCATACTGTTCTTACTATCCACAATGCACAATACCAGGGATGGATGGGGTGGGAAAAAGCATCGTATATACCGGTGTGGGATACATGGAAATGGGGTTTGCTCGACTGGGATAATACGCTCAACCCGCTGGCCTGTGGAGTAAAATGTGCCGACAAAGTAAATACCGTTAGCCCCGGATATATGCAGGAGCTAATGGCTGAAGCCAATGGCCTGGAAAGTTTGTTTAACTATGAAAGGGGTAAATGCAGTGGAATCATAAACGGAATTGATTACAGCGTTTGGGATCCGGAAACAGATACCTATATCCTGGATAACTATAGTATTAAAGATTATGAAGCCGGTAAAATGCTGAATAAAAAAGCACTTTGCAAGCAGTTTAATTTTGATGAGAACCTTCCTCTCATCATCTTTATTGGGCGACTGGTAAATGAAAAAGCAGCCGACCTGTTACCTGAAGCTATCACAAAATCTTTTCAACAATTAGATCGCAAATTCAGCTGCCTGATACTGGGAAGCGGAGAACCAACTGTTGAAAATGAATTAAAGGGATTGCAAAACCACTGGGTGGGTTATTACAATACCCAGATTGATTATAATGAAAAACTAAGTCACCTGATGTATGCAGGTGCTGATTTTATTTTAATGCCCAGCAGGGTGGAACCATGCGGACTTAACCAGTTGTATGCAATGCGGTATGGAACGGTACCGGTTGTACGAAGAACCGGCGGATTGAAAGATACCGTGATAGATTTTGGTGAGGAAGGAGGATATGGAATTTGCTTTAACAATGCCACTGTAGATGATATTGTTTATTCCATCAACCGGGCAACAGAATTATACGGGGATAATGAAAAACTGGAAGAAGTAAGAAAAAGAATGATGGGCGTGAACAGCAGCTGGGAATCAAGTGCAAAGAAATACATAGAACTATATGAATCAATTTAATAACCGGATAAATTATATATTATGATCAGCAAACAGGTAGTATCAGTCATTTTAGGGGGTGGCGCCGGAAGCCGGCTTTATCCGTTAACCGCATCAAGAAGTAAGCCTGCAGTTCCTATTGCAGGAAAATACCGCTTAGTGGATATACCCATTTCAAATTGCATCAACAGCAACATCAACAGGATGTTTGTATTAACGCAATACAATTCTGCTTCATTAAATAAGCACATCAAGAATACTTACCAGTTCAGCGGTTTCAGCAGTGGTTTTGTTGACATTCTTGCAGCAGAACAAACACCAGACAGCCCGGGTTGGTTCCAGGGCACCGCCGATGCTGTAAGGCAATCGCTGAAACACATTGACAAAAATGATTTTGAGTATGTGCTTATATTAAGTGGCGACCAGTTATACCAGATGGATTTTGGTGAAATGATGGCCAATCATATAGAATCTGGTGCAGATATATCTATTGCAACCATTCCGGTTTCTGAAAGAGAGGCAACAGAGTTTGGTATTTTAAAAGTGGATGGCAAAAACTGCATCAGTTCTTTTGTTGAAAAGCCGGCAAAAGAATTATTACCCGGCTGGATCAGCAATACCGGCGATGAAATGCAGCAACAGGGCAGGAATTACCTGGCTTCGATGGGTATTTATATATTCAACAGGAAACTGTTATTTGATTTGTTACAGGTAGAAAAGAAAGATGCTACTGATTTTGGAAAGGAGATCATTCCGGAAGCAATAGACAAATACAAAGTGGTGAGTTTTCAATATGACGGTTACTGGACAGATATCGGAAATATCTACTCTTTTTTTGAGGCCAACCTGGCCCTTACACTGGAATTGCCACCGTTTAACCTTTTTGATAACAAGAAAATGGTTTACTCACGGGCACGCATGCTTCCTCCTGCAAAGATCAGCGGCACAACCCTGCAGCAAACTATTATGGCGGAAGGTTGTATTATTCATGCTTCAGTTATTTCTAACAGTGTTATTGGTATCAGGAGCCGAATAGGGCTTGGCAGTAATATTGTTAGCTGTTATATAATGGGAAATGATTTTTACGAAACAATTGAAGAGATCGCTTATAATTACAACAAAGGCATTCCAAGAGTAGGAATAGGGGATAACTGTAACCTGAAAAATGTGATTGTTGACAAGGATTGCCGTATTGGAAATAATGTAAACATACAGGGAGGTGCTCATTTACCGGATCACGACCATTCACTGTATGCCATAAAAGACGGAATCGTTGTTATAAAAAAAGGTGCAATTGTACCCGATGGTTTTGAGATAATATAAATAAGAAAAAAATATAGTCATATCCGTCATTGCGAGGAACGAAGCAATCTTGAATTAAAATTGTAAAATGTTAGATTGCTTCGTTCCTCGCAATGATGATAATTTAAAAATAGATACACTACAAAAAAGCAGCTATATTTTTTATAGCTGCTTTTTTATATTATCCTTATAAAAGGGTGCTCCAATACAACTGCTCAATCCATTTTTGCGATTCCGGGTCGTCTTCATTTACCCATTCTTTTGTGCGTTCTTTCAGGGTTTTCTTTAGTGATGCATTTGTAAAATATTTTTTTGCAGTTACCGGTTTGATACTGCTTACATTAATATCGTTCACCATTACTTTTGTTGCTATCCAGGAAGCATACATCCTGGGAATGGTAAGGCCTAATACAAGGCCCGGCAAACCATTGATAGAACAGGGTCCGCCGGGAATTATGATCTCATCTGAATAAAATGCAAATACATATACGCTGTCCATGATAATGCCAACTGCTTTCCTGCAGTTAAAACCGGCAATGATCCTGTTTTCATTGGTAAGCCTCCATTCTATTGCAGGAATAGAATCCTCTACATTGAAATTTGAACCATATACATTTTTCTGCATGTTGAATTTCTTAACTGTGTGATCAAAATACCACACATTCTCTTCGTCACTTTTGCGCATCCATTCAGGTACTTTTATTTCATCCCAGTGATCAAATTTGTAAACACTTTTATTTTCGGCAAATGTATACCGGTAATAGCCGGTTTTAAACTGTGGCATATTTTCCTTCATCATTTCGGCCCAGGAATTATTGCCAAGTGTTTTTTTGATATTTACTTTTACTTCATATTCAACTGTTGCCTTGCTGATGAACAATGACTGGGCAAAGATTAGCTGAAAAGAAAAAAGACAGGTTATAAAAAGTATTATTTTGATTTTCATAATGCTGATGAACTGATTTGTGAAAATTATAAAATTATTTGCCTTTGGATGCTTTATTCTTAAAGTCCCAGGTAAAGCCAACAAGCCAGTAACGTTTGAGCCTGTCATTTCTTTCTTCACTTAATGTGTTGCTGTAAAAATTCCTTTCTATACCAATATTCTGGTTAAGGATATCTCTTACTTTTATGAATGCAGTAAATTCATTGTTCCGGAAAGTCTTTTGCAGCCGGGCATTCCAGGTCTGGTTGTTCAGGTTGTTGCTGAACTGTGCCGTTTTTTGCCTGGCATAAAACTGGTAATCTGTATTGATTGACCAAACCTTATGTATGTATATTGTTACATCAGCAGTAAGTGTATTTGTGTAGTACTTGATAGTTGCATTTGCCTGTGAAGTCTTATTGGTATTGTAATTAAAATCATTATTCAATGAGATATCATATTTCTTGTCCTTCGACTTTGAAATATTAATACCAAGTCCTGCACTCATATTTTTTGAATAACTTGTTTTGTTATTGATCACATCTGCAAAACGGGAATAGTTTATGTTTGGATTTAAGTTAAACCGGGTGTCTATTTTTTTAATTTTAAAACCACCACCGGCCCAGATATTGAAAGAATAGTTTCCATTGGTATTAATTGGTTGTGTGATCGTTTTTGCCGAATCAGTATTTATGATCCTGTTATTGGTAATGGCATTGCTTGACTGGTTAAAATTTATTGATTGGTACATCCACCTGTCTTTTATGAAATTATATGAATTGTGCGAAATATTAAAATTATTCGTGAATGAAGGTTTCAAGTCGGGATTCCCTATATACTGGTTGTAATAATCAGTATTATTGGTCAATGGCTGCAACTGATTGATGGATGGTTGTTTGGTTGATCCATTGTAGTTAAACCTGAAATTGTGGTTTGGTTTATAAGTGTAATTGGCAGAAGCACTGGGGAAAAAGTTGGTGAAATTCCGGATATAATCCTGGTTGATCGTATTATCCAGCATGTCAAAATGTGTGAGGCCAAAACCTGAACCAATATTTACCTTTATTTTTTTATTGCTGTAATTCAATTTTACGGAGGGTTTGTGAATGGTTATGAGCTGGTCAAAATCATTTGTAAGTGAATCAACCTGTGCATCATATTTTCCGGATACAGGAGAATAACTGTATGTTACCTGGTTGTTATTGCCGGAAATATAGGTGAATTCATAGCCCAGTTCCAGGGAATATTTTTTACTTAACGGTTCAGTATAAACGAGTTTAGAAGACAGGTTCTGTGTTTGCTTGTTATTATCTTTTAACTGGTTGAGGTTTTGCCCGGTTACCGGCAAACCATTTATATAAGATTGGTTTACAGATTTTAAATAACTATTACCTTCAGTGGCCAGGCTTTTCCAGTCTGCTGTAAATGACAAAGTACGCCTAGCTTTTCTGAATTTATGTTTAAAAATGATATTTGCTGAAAGGGCAGTTTTGTCGTTAACTGATTCTGTGTTTCGGGAACTGGTATTTTTCAGGTCACCTGTATTGCCAGTAGTAATGGCATTTTTAGCCTCGTTGCTTTCTGTATGGTAAAAGTTAGCATTGGCGGTTATTTTCAGGCTGTTCATGGAATCGATCTTAATATCATACGTAGCCCTCAGTTTGGTATTATACCTGTTAACGGCTGATATCTGATTTGCATTCTCATTCAATTCAACCAGGTTATTCGTGAGCGTGTCTAAAATTTGTGTTTGTGTAAAGATGGTTTTGGTATTGTCATATACCTGGTTGTTGTATTTTGGCGAAAAGTTGAATGAATGTTTGTCATTCCATTTATTGCTGTATTGAACCCCGGCATTGATGTTCCTGATAAATCCGTTTTCTGTATTCACATCAGGCTCATCATCTGTACCACCACCACGCCAGGCGAACATCATGCCTCCGTCTTCATCCATGCTCATGCTGTAATTGTCAGATTCGCCGCCAAATTTTTCATTATCCTGCCAGCTTAACCCGTCCTGGCCGGTATTGCCATTTAAGAGAAAGGCAGATAGTTTTCGTTTACCCTTGAAAGTGCTGAACATTAAATTGTTGTTATACCTGTCATCTATATCTTTCAGCAATCCTCCCGAAACACTTATTTTTCCGAAGTACCCGGTCTTCTTATTTTCTTTTAGTTTAAGATTGATGGTTTTTTGTGTATTGCCGTCATCAATACCAGTGAATTCAGCCTGTTCGCTTTTCTTGTCAAACACCTGAACTTCCTTTACGGCATCCGCCCGCAGATTCTTAACAGCCATACCAGGATCATCTCCAAAAAACTCTTCGCCGTCTACCAGCACTTTTTCTACGGTTTCGCCCATGGCTTTTATCTGCCCGTTTTTATCTACCTGTATACCGGGAAGTTTTTTCAGCAATTCTTCTACGTTGGCATTGGCGCTTACTTTAAAACTATCTGCTGTATATATGGTTGTATCGCCTTTTATCTTGATCGGGCTGCCACTTTTAATAATCACAGCTTCCAGTAATTTACTCTTGGGCGTTACAGCAATGGTTCCAACCATGATATTAGCACCGTCAATATCTACATTATCTACATAATCTGCAAATAACGGATGCATCACCATAAGTACATAGGAGCCTTTGGTTATATTATCAAGGGAGAATTTACCTTCGGTATCTGTGCGGGTATATTTTTTTATTACAGAGTCTTTTGCAGACAACAACATCACAATGGCATTCCTTACATTGGATTTGCTGGTTGTATCCGCAATTTTACCAGATATCTCTATTTGCTGGGCAAACAGGAATTGCGAGAAAAGCAGGAAGATAAATGATACGGAAATCCTTTTGAACATTCAGCTAGTTTTAGGGTTTTGCAAATAAAGGGATAAAGTTGTGATAATTAATTATTGTATGCAACCTAACTCTTCTTAAATTTACGTTAATTGATTTTTTTATAAACTGGTAGAAAAAACTGATAAATGGCATACGAAGACGAACATTTTATCGATAGCAGTAAATTGGTGTGGACCTATTCATTTTTTACTGATGAAGATATTCAGTTGTTCAGGGATGGAATGTTTTACAATGCTTATGAGAAATTTGGCAGCCATTGTTTGCGTGTACTCGATACTGATGGTTTCTATTTTGCTGTTTGGGCACCGCATGCCACGGCCGTATCAGTGGTGGGAGAGTTTAATGGCTGGAAAAAAGAATTGCACCCGCTTTATCCCAGGCTTGATAAATCGGGCATCTGGGAGGGATTCATACCCCGTTTGCCCGCAGGAAGCAAATACAAATACCATATATCAGCACCGGGTGATTTTGAAACAGACAAAGCTGATCCTTTTGCCCGGCATTGTGAGTTCAGGCCCGGAACTGCTTCCATAACATGGGATATTGATAAATACTGGCATGATGGCGAGTGGATGAATGAACGGAAAAAACACAATGCTCTCAATGCACCTTGGAGTGTTTATGAAGTACACCTGGCCAGCTGGATGCGTCCTGAAAAGAACCGGGAGGATGTTTATACCGGTTATGCAGAAATTGCCAACAGGCTTGTTCCTTATGTGAAAGCAATGGGTTTTACGCATGTAGAGTTCATGCCGGTTATGGAACATCCTTACGATGGAAGCTGGGGTTACCAGGGAACCGGCTATTTTGCGCCTACCTCACGGTTTGGCACACCCGAAGCTTTTATGCACCTGGTAGACAGCCTGCATCAAAATGGCATTGGTGTGATACTCGATTGGGTACCATCTCATTTCCCGCATGATGCTCATGGGTTACATGTTTTTGACGGGGCATACACGTATGAATATGAAGACATGCGAAAAGGGTATCATCCAGACTGGAACAGTTATATTTTTAATTATAAAAGAGGCGAGGTACGGTCATTCCTGATCAGCAGCGCCCATTTCTGGCTAAAGCTTTATCACGCCGACGGAATAAGGGTGGATGCAGTGAATTCGATCATACGGCTCGACTTTTCCAGGAAAGAAGGCGAGTGGGAGCCCAATGAATTTGGTGGAAACGAAAATATTGAAGCAATCGATTTTCTTAAAGACCTGAATAATATTATAAACAGGGACTTTCCAGACACGCAAACCATTGCTGAAGAAGCTTCAGACTGGCCGGGAATAACACTTTCAACAGACAAAGGCGGTTTTGGTTTTGGTATGAAATGGATGATGGGCTGGATGCATGATACATTCAGGTACTTTAAAAGACAACCTGCTGAAAGGGTGAATCACCAGGATGATTTCACGTTCAGCATCATGTATTTTTATGATGAAAAATTTATGTTGCCTATTAGTCATGATGAGGTGGTTCATGGTAAAAGTCCAATGATTTACAAAATGCCGGGCGATGAATGGGAAAAATTTGCAAACCTGCGATTATTATATACTTACATGTTTACGCACCCGGGAGCAAAATTACTTTTCATGGGGAATGAATTTGGGCAGACCAGTGAATGGAATTATAAAAGTGAACTTGATTGGGAATTGCTTCAGTACGATCCGCATAATAAGTTACAGGAATGCGTACGTGCACTTAATCATTTATACAAAGACCATCCGGCCTTATATGAATACCAGTTTGATCAAAAAGGATTTGAATGGGTTGACCTTGAACACCGGTACGAAGGTATCATGGTTTACAAAAGAAAAGGAAAGCATCGGTCAGATGATATGGTAATAATATTAAATGTCACCAAGACTGAATATCCTGAATGGAAATTTAACCTGAAAGGTAAAACCCATTGGAAAGAGGTTTTTAATAGCAACAATGTTGCATACTGGGGAAACGGGCAACATGTTAATAATCCGGTAGTTATGAGCCCAATTGACAAAAAGAAAAAAATATTTGAAATAAAAATGTCAATTCCGGCGTTATCAGCTGTAATATTCCAGTGATTGGAATAAAAATTGCACCTATAACACTATGAAACCACTCATTGCCACAATCCTCATTTGTGCAGGCTTCTCTGCATACGCACAAGACT
>Ga0075163_10009753_pt1 | contig 12588 bp, 12 predicted proteins | sample JI1023141ADNA_FD_71478 | JGI IMG/M metagenome (GOLD analysis project Ga0075163, IMG submission 71478) | Wastewater effluent complex algal communities from Wisconsin, to seasonally profile nutrient transformation and Carbon sequestration -... | ecosystem: Engineered > WWTP > Effluent > Algae...
TAAATCCCGTTGAAATTCAAGTGGTTGATCAAAGCCATCTGCACGAAGGTCATGCGGGGGCACGTCCCGGTGGTGAAACGCACTTTCTGGTCGAAATCGTTGCGCCATGCTTCGAGGGGAAGGGGCGTATTGAACGCCATCGTATGATCAACGGGCCGCTGGCGGATTTATTGTCGACGCGCATTCATGCCTTGAGTCTGAAGGCTTTCAGCCCCGCCGAGCGCGGCCCGACAGATACATCAAGAATATAAGCACACCTAAAAGTTGCAAATTAAAATTTTGTATATAATATTGCGTGTATCCTGACAGGATGCGGCCAGGGGAATGGCGTGCGTCAACATACAGGGGATTTATGTGGGGATATCACCAATGACATACACAGAGCAGACAGTTATTCAATCGGGGGAAATCGCAGAGGACGCCACTGCCGAGGCTATGGGCCGCAGCACATTGGTCAGCCGCAATATTACCGTCGTCGGGCGGCGGACATCCGTACGGCTTGAGCCGGAGATGTGGAGTGCGTTACGCGAGATTGCAAAGCGCGAGGGCTGCAAAATCCATGATATTTGCTCGCTGATCCATCTGAGGAAGAATCCTGATACGTCGCTGACGGCGGCGATCCGCGTTTTCCTGATGCTGTATTATCGCGCGGCAGCGACAGATGACGGCCATCGCCGTGCCGGGCACGGTAGTTTCGAGCATATGCTGCAAAGGGCGCGTATGCCGTATGAGGTGATTGGCTGGCGCCGTCCGCGCAGCCGTATGGCCGAAGCACCGATACAGATGCCGCACAGGATAAGCAATACGGCGGCCTCCATGCCGGAACAGCCTTTGTAGGCGGAATTTTTATCACCTCGTCATACTCACAAGATCAAACCCTCTCCGAAAGGAGAGGGTTTGATTTCGAAGATCGCAGTGCGTCAATGGCGATTATGCCGCACGACCCATATCGAGGAATTTCTGGTGACGGCGGCGGACCAGTTTGGCGCCATCCCATGGTGTCAGTTCGCTTAAGGATTTATGGATCTGGCTGGCCACGTTTTCGATCATTTCACGGGGCTGGCGGTGTGCGCCACCCAACGGTTCAGGAATGATGCCATCGATCAGTTTGAGTTCCAGCAGGTCTTCCGATGTCATCTTGAGAGCGGCAGCGGCTTCGCTGGCGTTGGCGGCGCTGCGCCACAGGATCGACGCGCAGCCTTCCGGAGAGATAACGGAATAGATTGAATGCTCGAGCATGAAAATGCGGTCAGCCGCGGCAATGGCAATAGCGCCACCCGAACCACCTTCGCCGATGATAATGGAGACCAGCGGCACCTTGATATTCAGGCATGTTTCAATCGAACGGGCGATGGCTTCGGCCTGACCGCGTTCTTCTGCGCCGACGCCGGGATAGGCACCGGCGGTATCGACCAGCGTGACGACAGGTAATTGATATTGTTCTGCCAGCTCCATCAGGCGGATGGCCTTGCGATATCCTTCCGGGCGGGCCATGCCGAAATTGTGCTTGATCCGGCTTTCCGTGTCGTTGCCCTTTTCATGGCCCATGATCACGACAGAACGGCCATTCACGCGACCGAGGCCGCCGATCAGGGCCTTGTCTTCACCGAAATTGCGATCACCGGCCAGCGGTGTGAAATCCTCGACGCAGCCCTTCACGTAGTCGAGGAAATGCGGACGCTCCTGATGGCGAGCCACCAGAACTTTTTGCTGGGGAGTCAGTTTTGTATAGGTCTGCTTCAGCAGGCGGTCGGCCTTGACCTGAAGACGGCCAATCTCTTCCGAGATATTGACTGTGGAGTCGCTGCTGACATTTTTCAGCTCGGCGATCTTTGCTTCCAGCTCGAGGATCGGTTTCTCGAAATCAAGCTTGCTCATCGAAGGGCCTCATACTGCGGCGGCGGGCGCCGCATTTGTTGCATACGCGTCGGGTAAATAAATCAGGCAGACCTTATCACAAAGTCTGCCTGATTCGAATGATCTTTTGGTCCGTTAAGGATTAGTTGTCCGTACCGGTTTTGCTCAGCGGATGCTTTTCTTCCACTGTTTTCTTGGCCTTGTCGCCCAGAATGTGAGTGTAGATCTGGGTCGTCGCGATGTCGGCATGGCCGAGCATTTTCTGGACGGAGCGCAGGTCGGCACCGTTGCTGAGCAGGTGTGTCGCAAAAGCGTGACGCAGGATGTGCGGGCTGACGCGGTCAGCTTCGATTCCGGCGTTGTCGGCCAGATCCTTCAGCAGCTGTGCAAAGCGCTGACGGGTCAGGTGACCGCTTTCCGATGTACGTGACGGGAACAGCCATTGTGCCTGAGAACCTTTGTCCTCGGGGTTGATGAACTGCTGACGAACATCGAGGTATTTCTTTACAGCGCGTTGTGCCGGCTCGGAGAGGGGAACCATGCGCTCGCGGCCGCCTTTACCGGCAACCATCAGGAACTGCATGTCTTCGCCAATCGCGGACATCGGCAGGCCCACCAGTTCGGAAACGCGCAGGCCTGTGGCATACAGCATTTCGAGCAGGCAGACGAGACGTACGCTGTCGGCACCGCCCGTGTCGCCAGCCACTTTGATCAGTGTGCTGACTTCGGACTCGGACAGTGTCTTCGGCAGTGTACGGCCTTGTTTCGGGCTTTCGATAGCCGATGTCGGATCATCCTTGCGGATGTTCTCGGATACCAGATAGCGGTAGAACTGGCGCAGTGCGGAGAGGCGGCGCGCCACGGTGCGTGTCGCGATCTGCGATTTGTTCTGGCCTTTCACATGGATGCGAATACCCAGATCTTCGAGATACGTTTTGATCTCGTCGGGTGTTGCATCAACGATCTCCTTGCTGGCTTTTTCGCGCAGCTGGAGGCTGAAGTCTGCAAGGTCACGCCAGTAGGCCTGACGAGTGTTCATCGCTGCGCCACGCTCTGTTGTGAGCATGTCGAGGAATGAATCCACTAACGGGTGAAGCTTCGGCTTCGGCATTGCTGGGCGACCTGGACGGGCCATTTTTTAATCTCCTTTTATTTCAACAACCCAAGAACGGCTTCACTTGCCAATTCACGGGCTTCACTTGTTAACCCCACTGTCTTTAATCCATCAATCACTTCCGCGAGTACCGCCGGATCCAGTTTGGACGGTGGAATATCGCCGATTGCGATTGAGCTTAACAGTATGACCTCTCCCAGCCTTTTTTCCTTCAGGGCGGTGCCGAGGTTTTCCATTAAGCCACTAGATGGCATTACATAATCGACAGTGGAAGTCAAGCCATCGGGTTTTTCATAAGCTTCGTTGGCGTCACTATTATGTAATTTACCACTAATGTCAAGCTTTTCTATGACTGCAAATATGAGAGTTTTAGAGGTTTCTGGCAGTTTTCCTGTAAGTTCCTGAAAAACAGCGCCTTTTGGCATTTCTTCTGTGGAAAAGTTTTGCAGGGCCGCATTCGATAGCGCCAGAACCAGAGAGCGTTGTTTCTGTTCCCCCGATTCGGCCTGCTGCCACAGGCGCTTCTCCAGCGAACGGCTGACGGGAACACCGGCCAGCAGCCCCGCACGGGTGATTCGCTGGACCAGTTCGTCGCTCATGCCATCGGCGGAAAGGGTTCCTATATAGCTTGCAAACGGGGCGAAAGCGCCTTCCTCGAACTGATCGGCGAAATGCAGCACCTCGTGGGCGAGCTTTTTCTTCTGATCTTTGTCGCGCGCTGCGCCAATCGCCTGATAATAGGCGGGCAGGACCAGCCAGCCCTTGGCCTGACGCAGATCTTTGCTCTGCAGTTTGACGTTCTGGTAGAAACCGCCCAGTTCATCCGGCGTGATCATGCCCCGGCGCAGCGCCTCGCTCCAGAGACTGATCTTCAGCGCCCCGTCGGTCTCGGGCACCATCATCAGGACGCCGATGGTATGAGAGGGCGCAGATCGAATATTGCCCGTATCGAATTTATTTAAGGAAATGCGGCGGTCATTCATCAGCAACGCGATCTCGAGCGGTGTATAGTCGTTGAGGTCGTCGAATGCGCGCGGCGTGATTTTATAGCCGGGTTTGTCAAAGACATAGCCCAGAACGCGGCTTTCCTTAACGATCGGCTTGACCTCCGGACGGTCGTTGAAATCCTTCATATCGTGCCCGGCCATCTTGCCAAGGATAAAATCGCAGATGACGGAGGCCTGATTCCAGAAAGGCTGGTTTTCAAACCGGACCATCATCGTCTTGGTTTCAAGGCAGGCAATCGTCGGCTGGCGGCTTAAGAAAAGCGATTGCACGCCGGCGCGGGCGAGGCGTTCGTGATAGGCGACAGCCTGATCGGCCATATACAACTGCGATGCCTGCAGATATGAACCCGTATCCAGCAGTTTCTCGATCCGGACGGTTTGCAGATCTTCACCGGCCTGAATGCTGCCGCGGCTGCCCATCATTGTGGCGTCAGCCCGCGTCAGCAGCGCCCGCTGATTCAGTTCCTGCAACACGCCGTAATAGCGCGGCGAGGGTATCTGGTTGATCAACTGCAACACTTGTCCGCGGGACGACCCATCCCAAAGGTCGATGCCCAGGCTGCCGTCGCTTGATCCCGAAAGGGTACCCAGCGATTCAAGATTGCTGTAATTGACTTTCAGAATGGCCGGAACGCGGGCAGGCTTCTCGGAACGGGAAACCACATGCTCGTCATTTGATTTATCGTCGCCTGGCGTGCTGTTGTCTTCCGCTGTTTCTTTACGGGCGATGTCTTCTTTGTCGTTATTCGCATCGGATTCCGACGCGTCGTCAGCGACAACATCTTCCGGATCGTCATTGATTGCTTTATCAGGCTTTTTTTCAGGCTGTGGCGGCTGTTTTTTTGCTGTTGATGCGGATTTTGAAGAGGATTCTGTACGCTCGGCCTTCTTGCTGGCGACGGGTTTTTTCTCGTCTTCCGAGGGGCCGTCTTTACGCATGGCGGCCTTGGCTTTCAGAGATCCACCCATGCGATCATCAACATCACGGTAACGAATGACGGGCTTGGTGGCGTCTTCCTGTGCGCCGGAAGATACCGGGTTCGGACCAGCCATGCGGTCATCCTCGGCATAAGCCAGGGCGGCAATGCCAAGACCCGCGATGATGAACATAATCAGAAAGGTAAGGCGATAACGACTCATTGCTGTGCCGCGCCTGTGTAAAAGCGTTCATTCGCCACGGTTTTCGTGACCTGCGATTGTTCGACAGGAACATCCATCATGGCAATAGCCGTGATGCCGACAACGACGAGCACCAAGGCGATTCCAAACACGATTCCAATAAACTTCATGATTCGAGCCGATTCTCTAGAAAAACTACCTGAAAGCTAGATAATCCGATGGGTAAATACAATCCCTCTGCCGCCAGTATTCCGAGGTTATCCATTGTTTTGCAAGGATGGCCATGGCATAAGCATGCGATGGCAATTGACGAGCAGAAAATATTTTCGATACGCACCCGGCTTGACCGTCCCGTGGCTTTGATCGGCATGATGGGGGCAGGGAAAACACGCCTCGGGCGGATGCTGTCAGACACATTAAACCTGAAATTTGTCGACTCGGATGAAGAGATCGAGCGTGCCGCTGGCCTGACCATTCCTGAAATTTTCGAAAAATTCGGCGAACCTTATTTCCGTGATGGTGAGCGCCGCGTGATCAAGCGCCTTCTGGATCAGGGGATACAGGTTGTGTCCACCGGGGGTGGGGCGATCCTGAATACCGATACAGTCGCCGATCTCCGTGACAAGGCTGTCACGATCTGGGTTAAGGCTGATCTGGCTATCATGCTGGAGCGAACATCCAAGAACGACAAGCGCCCGCTGCTGAAGAACGGCAATCCGGAGGATATCCTGCGCCAGCTTTCCGAAGCGCGCTACCCCATATACGGGCAGGCACCGATTTGCGTGGAAAGCCATAGCGGCCCGGCAGAGGATATTCTGGTGCAGGCTGTCGACAAGCTTTATGCCTATCTGACCCGCCAACCCCTGACAGAGGCATCGTGATGACCCACAAAACGATACAGGTTGAACTGGGGGATCGTTCTTATCCGATTTACGTCGGTGCCGGTCTGCTCGCCAATATCGCCTCTCTGGTCCCGGCGAAGCTCAAGGGGCAGCGTATTTTCATTCTCTGCGATGAGAATACGCAAAACTATGCGGTGCAGATTAAAATCGCGCTGGAAAAGGCCGCCGAAGTTGAGTCTGTTCTGACGATGGCCTTGCCGCCCGGCGAGGGCAGCAAGAGCATGGTGTACTTTGAAAAAGTGTTGGGCTGGATGCTGGACCATAACGTGACACGCCAGTCGGTGTTATTCGCTGTAGGCGGCGGCGTGATTGGTGATCTGGCGGGGTTTGCTGCGGCCACAGTATTGCGCAGCATTTCATTTGTGCAGGTGCCCACCACATTGCTGGCGATGGTCGATAGTTCCGTGGGCGGAAAAACCGCCATCGACATGCCGCAGGGCAAGAATATGGTAGGGGCCTTCCATCAGCCGATCAGTGTCATCGCTGACACCGATGTATTGAAGACATTGTCGCCGCGCCATATGCGGGCGGGTTATGCTGAAGCCATCAAGCACGCGGCACTGGCCGATGCTGATTTCTTTTCATGGCTCGAAGCAAACGGGCAGGCCGTTCTGGCGCAGCAGCCGCAAGCGCTGGCGGTCTTCATTGAAAAGAATTGTCGGATCAAGGCTGATATCGTTGCCGCCGATGAGAAAGAGGCGGGCCGCCGTGCGCTGCTTAATCTGGGGCATACATTCGGGCACGCATTGGAAGTGACATGCGGATATTCCGAAGACCTGCTTCACGGTGAAGCGGTCGCTATCGGTATGACGATGGCGCTGACGCTGTCCACGCGTCTTGGTCATGCCGCGACGACGGATGTCGAGCGTGTCATTGCCCATATCCAATCATCGGGTTTGCCCGTATCACTGGATCATATTCGTGCTGATTTCCCGTTTAACACGGGCGACTTGCTGAAACTGATGCATGCAGACAAGAAAGCCGAGACAGGCCGCCTGGTCCTGATCCTGATGCGGACGATTGGTGATGCGTTCGTCGCCAAGGATGTCACCGAGGCCGATGTCGTTCAGGTACTGAACGATTTCATTGGCGTCTAAATCCTTTTAATTATTGCAGATCATCCGTATCCGGTTGGTAATCATTCACCGGGACAGGTTTCAAATATCGCTGTTCCGGATCGTGCGTCTTGCCGAACAGCATGTTCATGCCGCTTGTGCGCGTGCATTGATCAATCCCGCCATCCAGCGCCGACATTGTATGTGGCGTGTGGAAGCTGTAGCGAAAGAATTTAATGTCTGTTTGCTTGGCTGGCCTGAACATTCTTTTCCTCCGTTTTCTTCACGACACCATAATTCTCATATTCCTCACCCAGCGCTTGCCGGACGTCCTCGATACTGTTGTACACAACATCAGGCAACTGCCTGAATCTGTCCATCAGTGCCTGATTATCTTCCGTGCTGTTTTCGGTATTTTCTTCGACGATCTGCAGGATTGCTTCGCGGCTTTTCGGAAAAGCGATGTTCTGCAAATAGCTCTCGAACGACGCATCACCCATATGGATAATGTCGTTTGATTTCAGTGTTTCTGGCTTCATTCCCTGTGTTTTCATGATTTTACACCTGTTGTGGTTACACCGTGCCAACGCGCGGAGATCATGAAAGTTCAAAAGAAAATGACCGCATTGAGCGGCCATTTTTGAAGATTTTTAGGAAACTTGCCCGTGGCAGTGTTTGTATTTCTTTCCTGAACCACAGGGGCATCTACAGGCGCTGGAGTCGCATGACGCGCTCGCATCAAATCTCTGGTAGAGAATATCTACACCCGGCTCACACCGGCGCCATATAACCCGGTACCAGGGCGCGGATTTTGCATTCAGTCTATTTCATCAGGTCAAGTCAGTTGCTGTAATGACTCAGTAGGGGTCAAAGTCCGCTAGTCCCCACTTGCCCGTGGCAGTGCTTGTACTTTTTACCGGAACCGCAGGGGCAGGGAGCATTCCGTTGCGTGCTGCCCCACGTCGTCGGGTCTGCCTGACTGAAACCGCGCCTTTCGGCGAAGGGCTGCACGTTATTGGAACGGGTTCCCGCAGGTTCCGTCGCTGTACCGATCCCCGTGCCCATCAGGGCAGGGTCTTGACGAGTAGTTTGCATTTTCTGCTGCTGGGCGCGTTTCAGGATTTGCGCGGCGGCATCCTGATCGATATTGAATTCAACAAAGCTGAGCGTTTTGGTAACGCTTTCGCGAAGCTCGTTCAACATGGCTTCGAACATACCGAACGCGTCGGTTTTGTATTCGTTTAGTGGATCGCGCTGCGCGAATGCACGCAGATTGATACCCTGGCGCAGGTGGTCGAGGCGCAGCAGATGTTCTTTCCAGTGACCATCCAGCTGTTGCAGGACCATGGCTTTTTCCAGCTTGCGGAACATGTCCGGGCCAGCCTGTACCGACTTCAGCGCCATTTTACGATCCGACTCGTCAATCAGGCGTTCGAGAATTTCTTCATCGGCGATGCCTTCTTCCTTGGCCCATTGGTCAACCGGCAGATCGAGGTTCAGCATACCCTGAACTTCGACTTTCAGAGCAGCGGTGTCCCATTGGTCCGGATAGGAGCGTGGGGGAATATGACGGGCGACGATGGACTCAATCACATCATAACGCATGTCGGAAACCAGTTCCTCGATGCTGTCCGCCGCCATGATTTCACGGCGCTGTTCGTAAATCACCTTGCGCTGGTCGTTCATGACGTTATCGAACTTCAGAAGGTTTTTACGCACATCAAAGTTATGTGATTCGACCTTCGCCTGTGCGCGTTCCAGCGCCTTGCTGATCCACGGATGGACGAGGGCTTCGCCGTCTTTCAGGCCGATGCGCTTGTTCGCCAGCAGCATTTCCATGCGTTCGGAGCCGAAAATACGCATCAGGTCGTCTTGCAACGACAGGAAGAAAATCGATGCGCCGGGGTCGCCCTGGCGGCCTGAACGGCCACGGAGCTGGTTGTCGATACGGCGCGATTCATGACGCTCGGTACCGATCACAAACAGGCCGCCGGCTTCTTTCACAAGAGCGCGGTCACGTTCGACCTCAGCACGGATATTGTCGATCATGATCTGGCGTTGCTGCTCGGTCAGGTCAGCCGGGACTTCCTGACGGACACGCATTTCAAAGTTGCCGCCCAACTGGATGTCCGTACCGCGACCGGCCATGTTGGTGGCGATTGTGACGGCACCCGGGTGACCGGCCTGCGCGATGATGTACGCTTCCTGTTCATGGTGGCGGGCGTTCAGCACCTGATGCGGAATGCGCAATTTCTCGAGTTTCGCTGATAGTGTTTCAGATTTTTCAATCGAAACCGTACCCACCAGAACCGGCTGGTTACGTTCGCGGCATGCCTTGATTTGCTCAATAACCGCGTCGTCTTTCTCTTGTAGCGACTTATAAATCTTGTCGTCGTGATCGATACGGGCAACGTTCACGTTGGTCGGGATTTCGACAACGCCCAGACGGTAAATCTCGGCGAATTCCGGCGCTTCGGTCATGGCCGTACCGGTCATGCCCGCCAGCTTCGGATACAGGCGAAAATAGTTCTGGAAGGTGATCGAGGCCAGCGTCTGGTTCTCGTTCTGAATCTTGACGCCTTCCTTGGCTTCCAGCGCCTGATGCAGGCCTTCGGAATAACGGCGGCCATCCATCATGCGGCCTGTGAATTCATCAATGATGATGACTTTGCCATCTTTCACGATGTAATCGCGGTCCTTTGCGAACAGTTTGTGCGCGCGCAGGGCCTGATTGGTGTGGTGGACAAGGTTGATATTGTTGGCGTCGTACAGGTTGCCTTCGGTCAGCAAGCCGTGTTCGCGCAACAGGTTTTCAACATGCTCGGTGCCAGCCTCGGTAAAGGTCACGCTGCGGATTTTTTCGTCCAGCTCGAAATCGGCGGCCACCAGATACGGAATGATCTTGTTGACGGCGATATAATCCTCCGAGGAGTCTTCGGATGGGCCGGAAATGATCAGCGGCGTTCTGGCTTCGTCGATCAGGATCGAGTCGACTTCGTCGACGATGGCGAAGTTGAACGGGCGCTGCGCCATGTTTTCCATGCGGTACTTCATGTTGTCCCGCAGGTAATCAAAGCCAAATTCATTGTTGGTGCCGTATGTAATGTCGGCGGCGTAGGCTTCCTGACGCTGTTTGTCGTCAAGACCGTTGACGATGCAGCCCACACTCATGCCGAGGAATTTATAGATCTGGCCCATCCATTCGGAGTCGCGGCGTGCCAGATAATCGTTGGCGGTCACGACGTGAACGCCCTTACCGGAGAGCGCATTCAGATAAGTGGGCAGGGTGGCGACAAGCGTTTTACCTTCACCTGTGCGCATCTCGGAAATGCGGCCACTGTGAAGTACAGCACCACCAACCAACTGGACATCGAAATGACGTTGGCCGAGCGTTCTCTTCGCGGCCTCGCGCACGGTGGCAAAAGCTTCGTGCAGAAGATTATCGAGAGCTTCGCCTTTGGCTAGCCGATCGCGGAATTCCAGCGTTTTGGCACGCAACTGGTCGTCCGACAGCTTTTCCATCTGCGGCTCCAGCGCGTTAATCGGCGCAATATGGCGGTAATAGGTTTTCAGGGTGCGTTCGTTGGTCGAACCGAAAATTTTCTGTGCCAGAGCCAGCAACATAGTCTCCTCAATACGCATCGGCGCGTCAGAAATGAATGACACCTTGATATAAGCCTCCGGAAAGGGGGCGTCAATGCGATGTTATGGCAAAATTGTGGAATTATCACAACAGAATTGCCATGATAACGCCCATAACCCCCTTTATTCTCGGAGATGACAGATCTAAAGTCTGTACACACCAGATTCGCTCTTTACCTATATTTATAATGATGGGGTTATTACCATGAATACCGAACTGCCTAAAGAAACCAAAAAATCGACCATGCCCGCGATGCTGGCTGTCGTTGTCATGATCGGCGCGGCTGCTGCCGGCGGTCTGTTTATGGTCACAACCAAAAAAGATGTCAGCAGCGAAACCGTTGCCAATGCCGTTCAGGCCGAGGCCCCGGCAGCTGGCGAATCCGCCAAGGAAGCTCCGGCAGGAGAAGCACAGCCGACTGAAACAGCGGCTGCCCCTGTGGAAGAGGCAAAGACAGAAGCGGCCCCCACAGAACCCGTGAAAGTCATCGGTGAGGGCGATTCGGCCATCGAAGTCGGCAACCCGGTCGTGGCCAAAGTCGGCACTGCAGAAGTGACGCGCAGTGAAGTACTTGAGTTCATTACAAGCCTGCCTGAACAAGTGAAGCAAATGCCGTTGCAGAACCTGTTCCCGATGGCACGTGACCAAGTCGTGAACAACCTGATCATCAACGAGAAAGCCAAAGCGGCAAGCCTTGACGGTGATGAAGAAGTTCAGAAAATGGTCAATCAGGCAAAGGACCAGATCGTTCGTGGCGTTTATGTCGAACGTCAGGTGAAAGCAGCGACCACGGATGCTGATCTGCAGAAAGCTTATGATGAGTTGAAAGCCGAACTGGCCAAGGTTGAAGAAACCAAAGCCCGCCACATTCTTGTCGATACGGAAGAAAAAGCCCGTGAAGCGATCAAGAAGCTGGACGGCGGCGCCAAGTTTGAAGATCTGGTTCAGGAATATTCTTCCGGCCCGTCCAAAGAGAACGGCGGTGAAGTCGGCTATTTCGCCAAGAACGAAATGGTGCCTGAATTCGCTGAAGCCGCATTCGCACTGGGTGTTGGTCAGGTTGGTAAAGACCCGGTCAAAACACAGTTCGGTTACCATGTGATCAAGGTTGAAGATCGTCGTTCCCGTCCGGCACCGGCTTTCGAAGATGTGAAGCCGCAACTGGAGTCTGTCGTTCGTCAGCGCAAGCTGCTGGAACTGGTCAATGGCTGGCAGGCAGAGTCGAAAGTCGAAAAATTCGACATCAACGGCAAAGCCGAAAAGCCTGCTGACGCTCCGAAGGAAGAGGCTCCTAAAGAAGAGAAGAAGCAGTAATATTGCGATATGAATAGAAAAAGCCGCAACCTCTGATCCGGTTGCGGCTTTTTGCTGAAGAAGGAAGTTCAAACGTGGTCCAGTTCATACAGAAAAAAGTCAGTTGCGAAGACGCGCTGGATCTTCCCAAACCGGCATGTCCGCAAAAGCCTGTTGTTCTGGTGGTGGCGGTCGCACTTGTCGATTCCGACGGGCGCATATTGCTGGCGCAGCGCCCGGAAGGAAAATCGATGGCGGGCTTATGGGAGTTTCCCGGCGGCAAGGTCGAGAAAGATGAAACGCCCGAATTCGCGCTGATGCGCGAATTGGAAGAAGAGCTGGATATCCAGACGCGCCCGTGCTGTTTTGCACCGGCGGGTTTTGTCTCGCACGGTTATGATGATTTTCATCTGCTGATGCCGCTTTATATCTGCCGCGTCTGGCGTGGCACGCCGATGGCCAAGGAGCACAAGGCGCTGAAATGGGTCAGGGCGCATGACCTTTATGGCATCGATATGCCGGAGGCAGACAAGCCGCTGATCCCGTTTCTTGAAGAGGCGCTATGAACCACCTGATCTATGATCTCAAGGATTTCTAT
>Ga0075163_10009754_pt1 | contig 12587 bp, 8 predicted proteins | sample JI1023141ADNA_FD_71478 | JGI IMG/M metagenome (GOLD analysis project Ga0075163, IMG submission 71478) | Wastewater effluent complex algal communities from Wisconsin, to seasonally profile nutrient transformation and Carbon sequestration -... | ecosystem: Engineered > WWTP > Effluent > Algae...
ATTGGGCTGTTGGGTTCGTTCGGTGCAACAAGGCCAACGCCCCGGTGTCATCAGTTTGAAGTAGTGGCCTGCTGCAGCCGGGCGAGCTCGGGCGAATTCTTGAGCACCTCACCTACCCGCTCCACCAACCGCCGCTGCGCTTCCGGCCTCGTCTCGAGGACCCGAAGCAAATCAACCAACGCTGCCACGCCATTCGGCCCCGACGTCGCAGCCGCTACGAAATACGTCGCTCCCGGCAAGGTGTCTTCGGCCGGCAGAATTCGCACGCGCCGCACACCATTGGCGCCACCATCGAGCACGATCACCTCGGGCCCGCCCTTCACCACCCTCGCGATGGGGCGCGGAGGCGCGGGCCGTGACGGAGACGACTGCGCCACCCGCTGCCGCCACACCTCGAGATCGGCCTCGTCGATCACCTGCAGCGCCCCTCGCTCGGGCGGCACCACCGCGACCACCACCTGCTCCCCCGCCGGCACCTCGTCGACCCGGAAGGTGTCGACCGTCGAGAACGGGCCATCGGGCCGCAGCGCAATCAACTTGTCCGCGTCGTCGAGTCTCACGCCCGCATAGGCCATCACGGCGCGCGTCAGCGGCAGCGGCGCCGCGGTCAGCGGTGAATCATTCGGCTCGGTCTCGAGCAGCGTCTCGGTCGCAGGCATCGGCTCGATGAGCAGCTCGTAGGCCACCAGGCTCTTCTCGCGCGGCGCCCGGTTGAGCTCGGTGCAGAACGGCTGCTCCTCGATGCGCAGGTACGTGGAGCCCGCTGCCAGCTGGAGCCCGTCGACGCGCTCGCCGTCACTCACGCCCTGGTCGTCGAGGAACAGCTTGCGCTTGATCTTCTCGGTGGTCCCCACCTTCTCGAGCTGCAGCACCTCGAGGGTCAGGTTCAGGTCCGACACGCCCGTGAGCGTCACGCGGTGCGGGCCCGCTTCTTTGACGTCGACGACGAAGAGATCGCGATCGCCCTCGCCTGGTCCGGCTGCGCCCATGGTGCCCTTGACCGACTGTCCCATGGCGATGACGGTCGCCTTCTGCACCTGATCGTTCGGCTCCGACTCGACGCCGACTGGCCCCGCGTTCGCCTGCATGTGCTGAAACGCCCGCCAGCCACCGAACCCGAGTGCACCCACCACGAGCAGCGCGGCGATGGGCGCGAGGTACCGCTCGGAGCGCAGCTTTCGCTCGTACCGATCGAAGTCTTCGCGCGAGAGCATCTTCGCCGCGAGCTCATCGGGCATCGGCGTGAAGTCCTTCGTCGCGCTCTTCGTCGTCTTGCGCAGCGCCTCGAGCGCCTTCTTCATCGTCTCGGCGTCGGCGAAGCGGTCGTCGCATCGCTTCGCGAGTGCCGTGGTGATGACCTTCTCGAAGGCCGGCGAGATGGGCGCGTCGGGCACGAGGTCGGCGACGCGTGGCACCGGCTCCTCGAGGTGCTGCTTGACGATGCTGACCGCAGTCGGGCCCGTGTAGAGCTGCCGGCCGGTGACGAGCTCGAAGAGGAGCGCGCCCAGAGAATAGAGATCGCTGCGGGCGTCGACGACCTCGCCACGCACCTGCTCGGGCGACATGTACGAAGGCGTGCCGACGAAGTCGCCCGTGGTGGAGTTGCGCGCGTCACCCTCGGCCAGCTTGGCGATGCCGAAGTCGAGCAGCTTGACCTGCTCGTCTCCGCCCTTGCGCCGGCGCAGCAGCATCACGTTCGCGGGTTTGATGTCGCGGTGAATGATGCCGAACTCGTGCGCTTCGGCGAGCGAGGCGAGCAGCTGCACCGCCACGCTGACGACCTTCTCTTCGCTCATCGGCCCGTGCGCCTTGAGGTGCCAGGCGAGGTCCTTGCCGGGCACGTACTCCATGGCCATGAAGAGCGAGCCGTCGTCGAGCTCACCCGCGTCGAAGACCTGCACCGTGTTCGCGTGCGAGAGCTTGGCGACGACGCGCGACTCCTGCAGGAAGCGCGCTTTGAGCCCCTTGTCGACCGCCGCGTCCGGCCGCATCACCTTGAGCGCGGCGATCTTGCCCATGCGCACGTGCTCGACCTTGTAGACCGAGCCCATGCCGCCCTCGCCGAGCTTCTCGAGCAGGCGATAGCGGCCGTCGATGATCTTGTCCTTGTCGGGCCCCGAGAGCGTGTCGGAGTGCCCACCCAGCCCGCGCAGATCGGCGCCGCACGCGTCACAGAAGTTCGGCTCGCCCTCGAGCACCTTCGCGCAGATGGGGCAGAGCACCGTGTCAGGCGGGGGCGTCGCGGGGACTTTTCCGCGAACTGTGTTGTCGTGATTCCCCGGCATGTGCGCGTGACGGTAGCACGCGGTTCGCCGAGCGCATCTTCAGGGCAGGTCGACGTCGACGCGGTTCTCGAGCACCTCCTGCACGGCGCGCGGCACGTCGGAGAGGAAGTCGAGGCCCGTTGCCTGCTCGATGGAGCGCGTGGTCACCCGGAAGTTCCTCCACGAGCCCGTGACGGTGGCGGTGTTGGGCACGATGACGGCGATGACGCGCGTCGAGGTGGTGAGGTTGGCGGTGGGCGCTCCCTCGAAGACGACCGCGACCTTGAACATCGAGAGCGGCACGGGAACCCCAGCGCCGACGTTCTGGGGCGTGACGCCGAAGATGGGGCCGGCGGTGATGACGACGGTCTTGCCCTGCGCGACGAGCGTGCGCGCTTCGTCTTCGAGCGTGGCCCAGGTGCCCGCGTTGCTCGTGTGCGTCTGCGGAACGATGTTGGTGAAGACGAAGGTCGCGTCGTTGTCGGGGTCGGTGCTCGTGCGGTCCGCGCTCGGGCAGAGGTGGCCACGGTCGAAGCCGCTGTTGCGGAAGTCTTCGTCGCGCGCCTGACCGGCGGTGGTGGGCAGCTGCGTGTCTCGCCGGAAGGAGGTCGCGCGCGTCGCGGTGCCGAGCCAGGTGGGGTCGAGCCGCCACGAGACCCAGCGTGGGGTCTTGCGCGTGGTGTCGTAGGAACCGACGAACTGCGGCTTCACGAGCAACCAGCGATCGAGGCGACCGACCGAGGAGTCGTCGGGAAGACCGAGCACGGTGTGCGCACTGAGCGTGGCTCCCTCGGTGCCGACACCTGCGTCGGTTGAAGAGGAGCCGGCATCGATCGCAGGAGCGACGAGCCCTGCATCCAGAACGCCTGCATCACGTGGTTGAGCGACGACTCCCGCATCGATCGCGGGAGCGACGAGCCCTGCATCCAAAACGCCTGCATCACGTGGTTGTGCGACGACTCCCGCATCGACCGCGAGACCGACCGCACCGGCGTCGACTTGCGGAGCGACCAGTCCTGCATCGAGTTCGGACGCGACAACACCTGCATCCACTTTCAGCTCGATGAGGCCCGCGTCGACTTCCTGAGCCACAACGCCTGCATCCACTTTCAACTCAACGAGGCCCGCGTCGACGTCTGAACCAACAATCCCCGCGTCGAACGGAGCAACCCCCGCATCCACTTTCAACTCTGAACCAACAACCCCCGCGTCGAGTGGAGCAACACCTGCATCGACCGCCGGCTGATCGACCGGAGCCTGCGCAACCGTGGTCGCGCGCGGCTCATCATCAACGTGCACCAACACGTCGGACGAGCCGCCGCACGACCACCACCACGTACATGTGAGCGCGAGAACGAGACTGCGCCGAGGGAGGAGCGGCACATTGCTCCACAGAGCACCCTGCGTGCCTCGTCGAGACGAGCGGAATCAGTGCGGCGATCGCGAGTCACTGCCGAGCGCGAGGTCGCCGTGACCCTGCGCTCAGAGAGGATCGCCCTTCAGCGAGCCTGCCTTCGCCGCCTCGAGTCTGTCGAGCTGGTACAGAGGAGACCCCACGCCGACGTACTTCATCTTCGGCATCGCACGCAGGCGGCCGAGCTGCTCCTCGGGTGGGCGCGAGTGGTAGTTGTAGAGCGTCACCGAGCGCAGGTTCGAGAAGCCGGGATGCGACGTGAGCGAGTCGATCCACCCGATGCCGATGGTGTGTCCCTGCTCACGCTGGTTGAGCGACGTGCCGAGCGCCAGCGACTCGAGCGACGTGGCGTGCACGGCGAGCGCATCGAGGCCCGCACGCGTGACGTCATTGAACGCGAGGCTCAGGTTCTTCACGCCCTCGAGCGCTGGCGCGATCGCCCGCAGCCCGTCGTCGGTGAGACCGGTCCAATCGATGATCAGATAGTGAATGCGCTCGAGCGGCAGCGCCGCGAATTGCTCGATGAGCGGCTTCTTCCGCAGCGCCGTCACGCTCGCCGTCAAGCGCGGGTGCAGCTGCGCGATGAGCTCGAAGCCCGGCACGAACAGCTTCGCCTCGGTGACGATGGACTGAACGAGCCCGAAGGCGCCGAACTGCCAGCTGCGAAGGAACGGTCGCGCCGGGCCCACGAGCTGGCCTCCCAGCTTCTTCTGCAGCGCAGCCTGCCGCGCCTGCTGCTCCTGGGACGAGTGCTCGAGCGTCGCGAGCTGAAGGAACTCGCCGCGAACGTCACCCTGCTCGACCAACGCATCGGCCCAGACGCGGAGTGCGTCGAGGTCGTCGGGGTTCTCCCAGAAGCGGCTCGCCGCCAGCGGATGCAACTGCGCCGCGAACGTGGGAGCCGGCTTCGGCGTCTTCTTCTTCGTGCGTGCGGCCATGGGCCGACAGTCTACGAGGCGACCTTCTCGCGCGGCACCTCGACGACGACCGGCCTGGCGAGCGGAACCGGCGTGGTGCCCGTGATGAGCCGCGCGCTGCGTCCGTACGTGAACCACGCCCACGTCCACTGCAGCAGCACGATGATGCGATTGCGGAAGCCGATGAGAAACAGAATGTGAATGAAGAGCCACGCGAGCCAGCCGAGCATTCCCGAGAGCCGCAAGCTGCCGGCCTGCGCGATGCCCGACGCGCGCCCGACCGTCGCCATGATGCCCTTGTCGAGATACTTGAACGGCTCCTTCGGCTGACCGTCGAGCCCGGCGCCAATCACCTCGGCGACGTGCTTGCCCTGCTGCATCGCGACCGGCGCGAGCCCCGGCAACGACGAGCCATCAGGCAGCGGGAACCACGCGAGGTCTCCGATGACGTACGCGTTCGGATGGTTGGGAATCGAGAGATCGGGCTGCACCTTGATGCGGCCTGAACGATCGGTCTCGACGCCGAGCGTCTTCGACAACGGCGGCGCCTCGACGCCCGCCGCCCACAGCACCGTCTTCGCCGGAAGGAACCCGTCCGGCAGCTGCACCCCTTCCGACGTCACGTCGAGCACGCGCGTCTGCAGCCGCACGTCGACGTGGAGCTTCTCGAGCGACGCCCTCGCTTTGCCTGACAGCCCCGTATCGAACGCGGCCAACACGCGCGCTCCCGCCTCGACGAGCACCACCTTCGCCGTGCGTGGATCGAACCTTCGAAAGTCCTTCGCGACCGAGAACCGCGCGAGCTCGCTGATGGCGCCGGCGAGCTCCACTCCAGTCGGGCCGCCACCGACGACGACGAAGGTGAGCCACCCTGCGCGCTTCACCGGGTCGTCTTCATGCTCGGCGTTCTCGAAGGCCATCAGCACCCGGCGGCGAATCTCGAGCGCGTCATCGAGGGTCTTGAGTCCCGGTGCGTCGCCTTCCCACTGCGACTTGCCGAAGTAGCTGTGCCGGACTCCAGCCGCGAGCACGAGCGAGTCGTACGCGAGCTCTCCATCGGCCAGCTTCACGCGCTTGTTCGCGAGGTCGACGCCGACCACGTCACCCATGCGCACTTCGACGTTCGGCCGCGACGCGACGAGGTTGCGAATCGGCGACGCGATGTCTCCCGGCGAGAGGCCGGCCGTCGCCACCTGGTAGAGGAGCGGCTGGAACAGGTGGTAGTTCTGACGGTCGATCAACGTCACCTTCACGTCGTCCCGCTCGAGCCGCCGCGCAGTCTCGAGCCCACCGAAACCACCGCCAACGACGACCACGTGGTGCGCCATGTCTGTCTCCCCGGAGTTGCTGCGCGCCAGTCATCACGGCCTGCCTGAACCGGCGCACGGCTTTTCGCACGGAGCCTGAGTCATCACATCAGCGCCGATGATGTGCTCGAAAGACGCAGTGACGGAGGAACCCATGAGGTTTTCGGCTCCAGCTGGCGCAGACTGACCGCTCATGAGCTTCTGGGTGGCAGCCCTCATCACTGCGTGGCCTCTGCTGCCGCCCGCCGAGGTGCTCCCAGAGCGCATCGTCCTGACGCGCGATCGGGCCTCCCTCGACGCGCTGCTGAAGGAGCACCCGTCGCTCGTGGTCCTGCGTCGCTTCGACCGACTCAACGGCGCCGTGGTCCGCGGGCCCGAGGCGATGTTCGACGTGCTCGAGACCGACCCGCGAGTGAGCGCGCTGCAGCGTGATGCCCTCGGGCACCCGATGTCGAATGAGGCAGCCACCTTGACCGGCGTTCGCGCCACGCAGCGAGAGCTCGGGCTCACCGGCCGTGGCCAGCGCGTCGCGGTGCTCGATACCGGCATCGACGTCAGGCACGGCGACCTCGACGGTGGCGTCATCGCGCAGAAGTGCTTCGTGCTGGGCGGCTGCCCGCCGATGAACGGCGACACGGGAGACCTCGCGCCCGAGACGTCAGGTCACGGCACGCACGTCACCGGCATCATCACGGGCGACGGCAGGATCGCGCCGCGCGGCGTGGCGCCCGAGGCTGAGGTCGTCGTGGTGCGGGTCTTCAACCAACAGCTCGTCGGCCGCGTGTCGGACTGGGCGGCCGCGCTCGACTGGGTGCTCGCACAGCGCGACACCATGGGCATTCGCGCGGTGAACATGAGCCTGGGCACCAACATGCAATGGCCCGGCGCGTGTGACTCCGAGCAGCCGGCCCTGACCGAGGCCGTTGGAAAGCTGCGGGACGCGGGCGTGGTGGTCTTCGCAGCCTCGGGCAACGAGCGAAACGCGAGCGGCATGACGGCTCCGGCGTGCGTCACCGGCGTCGTGTCGGTCGGCGCCGTCTACGACTCGGACCTCGGGCGCGAGCCTGACAATGGCACCTACGCCTCGGGCTGCTTCGACGAGCGGGCCGATGCCGGCTCGGTGTGCTGCTTCAGCAACTCGAGCCCGCTGCTCGACCTGCTCGCACCCGGAGCCCGCATTCGCTCCACCGTCCCGGGCGGTGGGGCACAGGAACGACAGGGCACCTCTCAAGCGACGCCGCACGTCACCGCGCTCGCGGCGCTCTTGTTCGAGCTCGACCCGCGGCTGACCGTCGCAGACCTCGAGGCCGTGTTGAGTTCGACGGGCCGGCCAATCACCGACTCGCGAAACGGTCGCGTGACTCCATTGGTTCAGGCCCAGCGCGCGGTGGAGCAGGTGCGCTCGACCCAATGCGAGCGGCGTGACGACTTCGAGGTCTGCGAACTGGGCCGCACGTGCCTCGCTGACGCTGGCTGCGAGGTGACGTCGGGAACCTGCTTCGAGCGACAGTGCGTGCTCACCTCGTCTGCCTTCGATGGGCGCCTCGAGGCCGCTGGCTGCTCCGCGACGGCGGCCGGCGGTGGACTGGTCGCGCTGCTGTTGTTGGTGCTTCGACGACTACGGAGCTGACGGAGCCAACGTCAGCTCGCCGTGCACCCCGCGCCGAATCTCGGCCACGTCGAACAACATCGGCACCAGCTCACCGCGCTTCCACGCGTCGTATTGATCTCCGTAGTGCGCTGAGCCCGGCCAACCGCTCGCGCCGGAGTCGATGATCCACCAGCCGTGCGCGACGTCGGCGAGATCGACCACGCTTCGATAGACGGGGCCCGCGACGACCTTGAACGGCGCCGCCTCGTTGCCGATGTCGAAGTGCGTCTTCCACACCGAGTCCATCTCGCCGCCCGCTTCCATGCGCTCGAGGTTCACGGTGCCGTCGAGCACGGATTTCCCTCCGAACGCGTGCATCGGGCGATGCCAGTGCAGCTTGCCCCAACGCCACGCGGTGACCTCCGGCCCCTGCGCCTCGGTGAGATCCTGCACGGCACGCTGGAACGCGGCACGAACGAGCTGATCTCGCGTCTCCACCGCCGCCGTCGCGCGATCGTCCCACACCACGTGCGTCGGGTTCTCGAACCAGAGGTCGACCGTGTTCGTCGAGTAGCGCTGGCCGAGGAAGAACTTCACCGCGGGCGCCGGCAGCTCGTCGCTCACCGCGTTCACCACCGCGTGCCGATACGTGAGGAAGAAGATGGCCGCTTCGGGCTCATCGGCCTTCGCGTCGAAGTTCCACGCGTTCACGCGGGCGAGCGCGGCACGTGCGGTCTCAGAGAGGCCCTCACCCGTCCCGAGCGCTTCTTTCATGAACGGCCAGATGGTCTGCGCGCGCAGCGAGAACGTGTCGGCCTGCATCGCGCGAAACGAGGCGAGGTCGTGCTTCGGCGTCGCCTTCGCGAGATCGACGATGCGCTGGTGCCGGAACGCCGGCGCGGAGTCGACGTGCAGCCGCGCGAAGTCGGTCGCTCCCGGCTCGGTCATCAGGTTGTTCGCGTGCGCGATGATGCCGTCGGCCGGGTCGATGACGTGCGCGATGCGGTCTCCACCGACGAACTCGCTCCACTCATACTTCTTGGTCCAGCCCGGCACCGGGAACGTGCCTCGGTGATTCGGGCGCAGCGGCACTTCTCCCGAGGGGAACTGCCCGATGTGTCCGTCGACGTCGGCCACGGTCCACGTGTTCCAGATGGAGGGCAGCTGGGCCGCGGCCTTGCCGAAGTCCTCCACGCTCGTCGACTGATCGATTCGCAGCAGCGCGCCCATCACCGTGTCGAGCCCTGTCACGCGCCATCGAATCGCGAGCAGCGGAGCCTTCGGCGGAAACAGCTGCGGCAGCAGATCGTTCATCAACGGCCCGTTGCAGCTCGCGCGAAACCGAACCGGCCGGTCGAGCAGCTCGGAGCCATCACGCACCCGAATCACTTCATCGCGCGTGGTGATGGGGCACTCGCGTGACTCGTTCTTCACGAAGCCCGGGCGCGCCGGGTCTTCCTGCTCGACGACGAGGTCGATCGCGTCGCTCATCGTCGACGTCATGCCCCACGCCACCTTCGCGTTGTGCCCCGACAGCACCCACGGCACGCCGGGAATGGTGACCCCGATGACGTCGAGGCCGGGCGCGGTGAGGTGCTGCTGCACCATCAAGCTCGGAAGGAAGTGCGCCAGGTGTGGATCGTTCGCCACCATCGGCTTGCCCGACTTCGTGTGCGCGCCCGAGACGACCCACGCGTTCGACGCGCCTTCGATGGGCATGACCGAGAACCACGCAGCAGGATCGCTCGCCTTCGCGTCACCGAGCTTCACCGGAAACAAGCCCGCGAGCTCTTCCACGACGGCCGGCGGTAGCGGCTGCGACGGCGACTTCGACACGACGCTGCGACCACCACGCACGGGCTCGTTCGGGTACAGCAACTCCATGCGGTCGACGCCCTGGTGCATCGCGAAGAGAAAGCGCGCGAGCTCCTGCTGGTAGTTGTGCGTGACGCTCCAGACGTTGAGCACGCCGACCGCGAGCGTGTCTGACGCGTTCCACGGCTCCGACTCGATGTGCAGCAGGCGGTACTCGATGGGTGGCCACTGCTCGCGGGCCGCGTTCACGCCCGCCGCGAACGCCTCGAGCTGCTCCTTCTGCTCGGCCGACAACTTCCCGAAGTCGGCCAGCGCGCGGCCCTCGATGTCCCAGCCGCGCATCGTCTTGTCGTATTCGATGGTGTTGCTCGAGACCATCGGCTGCTCCCCGACGATCTCACTCACGCGGCCACGCGCGAGGCGCCGCATCATGTCCATCTGGAAGAAGCGGGCGCGGCCCTGCATGAAGCCGGTAGCGCGCGCGAGGTCGACGAGGTTCTTCGCTTCGAGGTGCGGCACGCCCTGCGCGTCGGTGGTGACGCGAACGGCTTCTTTCAACCCGCGCAGCTGCAGCGTCTGACCGTCAGGGTCCTTCGGCGCGTTCGGCGCGATCTTGTACCCGACGAGCGACGTGAGCGCGCAGCCAGCGCTGGAGCAGGCGAAGACGACGAGCAGCAGACGGCGCATGGGTCACCAGAACTTCACGATGGCGCGTAGGCCACCGGTGAAGACGTTGGCCGGGCGGGTGAAGCGGCCGGGAATGATGTCTTGCGTGCGGTACGACGCGTAGAGCTGAAGCGGCACGCCCACACGGAGCAGGCTCACGGTGCCGGTCACCTTGAAGATGTTCTTCTCGCCTGCCTGCCACAGCTTCTCGCGGTCCCAGTCCCACAGCTTGCTGTTCGACTGCCAGTCGCTCTGGAACGTGCCGACGTACGAGTAGCTGGCGCTCACCGTCACCATCGGAGGCAACGCCAGCGCCTTCTCGAGGCTGCCTCCCGAGACGATGGAGGCGCGCGTCGGCCCGATGAACGGCACCACGTCGACGCTCACGGTTCCGCCAATCCAATCGCCGGGGTCGATCCAGTACGTGTCGCCCACGTAGAACGCGTTGTTGTTCAGCAGCGGGTTCTTGAGGCCGCGGCCGCCCGTGTACTGGCGTGGACGCAGGAACGAATAGAAGACATCGGCGCCGACGTTGAGCCGGAAGACGCCGTACTCGTCGACGAAGAAGTGTTTGTCGGCCGCGACGTGCAGCTCGACGTCACCCGCGGCGTGCAGCTCCCACAGGTTGGTGCCGACGGACACGGCCTCTTCGGGGTCGGCGTTCGAGCCGGTGGGAATCGCGACGTTCAGCTGCGTCGACCAGCGAAAGTGGTTCGCCTTCATCCACTCCGAGCGCGGCAGCAGGTACTTCACGCCCACCACCATGTCGGCGAGGCGGAAGCGGGTGTCGACCACCTTGTCGGCGACGCGCGGCTGGCCCATCGAGAGCGCCCAGCTCCAGAAGTCGTCCATCGAGTACGCGCGGCCGAGCTGCGGCTGGTAGTCGCCGGGCTCCCACGAGAGGTTCGTCGCCACCGTGCCCCGCATGAGGATGGGCACGTTGAGGCCCACCGAGAGCGAGTCGGTCACGCCGTAAAGCGCCTGCACGAGCAGGAAGTCGAACTCGGCCACCGGCTTCGCGCGGAGAATGCCCTGCAGACCGCCGCCCGGCTCGTAGCGGGGAATGTCGTCGATGAGCGAGAGCGCGCGACGATCGCCGCTCCACTGCTTGTCGAGGGCCGTTCGCAGGTAGCCGACGTCGAGCATGATGACGCCCTGAGGGAGCACCTGCGTCTCCATCGCGAAGGCGAGCGTCGGAATCAGAGACAGAAGGAGTGCGCGCTTCATTGGGCGAGCCCCGTCGCCACGAAGGGCGAGTTCGTCGCGGGCACGGTGCCCATCGCCGAGTGCAGCACGCGGTTCTTCAGGTCGAGCACCACGGCGTTCATGCTGTCGGAGCGGTCGACGACCTCGGGCTCCACCAACACCCCTTCGAGCCACGGCACGTCGACGGGCGCGGTGCGGGCAGCGACCCGGCGCGAGACGTTGTCCATCACCCGGCGGCTGCGGAAGAAGAAGCCCGACCAGAAGCGCTGCGGCACGATGCGCTGGCCCGCGAGGTTGAGCGTGATGCTGTCGTCGACGTTGCGCGTGAACGAGCTGCCCGTGATGACGTCGTCGTCGGTGAGGCTCGAGTAGCGGCGCATGCTCGCGTCGCGGTCGGTCGGCCCGTAGCGGTAGATGCCGCCCTGCCCCTGACGGAACACGTCGGAGTCCATCTCGACGACCTCGAGCCCGCCCTGCGCGTCGGCCACCGTGCAGTTCCAGCCGTAGACCGGGTCGACCTCGGCGATGGCGTCGGCGCCTTCCTGCGCGGTCGTCGCCTTCTCGAGCACACGCTTCACGATGAAGCCCACCGGCAAGCCGCTCGCGAGCAGCTTCGCCTTCGAGAGGTCGGCCACCTGGTCGAGCACCGAGCCGACGACGGAGTTGTCGAGCGTGTCACTCGGGTTGCACGCCACGCCGACGCCGCGCTCGTTGAGCCCAGAGATGCCGTACACGATGCCAGCCCAGCCGACCGTCACGTACGAGGGGCCAGTGTCAGGCCGATGCACCAGGGCGACGGTGTGTTTGTGCGCGGTGTTGGCATCGAGCAGCGCGAAGCTGTGCGCGAGCAACGGCCCATCGGCAGCGCGCGAGCCACGCACGCCGACGGTGAACGGCGGTGGGCGCGTGCGGTTGTCGGTGAGCGCCGGGCGGCTGATGTCCTTCGGTGACAGCCCCGCGCCTCGCGTGGTGACGACCAGCTCTTCGTCACGGCGAAAGCTGGCGCGCGGAGGACCGGGGATCTCGATGATGCGCTTGTCGCCTGCCGAGAGGACGAAGGTGACGGTTCTCGCCGCGGGCAACGGCTCGATCGGCGTCCACGTCATCTGCACGTGCGTGGCGTCGAGCTCGGCGATGTCGAGCGAGGGGTCGCCAAAGGTGAACAGCCCCTCGTTCACGCGAACCCGAACGGTCTGCGGGTCGACACCGTCGGGGTCCGAGAAGACGACGCGCAGCTTCGTGCGAACGTCGACCTCGACCGCAGCCGCGAAGAACGGCGGGTCGTAGGGTTTGAGCACGCCTTCGTCGGTCTCGTCGGCGCGGCCGTCTCCGGTGTTGTCGAGGCCGTCACTGCCGACGCCGAGAAACTCCACGGACTCGACGACCGGCGCGCGACCCTGGCGAATG
>Ga0075163_10009760_pt1 | contig 12584 bp, 9 predicted proteins | sample JI1023141ADNA_FD_71478 | JGI IMG/M metagenome (GOLD analysis project Ga0075163, IMG submission 71478) | Wastewater effluent complex algal communities from Wisconsin, to seasonally profile nutrient transformation and Carbon sequestration -... | ecosystem: Engineered > WWTP > Effluent > Algae...
GGTTAATAAAATCGTTTCTTATACAGATTGTTTCTTACATTCGGTAACTGATGAATTAAATATGTAATTATGAGAAAAATAAAAATTTTATTGGTCATTGCCTTTCTGTTGCCGGCATATTTGCTGGTTGCACAAAATGATTCCCTGATTATTGATGCAATAGTAAAAGAAGCGAACAATGAACAGGGGTTACCCAAAATGGCCCATGAGTTAATGGATGTGATTGGCCCACGACTGGTTGGTTCACCAAAGATGCAACAGGCACATGATTGGGCTGTATCAAAGTACGGCAGTTGGGATATTACTGCACGGAATGAAAAATGGGGCGATTGGCGTGGCTGGGAACGCGGGATAACCCATATTGATATGCTGCATCCCTGGGTGAAATCACTGGAAGGTACACAACTGGCATGGAGCCCGGGTACAAAAGGAAAATCCATTGAAGCAGAAATGATCATCATTCCCGATCTGAAAGATTCCATTGCTTTCCAGGATTGGCTCCCCAATGTGAAGGGGAAATTTGTATTGATCTCTATGATGCAACCTACCGGGAGGCCCGATTATAACTGGGAGGAATTTGGAACCAAAGAATCATTTGAAAAAATGAAAAAAGAGCGCACTGCATTAACAGATGCCTGGCGAAAAAGGATCAGCAAAACCGGGCTTACTGCTAAAAAACTGGCTTTGGCACTTGAAAAAGCCGGTGCTGCTGGCATTGTAGCTTCAAATTGGTCTGCCGGATTTGGCGTAAACAAAATATTCAGCGCCCATACAACCAGCATTCCAACTGTGGATATTGCACTGGAAGACTATGGATTACTATATAGGCTTATAGAATCGGGAAAAAAACCACGTATAAGCGTAAGGGCAGATTCACGGGAAACAGGAATGGTTCCAACTTACAATACAGTGGCAGAAATAAAAGGAACCTCAAAATCCGGCGAATATGTAATGTTATCAGCCCATTTTGATTCATGGGATGGTGCAACCGGAGCAACAGATAACGGAACCGGAACCCTGGTGATGATGGAAGCCATGCGTATTCTTAAAAAAATATATCCAAATCCAAAACGAACAATTATAGCAGGCCATTGGGGAAGTGAAGAACAGGGATTAAATGGATCAAGGGCTTTTGTGGAAGACCATCCGGAGATCATTAATAATATACAGGCATTGTTTAACCAGGATAACGGCACCGGACGGGTGGTTACCATCGGTGGTGCCGGATTTTTACATTCCTATGATTATATAAGCAGGTGGTTAACAAAAGTTCCAACAGATTTTAAAAAAGGCCTTGAAACTAAATTTCCAGGGTCCCCGGCCGGTGGAGGTTCAGACAATGCTTCTTTTGTTGCTGCCGGTGTTCCTGCATTTAGCCTGAGCTCAAATAGCTGGTTATACGGAAGCTACACCTGGCATACGAACCGCGACACCTACGATAAAATAGTTTTTGATGACCTGCGCAACAACGCAATTCTTACGGCAATCCTGGTGTATATGGCTTGTGAAGATCCTGAAAAAGCAGCCCGCGATAAAATTGTATTACCGGTTAATTCACGCACCGGTGAACCGGGCAAATGGCCTGAACAACGAAAAGCTACACGGAAGGGCGGGGTGGATTAAATATATTCAGATAAGATTTTTAGAGCTCATTTTATAAATAATTATAAGAAATAACTGTCATACAAAAACCTGACTTTTATCATTTATAATCAGCGCTTTCTGTATTTCCTTGCATCAATTTTAATAGTATGAGTACATTCCCGTCAGATATAGAAATTGCCCAGGCCGCCAATATCAGGCATATCAAAGAAGTAGCAGCCGATATTGGTTTATCTCCCGATGATATAGAGTATTACGGAAAGCACAAAGCCAAAATGCTGCTGAAACTGATTGATGAAGAAAAGCTGAAAAAAAATCACCTGGTGTTGGTTTCAGCCATCACCCCAACACCTGCCGGCGAAGGAAAAACAACCATCACCATCGGGCTTACAGACGGGCTAAATGCCATTGGTAAAAAAGCTATGGCAGTGCTGCGGGAGCCATCGCTAGGCCCTGTATTTGGAATGAAAGGAGGCGCTGCCGGTGGCGGTTACTCGCAGGTAATTCCCATGGAAGACATTAACCTTCATTTTACCGGAGATTTTGCGGCCATTGAAAAAGCAAATAACCTGCTGTCTGCCATGATTGATAACGATCTACAGAAAAAAGACGGCGGAAAACACATTGATCCAAGATCGATCGTTTGGAAAAGGGTGGTTGACCTGAATGACAGGGCACTCCGGAATATTGTAATAGGACTTGGAGGGCCAAATGATGGCATGCCCCGGCAGGATGGATTTAACATCACGCCGGCATCAGAGATCATGGCAATCCTTTGTCTGTGCAACGGAATAGAAGATCTTAAAATCAGGCTTAGTAATATTTATATTGGCAGTAACACTAACGGGCAACCTGTTTTTGCCCGCGACTTAAAAGCAGTTGGCGCTATGGCCATCTTACTGAGGGATGCTATTAAGCCCAACCTTGTACAAACACTGGAAGGAAATCCTGCCATTTTGCATGGTGGCCCGTTTGCCAGTATCGCACAGGGAACCAATTCTGTTTTAGCAACCAAAATGGGATTATCGTTAAGTGAATATGTTATTACAGAAGCAGGTTTTGGTGCAGACCTTGGCGCAGAGAAATTTTTTAATATAAAATGTGCTTCAGCAGGTTTAAAACCGGAAGCGGTGGTTTTGGTTGCTACCATAAAAGCGCTGAGGCATCACGGTGGTGCAAAAAAAGATTCACTCAATGTTCCAGATACAGAAAAAGTAAGAACAGGCTTTTCAAACCTGGAAAAACATATTGAGAATATCATGAGTTTTGACCTGAAACCAGTTGTGGCTATAAACCTTTTTCCCGGTGATACCGAGGAAGAGATAGCAATATTACAGGAACTTTGCGGCCAGTTAGGTATAGAAGCCATTGTATGCAAAGGGTTTACAGAAGGCGGGAAAGGCATGACAGAACTGGCCAAAGCTGTAGCAAGATCAATTGAAAAAAAGGAAAGTAATTTTCATACACTGTATGAAAACAGTATCAGTATAGAAGATAAGATACATACCATTGCAACAATCATTTACGGGGCAAAAGATGTTGCATATTCTGCCAGGGCAAAATCACAACTGAAACGGATAAACGAACTTGGTTTTAATAGCTTTCCTGTTTGTATGGCAAAGACACCCAAAAGTCTTTCAGACGATGAACGAAAAGTTGGCAGGCCAACAGATTTTGTTGTTACTGTAAGGGAATTTGAAATTGCCAGTGGCGCAGGTTTTGTGATACCCATATTGGGTGATATGATGCGTATGCCCGGGCTTCCAAATATTCCGGCAGCAGAAAATATGGATATAGATGCCAACGGAAAAATAACCGGGCTAAGCTGATGCAATGATAATAAACCCGGGTATTTTAAATTGATATACTCCGGTAATAATTAAATTGCTGTAGTTTTAAAAAATAACAAACAATGTTGAATAAATTTATAGTATTATAAATTGCATATAAACTGTTCAATTATTCACGGAATAAATACTTGTTTCCGGGAATCTGTTAACATACAAATTAATAATTATGCCGGAATCAATAAAAGTAATAGATGTAAAAGTCAATGATTTTTTATTTTCTTTTTCAGAGGAGGAAATTGAAAAGGCCGACCTGGTTAAAAGGTCTGAGAGCGAATTTCACCTGGTAAAAGACAATCAATCAGTTAATGCAAGATTAGTAGAAACTGATTTAACCGGGAAGAAAATCAGGGTAGAAGTTGCCGGTGAAGTATTTGATGTGGAAATTAAAGATGAGCTTGATCAAATGCTTCTTAAAATGGGATTTGGTTCTGCTTCACAAAAACATGTAAAAGAAATAAAAGCACCTATGCCCGGACTGGTTATGGAAGTTGCTGTAATTGAAGGACAGGAGGTATTGGAAGGAGATAAAATACTGATCCTTGAAGCTATGAAGATGGAAAACAGTATCATTATACATGCGAATGCAACCATTAAAAAAATATTGGTAAAAACCGGGCAGGCAGTGGAAAAAGGCCAGGTATTGGTTGAACTTGATTAACCGGATTTATGGTTTTTCATTTCATCATTTTAAACAATTGCTTCAGAAATAAATATAAGAATGAAAAAAATATTGGTCGCTAACAGGGGTGAAATTGCATTGCGGATCATGCATACGATCCGTAAGATGGGAATTAAATCTGTTGCTGTTTATTCAGAAGCCGACAGGCTTTCGCCACATGTTCTTTTCGCAGATGAGGCAGTATGCCTTGGTGCACCAGCATCTAGTCAGTCCTATTTAAACGGCGATAAGATCATTGCTTTTTGCAAAGATTTGGGTGTGGATGGCATTCATCCGGGATATGGCTTTCTGAGTGAGAATGCAGATTTTGCACAAAAAGTTACAGATGCCGGAATTGTATTTATTGGCCCTGGGCCAGATGCAATGCGGGTTATGGGGTCTAAACTGGCAGCCAAGGAATGTGTAAAAACTTATAATATTCCCATGGTACCGGGTATTGATAAAGCAATAGAAGATGTGGGTACAGCAAAAAAAATAGCAGCAGAAATTGGTTATCCCATTTTAATAAAAGCTTCAGCCGGCGGTGGAGGAAAAGGCATGCGTATCGTTGACAAAGAATCAGAATTTGCAGAACAAATGGAAAGGGCAATAAGCGAAGCAAAATCTTCATTTGGTGATGGTTCAGTTTTCATTGAAAAATATGTTACCTCTCCAAGGCATGTTGAAATACAGGTTTTGGCAGATAATTTTGGCAATACAGTACACTTGTTTGAAAGGGAATGCAGTATCCAGCGCCGTCATCAGAAAGTTGTAGAAGAATCCCCTTCAGCAGTACTCACACCCGAGCTTAGAAAAAAAATGGGGGAGGCTGCTGTTATGGTGGCAAAATCCTGTAATTATACCAGTACAGGTACGGTAGAGTTTTTGATGGATGATAAGCTGAATTTTTATTTCCTGGAAATGAATACCAGGTTGCAGGTAGAACATCCTGTTTCTGAAATGATCACCGGAATTGACCTGGTGGAAGAACAGATAAAGATAGCCCGGGGCGAAAAGCTTGGCTTTACCCAGGATGACCTGCACATCAACGGCCACGCCATTGAATTGAGGGTTTATGCAGAGGACCCGCTAAATAATTTCCTGCCGTCAATAGGTACATTAACCAAATATGTTAAGCCTTCCGGTGAAGGTATAAGGGTAGATGATGGTTATGAACAGGGTATGCCGATTCCGATCTATTACGATCCTATGATCGCAAAACTGGCTGTATGGGGAAAGAACAGGGTAGAGGCTATACAAAAAATGAAAGAAGCCATCATGCAATACAGGATAGAAGGGGTTTCCACCACATTACCTTTCGGAACATTTGTTTTTGAACACGATGCTTTCATTTCAGGAAAATTTGATACCCACTTTGTAAAGAATCATTATACACCTGAAAAGATTAAAGAAAAGCAAAAAGCAAATGCGGAAGTTGCAGCTATTGTTGCTTTAAGATGCTGGATGGATAAACAAAAAATTGTTCATGCAGTTGAAAACAGGTCAACCAGTTGGAAACGCAGGCTAGCTAAATAATACATGTAAAAATATTTTTTTGTGATGAAATCAAAAGTTGAAATTTTAAAGGAAAAGCTTGAACTGAGTAAATTGGGTGGCGGCGCAGATAGGAATGAAAAGCAGCATAAGAAAGGAAAATTAACCGCCAGGGAAAGGGTTACACTTTTGATGGACCCGGGCAGTTTTGAAGAGATAGGAGGCCTTGTCATTCACCGTACCAAGGACTTTGGAATGGAAAACCAGCAATATTATGGTGATGGAGTAATAACCGGTTATGGTACCGTAAACGGAAAACTCGTGTATGTTTTTGCACAGGATTTTACTGTTTTTGGAGGCGCATTATCCGAAACTCATGCCGAGAAGATCTGTAAGATCATGGATATGGCAATGAAAACCGGGGCTCCCATGATCGGGCTGAATGATTCAGGTGGTGCTCGTATACAGGAAGGCGTTAGGTCATTGGGAGGTTATGCCGAAATATTTTACCGCAATGTACAGGCATCCGGTGTTATTCCGCAAATATCTGCCATCATGGGGCCATGTGCCGGCGGTGCAGTCTATTCCCCGGCAATGACCGATTTCACCATTATGGTAGAAAACAGCAGTTATATGTTTGTAACCGGGCCAAATGTGGTGAAAACAGTAACCAATGAAGAAGTTACTTCAGAAGAACTGGGTGGTGCGTCTACACATTCTATTAAGTCGGGTGTAACTCATTTAACCGCACCAAATGATATGGAATGTATTGAGCATGTAAAAAAACTGCTCAGTTACATGCCTCAGAACTGCGAAGATGTGGTTCCAAAACTTCCTTATACGCCAGTTGATGAAACAAGGGAAGTGCTGGAAAGTATAGTGCCTGAAAGTGCCAATCAGCCTTATGATATGCGCAATGTTATTAATGGCATTTGCGATACTGATTCATTTTTTGAGATACACAGGGATTTTGCTGATAATATGGTAGTTGGTTTTGCCAGGATCGCCGGAAGGAGTATTGGTATTGTTGCCAATCAGCCCATGTGCCTGGCAGGTGTACTTGATATCAACAGCTCCGTAAAAGGCGCCAGGTTCACTAGATTCTGCGATTGTTTTAATATTCCGCTGATGGTATTGGTAGATGTGCCGGGTTTTTTACCGGGTACAGACCAGGAATGGAATGGCATTATTACCAATGGCGCCAAACTATTATATGCGCTCAGTGAAGCAACGGTGCCACGTGTTACTGTGATCACCCGGAAAGCTTATGGCGGTGCTTATGATGTAATGAACTCAAAACATATTGGTGCAGATATGAACTATGCATGGCCATCTGCAGAAATTGCCGTGATGGGAGCCAAAGGAGCGAGTGAGATCATTTTTAAGAATGAAATTGCTGCTTCGGCAGACCCGGCAAAGAAATTACTGGAGAAGGAAGCCGAATATGCAGCATTGTTTGCCAATCCCTATACAGCTGCCGAACGGGGATTTATAGATGAAGTAATTGAACCAAGAGATACCCGGAGAAAAATGATCAAGGCTTTTGCCATGCTGGAAAACAAAGTGGCTAAAAGACCCAGGAAAAAACACGGTAACATTCCATTGTAATTTCAGGAATATAAAATTAACTGAATAACAGTATCAGCAACTGCGCCGCAATAATGCGTAAGATCATTGTTAGCGGATATACGGTAGCGTAAGTAACGGAAGGAATATCACTTCCAGCCAGTTTAGTTGCAAAAGCCAGTGCCGGCGGATCTGTAGAGGCTCCGGCCAGTAAACCACATACTTCAAAATACGTTTTCTTAAAATATTTCCGGGCAATGATTCCCACGGTAATAAGTGGAATGATAGTAATGGCAATGCCCATGATCATCCAGATAAAACCCCTGCCGTCTGCAAATGCAACCGAAAGGTTTTTACCACTGCTTAATCCAACACTGGCAAGAAACAAACTGATTCCCAATTCCCTGATCATCAGGTTGGCACTGTTGGTTGTATAATTGGTGAGGTAAAAAACATTGCCAAACCTGCTAAGCAGCAGTGCAATGATCAATGGCCCGCCGGCCATGCCTATCTTGACCGCTACCGGCATACCCGGAAAATGAAATGGAATGCTTCCGGCAACAACACCCAATACGATCCCAAAGAAAATTGGAGCGAGATCCGGCACTTCCAGTTTCTTTTCAGAATTACCAAGCGCTTCTGCAACAGCATTTACGCCTTCTTCGGTGCCAACCACTTTTATCACATCGCCCAGTTGCAGGTATATATCACCGTGGGGAACCATTTCAAAGCCTGACCTTTTAAGGCGCGTTAATGTAAAATTGTGCTGGAATAATTCAGGCAGGTCGCCAAGCCTTTTATGCGTAACAGATTTTTTTGTTACAATGATTGAACGGGATATAAGATTACTTTCTGCAGATGTTTTAAGGTTTACATTGCTGAACGGGCCGATAATCAGTTTTAGCTGTTCAACTTCTTTTTTTGAAGAAACAATCAGCAAAACATCAAGTTCAGCCAGCACGGTGTCAGGTGTTGGGGTGAAAATTTCACTTTTGTGCATCATTCTGGAAACAATGATCTTCTCTTTCAGCATTTCAAAAACAGTATTTAGTGTTTGCCCTGCGAGCATTTTGTTTTCCAGGCTATAGTGATTGGATACAGGTTTGTCGGCACGGATAATATTCAGTTTCCTGTGCATTTCCTGTTCACTTTCAATATTTATTCCGAATATTCTTTTGAGCAATAGTAACGACCCGATAATCCCGAATACACCCAATGGGTATGTTACAGCATATGCAAGTGTGATAAGAGATTTATCCGTTCCCGTTATATTAAGGTCGCTTACAGCAGCTTGTGCAGCAGCAAGCCCGGGCGTATTGGTTACAGCGCCACTCATGATTCCTGCCATCACTGAAATGTGATCCTTGCTCAGGTAAAAGAGAATCACCGTAATTAAAATACCAATGAAAACGATCAGTGCTGCCAGCAGGTTATTTTTTAAAGCATTCTTTTTTAAGCTGGCAAAAAATCCGGGACCAACCTGCAACCCAATGGAATATACAAAAAGGATTAAACCGAATTCCTTTAAAAAATGGCCGGTATTTTCATCAACTGAAATACCTACATATGAGCAAAGCATGCCCATGAATAAAACCCATGTTACACCCAATGAAATTCCGCCGATCTTTACCCTTCCCAGCCATATACCAACTGAAATAACCAGCCCGAAAATTAAAACGGTTTGAGCTATTGAATTATTTGAAAACAGTTCGGTAAACCAGTTTTGCATATTAATAAATTTAAAAAAAGGCAACAGGACAGCCCCGTTGCCTGATTTTTTTAAGTTGATATTTTATTCAAATACCTGTTATATATCAATGATCTTCTGATTCCAGTTTCCATTTTTCAGGTGAACGCCACAATGCAGATAAAAGCAATTCTCTCATGAAAAAGAATTCTTTCGGAAGCTTGTCATATATTTTTTCGAATAATTCTTCATGTGATAGAAGTTCCTGTTTACCGGGTTCTCTTTCTACAGCCATAATTTTAGAAAAATCTTCCCGGGTAAAATTTTCCAACCCACGCCAGTCAAGATCTTCATAGCGTGGCATCCAGCCGATAGGGCTTTCAACAGATGATGCACGGCCTCTTATTCTTTGCACGATCCATATAAGTACACGAATATTATCACTGAATCCGGGCCATAAGAATTTACCATTTTCATCTTTTTTAAACCAGTTTACACCAAATATCCGGGGTGCATTTGGAAGGTTTCTGCCAAATTGCAGCCAATGATTTACATAGTCTCCGATATGATAACCCATGAATGGCAGCATGGCAAACGGGTCGCGGCGCACTTTACCAATTTCTCCAAAGGCAGCAGCAGTAGTTTCACTGCCCATGGTTGTTGCCAGGTAAACGCCAAAATTCCAGTTGAAAGACTGATAAACCAACGGTACTCCGGAACTTCTTCTTCCACCAAATATAAATCCGTCTATTGGAACACCTTTTGGATCATCCCATTTTTCATCAACTGCCGGATTTTGATGAGCCGGAGCAGTAAACCTTGAATTTGGATGTGCTGCGGGTTTTCCACTGGCAGCGTCCCAGGGCTGGCCATGCCAATCGGTTAATCCATCCGGAATTTCTTTGGTCATCCCTTCCCACCAAACATCTTTATCTTTTGTAATGGCAACATTTGTAAAAATGGTATTAGCCCTGATACTCTCCATTGCATTTGGATTTGTTTTAAAATTCGTACCGGGCGCTACTCCAAAATATCCTGATTCCGGATTTATTGCAAATAATTGACCATCGCCTGCTTTGTGGATCCATGCAATATCATCACCAACTGTTGTTATTTTCCATCCCTCAAATTCTTTTGGTGGGATAAGCATGGCAAAATTTGTTTTTCCGCAAGCACTCGGGAAAGCCGCTGCTACGTAATTTTTTTTCTTGTCGGGAGATTCTACACCCATGATAAGCATGTGTTCTGCCAGCCAGCCTTCTTCTCTTCCCAAAACAGATGCAATCCGCAATGCGAAACATTTTTTACCCATCAAAGCATTTCCACCATACCCACTACCATAAGATATGATCATACGTTCATCAGGGAAATGCGAAATGTATTTTACATCAGGGTTACAGGGCCATTTACTTTCTGGTTTTCCGTTTTCAAGCGGGTCGCCAACAGTGTGCATGCATTTTACAAAACCATTCTTTTTAATATAGGGTAGCACATTTTCACCCATTCTTGTCATAATACGCATATTCACCACAACATATTCAGAATCGGTAATCTGCACACCATATCTGGAATAAGGTGAACCGAGTGGCCCCATACAAAATGGAATCACATACATGGTTCTGCCTTTCATACAACCCTCCAGGTGTTTGTCGAGTACTTTTTTCATTGCTGAAGGCTCCATCCAGTTATTGGTAGGTCCGGCATCTTCTTTTAACCTGGAACAAATAAAGGTCCTGTCTTCAACCCTTGCCACATCGCTTGGATCGCTGAAACAGGCAAAACTATTGGGCCTCTTTTCCGGGTTTAGTGGAATGAATGTCCCTTTTTTTACCAATAAGTTACACAGACTATCATATTCTCCCTGCGAACCATCAACCCAATGAATTGATTTTGGTTCACAAAAAGCAGCCTGCCTGTTTACCCAACTTTCTATTTCATCTTTTGCCGGGGTATTATCCAGAATATAAGCGTTGCTGTGCGGGATCATAAAATTTATTTTTCTATTTTAATAATGAAATTGCTGATTTGCGAAGTTAAAAATAAACAACAATTTTAAAATGTTGTTAATCATATTAGTTGCTGATTTTGATTTGCATAATTAAAGAAAATACTTTTTATTCAATTTCGTTTTGATGTAATAAAAAACCTGTTTTTAATGGCTTAATTTGTAATTAAATGGTTAAACATTGTTAATCCGATCTTGTATTTTAATAATTCGGTTGGTATGAACATAACCGTTTATTGTTTGTTATTGAAAGAAAATAATCAGTCATATGCGAAAAGGAATAACAGAGGCAAAAAACGGCTCAACAATTTTCAATGTATTGGCATTAGAAAACCTGATAAGTAAAGGGTATAAATTTGTTCAGATTAAAGGGTTGACACTTGACATGCACTATGATTATGTGGAGCCACATTATTTATTACTTGTTCCCTTCAGGGAATTACCAACTGACCCGTTAAAGAAAGATATCTATGAACCAATTAACAGTGAATTATTGTATAAATGGGCAACTGAGAAAAATGAATATCCGGAGATTATTATAGCCAAATACGCAAAAGACTAACTATGTTTCATTGAGTTATGCAGCTGTATCTGTCTTTTACCGGAGAGTATTTTTATTTGATAAGTTTTACATTTACTGCATTAGAACCTCTGGGCCCCATTTCAATTTCGAAACTTACTTTATTCTGTTCATTGATCGGTTCACTTAGTGAATTGATATGAACAAAAACACTTTCCTGGGTAATAATATCTTTTATAAATCCGTAACCTTTATCGTGGTTAAAGAACGTAACAGTCCCGTTCCTGGTAATTTCACCTGCTTCAGCTGGTACATGTTTGGGAACACCTATTTCAATATCTTCGGCATTGATGATGATTTTTTTTCTTGGATCAGGTGGAGTAGAGGAGATATTGCCATTTTCGTCGAGGTATGCGATCATACTGTCTTGTCCGTCGCCATTCCTCGGATTGTCTTTTCGCTCCTGTTTTTTCTCAGCTTTTTCTTTTTTTTGTTGCTTTTTTTTCTTTTCTCTTTCCTTTTTATTCCAGGTTTCTGCCATGATGTATTGCTGATTTGTTGTATTTTATTGGTTAATATACCTGGAGAAAAGTCGTTACTATTTTCGGCAGATGATAGCAAAGGTACACTAATATCAGCTTTTCCATGCCAATGAATGTCTCATTATTGGAAATTCGGGTATATTCTGTCAATAGTAATCAACAGAATAATTGGTTGTACTATATAAAACCTTATTAAATCCCCTGGTTAAATTCTTTTTTCCTTAATCTCCTCAACCACAGCCGGGTCAAGCAGGGTAGTAGTATCACCCACATTTTCCATATCACCTTCTGCTATTTTCCTCAATATGCGCCGCATGATCTTACCGCTTCTTGTTTTAGGTAAACCATTTACAAATTGTATCTTGTCAGGTTTGGCAATCGGGCCAATAATTCGGGTTACGGTTTGCAGGATATCCTGGCGGGTTAGGTTTTCATCTCCATGCATGTGGTTGCAAATCACATATGCATAAATTCCCTGGCCTTTTATATCGTGCGGGTAGCCTACAACAGCACTTTCCACAACGCCGGAGTGCATATTGATGGCATTTTCCACTTCAGCCGTACCAATGCGGTGGCCGCTTACGTTTAACACATCGTCTACCCGTCCTGTTATTCGGTAATTGCCTGCTTCGTCTTTCAGCGCACCGTCGCCGGTGAAAT
>Ga0075163_10009761_pt1 | contig 12584 bp, 8 predicted proteins | sample JI1023141ADNA_FD_71478 | JGI IMG/M metagenome (GOLD analysis project Ga0075163, IMG submission 71478) | Wastewater effluent complex algal communities from Wisconsin, to seasonally profile nutrient transformation and Carbon sequestration -... | ecosystem: Engineered > WWTP > Effluent > Algae...
AAGTAAAAGTTATTAAGTTTTTCTTATACAATATAGTTGCATTACTCCTGAATTTAAAAATTTTTAATAAAGCAACAATAAGATGTTGAAATCAGCTTTAATGCAATACAATAAATATAATGTATTAATGCTGGAAATATAAATAATTACACATTATTTATATTAAGTATATGTATTATTTAATATTAGTAACATAAGCTAGATATAAATTTATTCAAAATAAATATGACTAAAATTGATGATTTTCATTGAATTTCTTATTTTTACCATCATGGAACCAGAATAATCATTCTTAAAAGATAAAATTATACATTATGAAAAAGATGTTCTTATCTCTTGCTTTGTTGTTATTTCCATTGTTTTATTGTGAATCTCAAATGAATTCAAGGCAATTCATAGATTTAAATAAGGAAGGCGATACTTCAAAAAATGGCTATAATCCTGTGGCTAATTACTTAGATCCCTGTGATATGAATGCAATTGGTAATCAATTTAATTTTGATTATGGTTGGAACTGCAAAAGGTTAAATCAAGTCAGTGTAATGCTTCCTGAAAGAGTTTTTTGTTCTGATTCCGGCCTTAGCCTTCAAGCGCTTTTTGACCCACTTCATCCTGTTGATTGTAGAATGAGAGGATTTTCTACTCCTTATTCAGGTGGAATGATTCATCAAGAACTTGGAACATCTCAGGCTCCGGATCCTAATATGTGGTTATATGGATTGTTCGAAGCGGAAGTTGCAGTTCCAACAACAAGAGGCATCTTTCCTTCTTTTTGGCTTTTTGGCCACTCAGGAGGTGCAGCTGGGCATAATGAAATTGATGTAATGGAATATGGGGTTGGTGATGTAACAGTTCACACTAGCCATGAAATTGTGAATAATAGTAATAAATATAAACAAAAGTGGACCTATTCCTTACCAGGGCAAACTTTTAGTAATAGAGTAGTAAGATATGCTGTTAGATGGGATCAAAATAAGATAGTTTGGTATGTTAATAATAATCCGGTTAGAATTACCACAAATATGCCAGGGGGACAAAAAATTCAATCAAGTCCAATGGGTATAATTGCAAACAACCAATTTGAAAGAGGATTTGTAAAATATACCGATTATCTCCCGAAATCAGATAGCGCTTCAATGGTGATTAATTACATTAGAGTATATCAAAGAAATAATAATGATGGAGTTGTAGATTTTACAATTAATGGTGAAAAAGGTCACTCAATTAATAATCCAATTCTAATCCAGAATCAGCTGCCTGTTGTTAAATTAAATTTTGATTTATCCAAGTCATATTTGCCAGAGCATAACTTCTATTTTATTTTTAAAGCTTATGACCAATGCGACTTAAATAATGAAGTTATTTATTTTGAAAAATGGATATTACCAGAAATTAAGCCAAATGATTGCAGAAATAACAAACAGGTATTTGATAAAATCTATGAGTTTAAATTAAACGAATTAATTACAAATGATTATTTTCCTTTGGATGTGAACACATGCTATTCTGCTACAATTGGATGTATTGCAAATAATTGTCAACCTAGTTGTCCATACAGATGCAATTATAATGAATATGGACACTTTGAAACGAATTACTTTAAAATATTACCTTGTACTACAAAAGTGAATTTCTTAATTAATGGAGTAGCAACAACATGTCAAGATACTGGCCATTCAGTGACTTGCCTGACTCCAATATTAATTGGTGATAATCATGGAAAGTCAAGAATCATCATGGATATAGATAGTACCCAATCTTGTACTGATAGGTATTTTATATCAATTGAAAAATCTGACATTCAGGGTGGTCGTACATATTATGAGATGAGTCGTTGGTTAACGCCTGAGGAGGTTAAATTATTACCTTATGTTGATATTGAAAATTTATGGAAGGATAGCTCAAATCCTTACCCTTACCTTGAACCTGGGTGTTATTATCGGGTTAAATTGGCAACAGGAATGAATAATGATTGGTATGAGAAAATTCAATTAATCAGAATTGATTCTTGTGTAGTTGATGCAGAATTTTCTTTAAATAGAAACTTTAATGATTCCATTGTCTTAAACATTGACATGGGAAGAGAATTAGTAATGGATGCAAGTAGTTCACTTTTTTGTTCAAATAAATATTTTAGAGTTAGAGTAGAGTCCTTGAACAATCCTGCAAATCAGGTTGAAAGAACTTTTACCACGGTGTACAGTTGGCTAGATACTGCCATAGTTGTGGGCAATAATTTACAATATAAGTACTTTCAAGGTGAATTAAATTTATTAGAAGAATTACCAAATTTAAGAGGAATATTACAATGCGATTCTACATTTAGAGTTTCATTAGAAATACTTAGTGATTCATATGCGGTTATAGATATAGATTTTAAACTTTTTAATATATCGCAATGCAATCCCGTGGGTGCCTTTGAAATCTTTGGACAAGATTGCTTTAATTACTCTAGTCAAGATTCTCAACAATATAACAATGGTACTTCTTTATTTATGTGGGCACCAAATTTTGTTTCCTGTGATTATAGGGCAAGGATTATAATATCTAATGGGAATCAAATAGAAGATACAATAATTTCAAGTCAAGATTATATATTAGATTTGAGAGAATCTGGCGACTTCAATCTATCCAAATTAATTAAAGCTTTGTTCCCAAATCCAACAGCGTTGATTAATACTAATTATAATATAAGTCTTGTCGGCGTAAATTCATGTAATATGGCAGATTCAATAACCACAATTAATGTAAGTTTTGTAAACAATGGAGATTGCGGTGCCCCATTTAATATTCTCCATAATCGGAAAAAAAATTCAGAAGATTTGAAATGTATATTAATACCAAATCCTGTAGATAATGAATTTGAAATATTATTGTCAAATGACTTAAATTCCAAAATGCAAGTGAGCATCCATAATTTGTCTGGTAGTATTATATCATCAGGCGAGTTATATGGTCCCCCATTTCGTTATTATTTCGACGGTAATACATCGTTAACGGCAGGAATTTATTTTGTTCATATAAAATATGATAAGTTCTACAAAGTTTTAAAATTTTTAAAATTATAGATTTATATTCTATATTTTAATTCTTGCTTTTTAAATTAATATATTTGGGTAACTTAATTTCAATTTTATAGGACTCTGAAATTTCAAAATGAAAAATAGTTTTTTATACATCCTTTTAGGATTGGTATTAGTTTACTCTGTTGTGTTTCTTTTTAATCAAAATTATTTTATAACTGTTGATGGTCCTTCTCATCTCTATAATTCTAATATTCTTAGTAAAATTTTTGCCAATGACCAATTTATTTCAATGTACTATTCTCATGTTACTGAAGTAGTGCCAAATTATTTCTCAACCTATTTATTACTATTATTAAATAAAATATTCCATCCACTTTTATCTGAAAAGATTTTAATTCTATTATATTTCATTCTTTTTAATGTTAGCATTGGGTTGGTGTTAACTAAATCATCTAAAACGCCTTCATTTTATTTGTTATTCTTAACTCCTCTTGCATTTAATTATTTGTTGGGATTTGGATTTTATAATTTTATTTTTGGTGTTTGTTTTTTGCTCCTTACTATTTATTTTTATTTGGAGTATATAGAAAAAAATAGAGTTTATTTGTTTGTTATACTTACAATTTCCATGTATTTAACTTTTGTTTCTCATGGACTTTTGTTTTTGCTTGAATTGGCCATTTTGTTTTTTATATTGTTTATAAATTATTTGGAGGACTGGTTGTTATTTAGGAAAATTAGCAAAAGTAATTTATTGCTCTTAATTAAACTGTCTGTTATCGCATTCCCTGGTAGTTATTTTTTATCTGCCTTTATTGATTCACGAAAAAGTATAAATGAAATTTACTTGTCCACATATGAAATAATAGAATATATAAGTGAACTGCGACCTTTAATTATATATACTCATTTGGAAAGAATGTACTCAAAGGAATATTTTTATCTATTTTTTGCACTAGTTGTAGTTTCTACACAGGTGTGGTTTTTGAAATCCAAGTTTACCCCGGTTGCTAAAGTATTATCAGATTTTCGTTGGTTTGTTTTAGCGATTATTTGTTTGATCTTAATGTTTTTTCTTCCAGATAGTACAAATGGGGGTGGGTTTGTAATTGTTCGCATTCAGTTGCTCTTTATAATTTTTTGTGGAATTTGGATGTCAACAATTGAATATAACAAATGGTCATATATTGTATGTTTAATTTTATGTTTTATACCCTTTTATAAATCAATAGAAGAAAAGCATAATATTCAGTCAGGTTTAAATTTGATTTTATCTGATTTTAGAAATGCTGAGAATCTTATTAAGCCAAACACTGTTATTTTACCTATTCGTACAAGTGATAATTGGTTGGATACTCATTTTTCTAATTATCTTGGACTAACAAAATCTGTATTAATTTTAGAGAATTATGAAGCTTCTACAGGTTATTTCCCAATAATATTTAAGAATCCAAATAATCAATGCGTAAGATTGCCTTTTCATGCACATGATGAAATAAATAAATTTCCAATAAAGATCTGTAAAGAAAATGGGTCTATTCCAATTGATTATATTGTATTTTATGGTAAACTAAATTTGAATTCAAATCAAAAGGAATTTTTAGATTCTACAGAGATGTATTTTAATAGGATTTATAATTCTGATTATGTCCAATTATTTCAACTCAAAGATAAACATTAATATTAAAGTTGTTTTGAAGATATCTTTTTATTATTGAATTTAATTGGATTTATTATACATAGTTATGTGATTGAATCTATCTTTATAATTTCAAATTTTAATATGCTATTCTATAAAATTCAGATGCTAAAGAAAAGTTTTTTAACAAGAAGTCTGAATAAAATTTAGTTTATAGAACAGACACAATTTTTAGTTGATTATTAAACTTTCTCACATAAACATTTATTAACTTAAATTCCAAAAAGAATGTTTTAGAATTGATATTCGGTGTAATTTTTTATAGATAATTGATGTAAAAAATCTTCAAAAGTATTTATTTTTTCAAATTTTAAAGACTATACTTAATTATGCAATAAATAGCTCTAAACCCATCTTTCCAATTTATTTTTTTTCCATCTGAATAATTTCTTCCATAATAAGATATTCCTACTTCGTAAATTTTTATATTTGAAATTTTGGCTATTTTGGACGTTATTTCTGGTTCAAATCCAAATCTTTTTTCTTTAAGAATAAGTGGTTTTATAACTTCGGATTTAAATAGTTTATAACAAGTTTCCATATCAGTTAAATTTAAATTTGTAAACATATTTGAAATAAATGTTAACACTTTATTTCCAATAGAATGCCAAAAAAATAATATCCTGTGTGGTTTGCCACCAATAAATCGAGATCCGTATACAACATCTGCAACTCCATCTATTATTGGCTTTAAAAGTATATTGTATTCATTTGGGTCATACTCTAAATCAGCATCTTGGATTATTATGTAATTGCCAGTTGAATTGGTAATTCCAAAATGAATTGCAGAGCCCTTTCCTTTATTTTGCATATGTTTTAAATATTTAACATCTACAGAATTATTCTCGTTGATAAATTTATGAATTAAATTTTCAGTATTATCAGTAGAACAATCATTTACAATTACCAATTCCATTCTTATATTATTAATAAGTTTTACTTTTACAATTTTGTTTAAAATAATAGAAATTGTATTTTCTTCATTATAAGTTGGAATTATAATAGATAGTTTTTTATCATTCAAATTTATATCCATATGAAATGTTAATGTGATTAAATAGTATATTACAAATATTTTTGATTACTGATAATTTAGAAAATTTAAATGGGAGTATATACTTGTGTGTAGTTATATTATTTTATTTTAAAATGCAAAAATAGGGAATATTAATATAGAAATATAACAAAATCCCTCCAAACTTATGTCTAGAGGGGGCTTAAATTGTTCATATAATTTGAAAACTGTTTAGTCTACCAATTTCAAAGATCCTATGCCTAATATAAAATTCACCGCTTTCTGAGCTTCAGCAGAAGCCTTGAAAATATATCTTGAATCTTCCTTTAGCGCCTTCAACCAACCAGCCAAGTATGAAGCATTGTTTTCCACCACAGAGCCATTGTCGATTTGAGTATAACAAGATAAAATGGAAGCGCCCATTTCGGCAACCAGTTCCTCCTTACTATATGGTGTAGTCCCAAATCCGGAAAAATCCATAACCTCAGTTCTAGCAAGTCTTGATGAATGTCCTGTTGCATGAATTAGTTCATGGAAGTAGGTAGAATAATAATGCTCTGAAGTCTCAAACTGCATAATGTTAGGAATATTGACGAAGTCCTGAGTAGGGGAATAGAAGGCTCTATTTGCATCAATTTGCCTTAAATCCGGTGGGTTAGGCATATTCATGATAATCTCCTCACATCTGGTGATTTTCTCGTTATAAGCCAGTTTTACCTCTGGAAACCTGTTAAGATCAAGATCAATACCATCAATACATTCCAGATTAAAGACATTATAGTATCGGATGAATCTAAATACTCTGATGTCTTCATCTTTTTGGTATCTGATTTTAGCTTCATCTGGTGCAATGGTATTATCATCGCTATCTTTGTAATACACCTTAAAATAGATAACCATGCTAGCTTCACTTCCTTTCTTTATACTTCCGCCAATCTCTTTTATCTGATTGAAAGTCATAAAATAGGGAATGGGATATCCGGTATTATTCATCAAAATGTAATTGATTCCGGTATACAATCTACCAGAAACATAATTGCGAGCTAGTCCATAGGTACTCCATGTTCTGCGCCATGGGACTACCCCTTTTTCAATCATGGCAATTATCCTGTTCGTAACTTCTTCATAAAGTGAAGCATTAGAAGTCTGTTGAACCTTGGGTTCAGTTGTTGTTTTCATTACAATAAATTTTAAAAGTGAAAAATGATTTACTTAGAGTATGCCTTCGTCAGCGAAGGAATAGAATCCGGAATGCGGAGAAAGAATAAGGTGATCTATCAGTGTTATTTCGTGAAATCTACCAATCTCTTTTAACTTTTTAGTTAACTCTATGTCTTGAGAACTTGGATTGATTGATCCAGATGGATGATTGTGTCCGGCAATTATTCCCACTGCGAGACCTTTGAGTGCTGTTGCAAAAAGAATCCGTGGATCAGCTACAGTTCCAGTCAATCCACCACGACTTAATCGCAACAAACCTTTTACATAATTTGCTCGGTTAAGGAATATCACATTGAATTCCTCAAACAACTCCATGTCATCACCCCAATTAACCCGGAATATTTTTTCTGCATCGTCAGAACTATTAACTCTTGGATGATTAGCAAATGGTAAATTGGATTGATACTTAACCTTTACTTCTGCTACTTGCAAAAGTGGAGGTATTTGGCTCTCGCCATTTTGATTTTTCATACTTTCTGGTTTAAATTGTTAAAGAATAATTCCAAACCAGTGTATTCTTATTAATCAATAAGTCCAAGACAGCAGAAATAGCCAATTTGACAAAACATCTGAAAAGTCCTTAAATGTAAAAAATACGGATAATTTAAGTATCTTTATATGTCTCTGATTTTCATAGATTAATGTTAAATTTTATTGAAAAAAGTTGCTTAATGCAAAAATGAATTATTACATTTACAGGAAATTGTAAATACTTTAAATTGTATTTTTCAATTGGCTGTATATCAAATATGTACATATTTTATAATTGTATATATTTAAAGTTAATTGTTTCTTAATTGACGAAGCGAAGAAACAATATTGTACGGTATTGCGTTATATTTATAATTACCTGAGAGGTACTTGATTTACATTTTAGCATTTGGCATAATAAATGTGAATCTTATATTTGAACCTTGTAAACGGTGTTGGATTTACCGCAGCCAAAAGGTCCATGATACACTTTTTGGCTGCGGTAAATCTATGTTTTTATAGAAGCCCAACGGCTAAAACCAAAGAATATGAAAAATGAGCTTAATGAACAGTATTTTGATCTTCTAAGCAAATATTTAGAAAGTTACCCGTATGAGGGGAAACTATATTTTAGTTATTTTGCTTCATTGGTCAAAGACAATCCACGTTATGATTTTGATGATTTCGAAATGTGGTTTATGGAGAATCAAGATTCAACTGAAATTAAAGGGCTTTTTAATAAACTTGACACTACAATTAAAGAGTTAATTATTAAAAGCGATAAAGAGTTCTTAATAGAAAGGAAAAGAACGAAATTATTATTTCCATCAGTTGAAAGCCTTTACACTCCTGTCGGAATGTTTGATAATTAACACATTCTAGCCATCAACAAATTTTAATTTGATGGCTTTTTTTATTTCCAATTTTATATTTAAGCATACTTCGCACCCCACATTATACTAAATTCTAGCCAAATTTATGGCAAATCCGATTTACATTCTTCACATAACTGATTTACATCTTGAAGATAATAAAGAATTTATAGAAGGTAAATTTCACCCACGATTAAATAAATTAATTGAAAATTCAAAAAAATTTTTGGAAATTAAATCAAGAGAAGCATTTGATGTAGTTTGTATTACGGGAGATATTATGGATCAAAACGGGAATAATATTTCACATAATTTGGCCTCCGATTTCATCAATAAATTGAAAGGAGAAATAATTAAAAATAATACAAGTATATATTGTGTACCTGGAAATCATGATTTAAATGACTCTAAGTCAAAGTCGATAACTGAGCTTAATGAATATAGATTGAATTGTTTGAAATTATTCAAGAATGGATATTCCTTTTCAAAAGCTGTAGATAAATTTAAGGATAAGTTAATTGATTGTTTTACGCTATATTGTCAATTTATGAAAGACATAAATGCAACAAATTGTATAGCAGGTGATAAATATAGATCTTTGACTGGTAGCAATAAATTTGATTGTGGAAATTCCAATTTTGGTTTGATAACATGGTTTAATACTAGTTGGCTATGTTTAAGGGATGAATCTTGGAGTGAAGCCTGTAAATTTAAGTTGGACTTTGAACTTAAAAACTTTGATCATGAAAAATTATCGCCCGGGGCAGAAAATACAATAGCCAATACAATAGCATTCATGAAAGACAATTTGGCTACTGCTAATTTTACCATCGCATTATGCCATCATGACCCAAGATTACTCTGTTGGCATGATAAAAATAATCTTGGTGATGAAACTTTTTTCTCTAATTTATTTAAAAATAATATAGTCCTTAATGGACATACACATAATAATTTATTTGACCTACCTTTTCTAACAACTGGCAAGACTAATGTAGCTGTAATTGAAGTAAATCATAAACATAAATTTAATATTCATTATAAAATTGGGATGGAAAATTCTGATGTTGTTTCTGCAGAAACATTGAATGAATCAAAAATTATTACAATCTTTAACAATGAAAGTAGAACTTTTATTAATGAATTGAGGTCAAATTATACTATTGAAAATCTTTTATTGGATATTGAAGCAAATAATGAAGCAGTGAATGGGTACACATATCCAATTCAATATCAATCAAAGATGAAATTCAACTTGTTGCAAAGATTGGATCATGATCTTGAACAAAAATCTCGAAATCTTTAAAGGCTCAATAGATTTTTATGTTTTGAAACTAATTTTTGAATTTGAGTATGAATTTCATTTCTAAGTTTGAAATATTCAAGTCTAATTATTGGATCAGTAACGAATAACCCTCCATGGGGGTCAATTAGAACTTGACCATAATCTGCAGAATTTTCAATTTTTCCATTTTCTTTGCTCCTCTTTAAAATATTTATTTTTTTACCATTGAATATAATATCTGAATACTTATTTAATATTTCAACCGATAGTGTCTTAAATTCCTGAAGGAATAATTTTATGTTTTCATCTTTTATAAGTTTATCAGCATATACTTCTAAGTTAATGAGTATTACTCTTAATTTGTATTCAATAGAATTACCTTGATAATAATCAGCAGGATTGCCTTTAAGATAGGCAATTAATTCCTTGGATTCATCAATAAGTGAAATCTTTTTATAGTTATCGTTACTCGCTAATAAAAAATTAAATGCTTTATCATTAAATATTTCATTTAAAATTGAAAAATTAAAATTGCTATCAATTAACAAAACAATAAAACTAAAATCAAATAATGTTCTCCTTAATATTGAAATTCTGAATGAACCGTCTATATTATAATTTTCAGATGTTTGCAAATAAATTAGCCAAAACCATTTTACAAAAGTATATATATTCTCCTTTCCAAATATCAGTTTTGCCCACATGTAATATGTTACGATATAGTTTGTTCTTAATTTTATATTTTCCGGAGTACAAAATTCAAAAATGCGTTGCTTAAGTACCGTATTATTTTCTTCGTGAATTTTAACTGATAATTCCTTAGAAACATTTATTAATGGATCAATTACTTTTGTTCTAAATATGGATCCTTCTTCGAAATAGTAACGTAGTAATTGCTGATTTAATGCTTCTTTAGGAAGTACAGCCAAAAATATTTCTGGCTGGAATAGTTGAATATAATTTATATGTAAATTATTTAAAGTAGAAGATATATCTATGCGATGACTTCCATATGTAGCTACTGGCAAATAATCAGAATTGCTAAATTCAGGAACTTGAAAAATTCTAACAATAAGCTTATATAATAAATCGAAAGATTGAATAAGTTTATGAACACCACCATTAAATTCAACCTTGCTATCAGAATTATACCCATATCTTTTGCTTTCTTGAAATCTATTTTGGAATGCTAATTGCCAAATATCAATATAATTAAACAATACTTTAGATACTTCTTTTACAGTATTAAACTCATGAGTATTTTTAAATTCATACTTACTGTCAGGCTTATTCGCCAATTTGTTGATAATACTTTCCAGATTAATTAGTAAAGGCTTTAAATCAAGAATATATTGAAATAAGGTAACATCTGTTGCTAAATCATTGAAACAGGTATAAGCTGAAATTATATTATTGGATAATTCCTTAGATACATTTATTAGTTTTAAATTTTGTTCAATATTTAAAATTGAAGCAATTGTGAATTGATTTAAGGAAGTAATATTTTGGTTATTGTGTGTATTTATTAATTGCTTATTAGAGTTATATTTATTGTTATAATTTATATCTCTTTTTAAAATGGAAAGTAATTTAAATTTGTTGGTATCGGCGTTAATATTCGAATGTATTTTTCTTATATGCGAAAATAAATCTGCACAATTGTTTCTATTATTTATAAGGGAAATCCAAAAATTTAAATATTTCCTAATATTATTATGACTAATTGAATAATCTGACCTTCCATCTGAAAACTTTATATTAGATTTAAATAATACTTTTGGTAAGACTGAATTTAATATTTCTTTAATTTGATCACCATGACCTGTTTTAATCTGAATTTTAGAAACAATATTAATATTTTTATCATTATTGTTATGCATATACATATTGTGTTCGGTAGAATTAGGATCAAAAAGCAAATTGCTTATTCCATAAGTTGTATGTGAATCCACAAATACATGTTGAATTGAATTAACACATCCGAAATTAATAGTTGAGTCAAATGCGTTAATTTCAACATTATTTGATTTTCGAAGTTGAGAAACTATATCAATAATTTTATGCAATTCATTGCTTGCAAAGATGATTGTGTATTCATGCCAAGAAAATGATTCTGAAATTATACATGGACAATCAGTGTGCTCTTCAATGAATTTTATTAAATACTTCTTTATTTTTGATATTATTTCATAATTATTAGTATTAATTAAATCATAGTTTATCTTGAATTTACAGACCCCAATGAAATTAAATTTTTCAATATCATTTAAAGATTTAAGGCGCAAATATTCATTTTGAATTGCGTTAATGACTTGAAATTGAAAATTAGTTGCAGAAGGGCTATTTTCGATAAATCTGCTATAGGGGCGAAAATGGAAATTTCCAAAGTAATAATCGTCAATCAAACAAAGTGAAATATGATCAAAGTTGCCAAGTGCAGAAAAGTGAATTGGCTTGTATAAATCAGGATCTAAATTGTGTAATATGTGATTATTTAGTGATGTTTTATAGCCTGTAAAACAATGATTTAGATTTTCCTTTACAAATTTATCAAAACTGAATGACAAATTTGAATAAGAAGGAACACAACTTAGACCAATAAAAATACCAAAATCATTTTTCATTCTAGAAATATTATATGATTTTCAAAAATAAGAAGAATTGTTCTTATTGGCAGTTATATTGACAATTCAATTTTACTGAAATTGACTATATTATATGGGTTGGTGATGCTTACAAGCAGAAATTGCCAAAATGACAACTGCATATAATGTTATAAAATTGCCAGCTATTTCTTAATTTAGTTAAATTCATACGATTTACCACCTTCTTCTCTGATAACCGTCTTGTTTCTCGCATTTATAAATTCCCAAGAAATATTTTTTGGAAGATTTATGTCATTGCTTTTAAAGATTGCAAAAATGATAGCTCCTCCATAGAAAGTCATTTTAACTGAAACTAATCCAAAATTATCCGTAGTCGTAAAGACATAATT
>Ga0075163_10009762_pt1 | contig 12583 bp, 14 predicted proteins | sample JI1023141ADNA_FD_71478 | JGI IMG/M metagenome (GOLD analysis project Ga0075163, IMG submission 71478) | Wastewater effluent complex algal communities from Wisconsin, to seasonally profile nutrient transformation and Carbon sequestration -... | ecosystem: Engineered > WWTP > Effluent > Algae...
TTATAAACTTTTTAGGAGCTTAAAATGGATAGCAAATGTATTTTAATAAATGACCACTTCCAAAATCATAAAAGGCATAATATACCAAAGGCGCAGCTAATTATTGCTGATATTCCGTACAACATAGGCAATAATGCCTACGCATCAAACCCAGCATGGTATGAGGATGGGGATTTAAAAAACGGGGAAAGCAAGAAAGCAAATAGCACTTTTTTTGCTACAGATGAGGATTTTAGAATATCAGAGTTCTTGCATTTTTGCGCAAAACTATTAAAACCAGAGCCAAAAGAAACAGGGAAATCGCCATGTATGATTGTTTTTTGCGAATTTTAGCAACAATTTGAGCTTATAAATGAAGCTAAAAAACATGGGCTTAATCGCTATATAAACCTTGTTTTTAGGAAGAACTTTTCAGCACAAGTTTTAAAAGCAAATATGCGCGTAGTTGGTAATTGCGAATATGGTCTTATTTTATACAGAGACAAGTTACCAAAGTTTAACAACGACGGCAGAATGATTTTTAATTGCTTTGATTGGCAAAAAGATACGCAAACAGAAAAGGTGCATCCTACACAAAAGCCCGTAAAACTATTAGAGGAAATTATAAGCATATTTACAGATGATGGCGATGTTGTTATTGACCCATGCGCTGGCAGCGGCTCCACGCTACTGGCTGCGGCAAATCTTAATAGGCACGCATACGGCTTTGAAATAAACAAAGATTTTTATAGAGCATCAAAGTCTAAAGTTTTGTCTAAAATACAGAAAAGGCTTTTTTAACATGATACAAATTGAAAAGTTAGACAGAAATCAAATAATAAAAAAATACGAAATAAGCAAGCATGAGTTGCAATGCGCGTTAAGACAATGGCCCGACATGGGTGAAAGAATAAAGCTTAAAAACCTTGGTGTACATAAAAAAGTGTATAGCCAGGCAGAAGTGCAAAAAATACTACACGCAGTCGATATGCACAGAAAAAAAGAACAAAAACTAAAGCTTGTTGACTTGTCTTTTATCGTAAAAAAGCCGATTTGTGAAGCGCAGCCAAAAAAAGTCACCCAAGCATATTTTGACGCAGCTTACGAGCTGCTATCAAAGAAGGCTGCTAAAAGGTATCAATCAAGGATTGATGCGCATTTTAATGCGAAGGTGAGAAACAATGGCACAATCTAAAAAGCCGCGTAAAAAATATAATGCGCAAAAAATAACAAACTACAACCGCTTTAATTCACAAGATGTAGCACTACTTATGCGTGAGCCGCTGATAGCGTTGCAAGCAATCAAAGAAGGCCATATAACAGGCTTTGAAAGCAAAGCATATGTACAGCTACAAGCAATGATTATGCACGCAAGCAAAGTGGCGCAATATCGCGGAATGGAGTTCGACTGCCAGCCAGCAATCAAGACTATCAACAAGATTGAGCATGGCATGAGAGTATCGCAAGCCGATATGGATAGATTGGAAGCTTGCGCGTTAGACTGTAGGCGCGTGTTCTTGCATAGCACGCTAGAACATAACGAACAAGCCGAGGTTGACCTACGCATTTACATTGAAGCGCACGGTGGGAGATATGTTGGCTGGGGCGTTGGCAAATAAAAGGATAGAAAATGAAACTTTACAGCATTTGCGACTCTCTAGTTGGCGAGAAAATTATACTAAACGGCATAACAAAATTATCGCCAGATACACTTAAAACGATGTACAGAGAATCCACTGGTTATGATGGCACTTGTGGCTGGTATTCTTTAAAACACACCAACTACATCACTACAGGGTATTGCGATGCTGATACAGGTCATGAGATTTTCTTGGTTTTTGACGCTTACAGATAGGCACTAAACAATAAACTTTTTACACAACTACCGATACATCCTCTGTAGTTGTCATATTAAACAATCCACTGTTTAAGATAAGGCAAAGGGTCTAGCCGCCCAGCTAGACCAAGCCCAACACTTCGTTTGTCACGAAGCTCAAAATGTAAGTGTCCGCCTGTGGCAATGGTTGTCATTCCTTTAGCATTACCACTATCGCCCGTCAAGCCTAGTTGTGTGCCAGCCTTAACGGTCTGGCTAAACTCAACATCAATTCTGCTCAAGTGCGCATAAAAAGTATAGTAATGCTTGTCGTCAACAATATGTGACAATAATACACTGTTACCGTAACCACCCGCGCTTTCTCTAACATCAATCACGAAGCCATCAAGTACAGCATATACACGATAACCAGAGTCACTTGCTAAGTCGATTCCTTGGTGCGCTCGCTTCCAGCCGTTGCGTACCATGCCGAACATTGCCGACTTTACAGAAGTCAAGCCAACAGTGCGGATTTTACAAGTCTTCAAAGGTGGGTGTGCGAACATTATAAATTCCCCTCGCTCACAAAGGCTACGCCATCGTAAACCCATGCTTTAGGACCCCCCGCAATAGGCGCGATATTCTTGTGACGCATACCCCTAGATAGAGTGCCGATATATGCGCCAGCAACAGGTGCGCTATTCACCCCAGATACCACTCCCGTGCAATATGTCGCGTCATCAAACAAGCACTGATTGCCGCCAGCAGAGACACTGACATTGCCATTAAACACCGTGTTTATAGCTTTAATGTGTGCGTTATTAAGTGTTACATTGCCGTTAAAGGTTGTCCCAACAGAAAAAACACGCTCAAAGCTTAATGCAATAGTTGCCGCACTTGTTACATTACAGTCGATAAGAGTTGTTGCGCCTTGCAGTAAGCCGCCACATTCTGCAATCGAACACCCTCTAAATGTAGCCGAGTTATTTGTCGATGAGCTTGTCAGCGTTGTAACTTTACAATCAATAAATCGCATATTAGAAGATGCGTTTGTGAAACCAATATCCAAGCCATTTATATTTGCGTTGTACGCACTAAATTGATTGCCCACATTAAGCTGCCCGACAATACGCCCATCCCTAAATACGGTTTCAGCTTGATTGCTAAATAGCACAGATATGGTCTGTCCTGCGCTAAGAAAGCTAGGGTTTACAAAAACAGACTTTGTGCCAACCGTCCCATATGTAACAATTTCAACATCTAAATCACCCTCAAGACGCATCCCAACATAAGTTGTGCCGCCAGAATTAAAATCTAGCTGCGCACCTGCGTTTAATGCTTGAAACCGACCCAAGTTATATTGGCACCCATTACCACCAAGCACCCATGCTTTTACGGTGTTATAAAAGTTGCGCGTGCGCTCACTGTGGATATTGTCAAATACGCATGACAGCGCGTTCGGGTTGATATACATTGCCTTGTTATGAGAAAGCTCCACTTGTATTCGGTAAAAGTGACTCATATTTGAATTGTCAGCGACATCATTTAGGCTGAACGCATATTCAGTTAAATTGCCGCATTCTTCAACAGTTATAGTGTTATAAGTGCAATCCCAAGTGTCATCAATCTTAACGCCGAAGCCATCGAATCCGTAAACTTTAATGTCGCCTATTCTGCTGCCGATAGGTTTGCGTAACCATACACCATTTAATGAGCCAGAGCGTGCCGTCATTGGAAAAACATATAAATCTAACTCAATCATACGCCAAGGCGTTACGCCATCGCCGATAGTGACCGCTGTATATCCAGACCCCTGCGGTCTAATTCGCACAAGGCTGCCGTTTATTATTCCAAGCATTAGACCGTTTGAGGTAAGTCCAGATGTGATTTTATACATTGTATTGCCAGATGCTCTACCAAGGTCTAAGTATAATCTATTAGTATCACAGTATGTGATTGCAGCCTGCAACGCAGCCGTATCATCAGCTACACCATCACCAACCGCACCAAAGTCTTGTGGGGTGACGGTTTCTCGCATTTTTGCAAGCGATGTGCGATTGACTGCTCCTGTGCCTGACTGTATAAAGTTTAAGTCAAGTGCATTATTCGGGTTTACTGATGATTTATCTATTTTATTGTCTTCTAAATCACTAATTGCTTGGTTTTTTGCCACCAAGTCTGCTGTAAGCGCGCTAATGTCTAAGCTCTCCCATGAAGAGCCTGTGTTGTAATAAATAATGTCGCCAACAACATCAACAGCTAAAACACCTTTTCGTGGCTGGTATAGCGTCCATCCGCCGTCATTTTTGCAAGAATATTGCCCAGTTGCTAAGTCAATCTGCGCGTCGCCATCAACGCCACCTGCGCCTGTGATTGTTGTGCCAATTACATTAAGCGCAATGTGTGAACTAAGCACTTTAAATGCAAAGTTAGAATCAGCGCCCCAAGGTTGCTGCCCATCTGGCTTTGGGAAGTTTGGCAAGTTTAAAATGGTCATTTTTTAATCCTCATGTGTAGTCTTGTCATCTTGCCGTTTATTTTAACAGGCAATAGTCTGAATGTTACTTGATACGCCTGCAATTCTTTGCCGATTTCTTGAATTGTTGGCAAGCTTAGAAGCTTTGCGCGATAGGCAATTGCAAGGTGAGGCTGGTCGTCCATGATGTTGATGCCATCGAAAATCATAGAGTAAACCTGCTGCATAGGCTGGTAAGTGTCAAGCAAACAATGCGTATCACTATCGTAAGTGATGCGCAAATACGCACCACTGCTGCCTGTGAGCGGGTTTTTTAGCGTTATCGCAAAAGTAGATGCTTCATACTCAGTAATTAAAGTTGTTGTTATGCCGTCAAAATACTCAACAACCGTTGCGCTGGTTTCACTTATCATTCCGCCAACAAATACGGCTTGCCCGCTTTCGAAGTTTCCGTAATACTCTTCAATCTTTTGACCGCCTGCAAGCTCAACAGCTTTGGCATTCATCATCATTATCAAGTTTTTAATTTCGCTGCAATGTAGCGTAACTTCTACATTTACATTCTTGATAATCATTGCCGAACATTCGCCCTCGCCTGTGCCTGTGTAGCTTTCGCTATCAAAGGTCTCAGTCTCTGGGATAATATCAATCTGGCTTGCGTTGCCAACAAAGCGCGCACCAACAACGCTTGGGGTGGCAGCACCAGTGCTAAAACCACCCCAAGGCTGCAAGCTGTAATTGTCGCCCCAACCCTCTTGCGAACCGCTAACTTCACTGAAAGGGTTCGCAAGGTATAATTTTCCTCGGATTAAGCGACAGCAACTCATAATCAGAAGTTCGTATTTGCTACGATTGAGCCGTATTGAGACAATAACCCGCCGCTTGTGCTGACTGTTTTGTCTTCCAACGCAGTACCTTCAAATGTCAGCTCTGCTGGGTCGCTGCCGTCGCCGATTAGCTGATATTGCGCTGGCGACATGGTGACGCGGTAAAGCATCCCTTTTGTGCTTTCGTTATCGTTCATGCGGTTTACGCCGTCGAAATAGATTACATAATCCTTGCCGATTTCGGTAAACATTTCAATGCGCTTAGAATCGACAGAGGTTGCGCTTACTAAAATGTTTGGCTGTGCTACGCCAAGCGTAATTGTAGGAGCTGGAATTGTGGTGTTCTCTAAAATCTCGATTGTGCCGTTTTCTGTGATTTCATAATCAACGCCTGCAATATAAGTCACTAAGCCATCAGCACTTGTAACGGTGATAGGCTGCGTTAAATCAAATACATGAGGCACTGGAATTGCACCGCAAGGGTAAGCAACATCCAAGTGCGTAACCGCGCCAGCCACTTCCTCTACAGGCTCACCTGCGTTTAACGCACGGGAGATATTTAGCAAGTTATGGCAGAGCGTGGTAAAGTTTACAGTGATTTCATCAATCACGATTTTAGAGCAATCAGTTGCAGCTACGCGCCCTGTGTAGCTAGGCACTGATATTTTGCTTGTTTCAGCGTTAATAGTGAAGTCTTTTGAGTTGCCGATAAAAGTGAGCGGCACAAGCTTGTTTTTATAAGCCTCATACTCCGCCATGTAGATTTTACCTGCGCCTACCAAACAACAGCGATTGTCTCTCATATTGTTACCCCTTTAATTTATGCGTTTCTCGATTTTACATTGTGTTTGAAAAATGAAGTTATAAGCAAGCCTTGCTTTGCTTCCTTTGTCACTTTCTAGCGTGTAATAAGGTGCATTTTCGCGCAAGAATTGCAGCGGTGAAAAATCATACTTCACGGCTGGATTAGGCGGCGAGGTATCAGGCTTCCAATTATGCAGCGCACCGATAACATGCGACGACAAATAACCTGCAAGCGCATCGTTTCGTGCATACATATCTTTGCCTTGATTATCGGCATCCACAACAACATAAACGCCTATAAACTGATTAACCATCACACAATCAAAGCCGCTAAAGCTAACGGCATTATTCTCTGTGTTGCCAAGCCAAGTCACATAGATACACGGGCTTGGGTCGCTTTTGTTTAACACATCCTCGCGGTTTTCAATCGCTGTTATGTATCGAACGCGGATATTCTCGCTATTTGTAAACAATCCAGCAGGGAATATCTGCTTGTTTTGCTTGTTAGCATTAAAAACATCATTCAACCGTTCGATTGTCAAGAATAAAAGCTCGTTCCAACGCTTCATTTATAGCTCCATTTTGCCTATTTTTAATTTTACGCCACTTTTAAAAAGGCTTGTTTTATCGCGAAAAAACACAGGGTAAGCATAGCTTCGGCTGTAAAAAACGCCCAAGCCAAAACGGTTTGGGCGCATGGGCGCTGCCATGTAAAACCTATACTATTCCGCTGAATGTGTAAGTCTCGCGCTGGTAAGTCTCATTTACAACACTAGGGTAAACAAGCACATTCAGCGCGTTGCCGCTGTTTAGCTCAAGCTCGTAGCTATCACTGCAATTTACATTAAGCGGAGGCATCCCGTTTACGCTTATCACTAGCGTACAAGCATCAGCATTTACAAGCTGCCATTGCATCTTAATTGTATTGCCTACGCGCTCAAGCATAAAATCGCGCACGCTGGCGATGGTCTTCTCGCCGCTATCGTAGCCAATTGGTGCAGGCGTTATATGGTCGAACTCGTGCAGGTACATTTCTTGCTGGTCGTCTTCGCAAATAATACGCACACGCATCTCACTTGATTGCTCAATGCTTACAACACGCGCACGCTTGCCGATTGTTGAAAATCCTGCAAGATAAATAAAATCCTCCGCGTCGCTATCGTACCATTGGCTTGATAAGTTTTGCGCACCGAACTGGTCTGTGTGTTCTGGCGCATCACTAGCAGCAAACGGGCTGGTTAGCGTAACGGTAAAGCTTGGCGCTGTAAGTGGCAAAATGTTGTAGGTTGCAAGCGTCCCATCTGGTCTTTGTATGATGATTGTATCTTGCCCATCGGCTTGTAGCTCGCAATCTAAAATAATGCTTGTTACAATGCCTGCATCAATATGGAACTTAAAGCAACGCCCACTATACGCCCATTGTGTCATGTCGTGAGCTATCAATACAATATCTCCTTTCCCAACAAGCAAGCCTTGTATATCAGTCTCAAAGCTAATTTGCCTGCGCTTGTAATACTGCCGCGCTGCGATTAGGTTTACTGCACGCTGCGCTTGGTCTTCGCGGGTTACGCCTTTTAAGTCTACTGTGAGATGATTATAACTAGCGACAATATCCAAAGCCTGCGCCTTTACTTCTTTTACTGCGTATTGGTCTGTCGAGTCGTTATATTTTCCGATGAACTCGCTGTACTCATCCTGCCCTGCGTATGTAATGCTGAAAGTATTGGCTATAATGTTGCTCATGCCAAACAATGCACGCACGGGTTGACCTGCTGCCTCGTATGTTACGCCTATTTTGCCGCCTCGGTATGTTATATCGCCATAGCCTGCGTCGAGTATCATGTTTAACACATTTACTTGGGTTTGCTGGTCTCGTATAACATAATCAAAGCGCAAGTCGCGTGTGTCGCAATTTTGCGCAAAGTCAACTATGCTGTAAAGGTCGATAAACTTTTCATCTATACCACAACCAAATATGCGTGTTCCATTATTTGCGTCTTTGCCAAGCATCCATCCGCGCCCAGTATCAGGGAATGATGCATGTGGGTTGCTGTTTAAGTAGCCGCCAAGCATATAGTAAAGCGCAAGCCATGCTGGGTTGCTTGTTGCTTGCCATGCCCAATTAGTGCCGCCAATTGGCTCACCGCCATAAAACGATTGCGTATATACCCAGCACTTCATGCTTACATCAGCATTAAAGGCTTCAATCTGCCCGTTAAGCTGACTTCCAGCGTCGATTGTTAGCCCGTAAACAGTTTGCGCTTGACCTGTGGCGATATGCGGCTCGTAGAACTTGAACTGCTCGAGCGTCATTTCGTCAACAAAAGTGCTATTATCGCTGTCTTGCGTAACCTTTCTAACCCTTACTTTGTTTTTTTGCACAATGTTGTCTAAGTAAACAGTGCGACGATAAATAGCCCTTGTTTTGCCGATAAGCGTTACGGTGCCTATGGTTGGTATTACTGTAAAATTCCCATCGTCAAACCAGCATAGCTGTGCGTCAACCCATAAATTGATATTAAAATCATATGCTTGCACTTCAATGTCAATAGTATTGCTTTCAGTTCCGCCATCGTCGTTGTTTTTGTAAAGCTGGCCGCTAAAATCAAGACTTATAAGGCTTATGTCGCCGTCAGGAAATTCTCGTGTTATCCAGCCGCTATCATTTACCTGCGCATTCTGTAAAAGCTCACCACCGTTTATGCTAACGCAACGGGCTGGGTATTCCCCATAACCAACAGCATCATAAAACCATCGCAATGCTGTAGGTGCAATAACATCAACCTTTTGATTATCGTTTAATCCTTGTGTTAAATAAACCTCGCGATAATCTGATATTTGTGTTGACTGTATGCGTGCGTTTGTTACATCTAAATCACCAAATCCAAAGTTGTGCAGAGCGTTTAGCTGCTGTTTATGAATGTAGTCGCTAAAACCTGATACTTGTTGCTGGTCAATCCATGTAAAACTTTCTGTAAAAGTAGGAGTAAACCAATTTATCGGCTCGCCATAATTAAAAAACAAATAAACTTCTGAGCCGTAAGCATACTGCTGATAGTTTGGAGATGCTGGGTTGTTGTTATAAACAAAAGAATGCGCATAATTGAATATAAGCGGCCCATATGGGTATGACGGTCTTTCTACAGTCAAGCCGTTTTCTTTGTATGCCGAGGTCTTAAAAGGCTGGTTATCGCCAAGCCATAATGGGTTTGTTGTTGCGCTCCAGCTTGGGTTCTGTGTTGAAATTGTGCTTGTGATAATAATGTCTTGCGTAACGGTAAAAGGCTCGCTGCCGTGACTAAAAACATATTGCAGCCACTGCTGATTATGCAAATCTGGTGTAACTGATAAACTTCCAAGAACAAGCGATACGGGCTGATAGTTTCTTGCTTGATTTTGTGAATAAGTAAGCCCCGCTAAATCCTCTGCTTTTGTGTCGTCTTTTTTTCTAAGATTTTTCTCCATCTGCTTTTTTTGATAATAGCCGATAGCGGCGCTAACAAGTAGAGAGACAATGAAATATGCAATACTTGCCCAATCTCCTGCCGACTGATAAATCTTAATACAATCGCCGTCTTTTAATTGTGGGTTTTCGTTGTACTCGCTTATATCTGCGTCGTTATAGAATGTTCGCGTGCCTGCAATATCAAGCGTCTTTAGTAGCGAAAGCAAGTCGCCGTCGTGTGGTATATATTGCACTTCCACATCCGCGCTCATCGGGTTTTCTGCACGCTCAATTCTAATTATCGCCATGTGTAATAATCCTCTACAGCTAAGTCAAGCTGGTAAACAGGCTGCAATACTGAGCCGCTTTTTTCTGTTGTGTGCAATACCCAAGGCGTATTGCTTATGCGTGCAAATATGCCTACATGCCCAGTGCGCCCATATTGTCGCATTAAAACGACATCGCCATCGCGGGGCGCGTGCGTTACCCTGCAAAGCTCACTAAGTGAGCGTCTAATTTGTAGCTCCTGCGTTACGCTGGATTTGCCCTTGCCTGTTGGAATATCAGCTAAGAATTTGAACTCTTCAGCCAGCACTTTTTTTACAAGCTCACCACAATTAAGCGTTGCGTATGGAATGCCCAAGTATTTATCTGTCCACATTAAAAAAGCCCTTTGTGCGTTGTCGGTGAGAATAAATAATCGCTTGTATTTGCATTTAGAACATCATCATAGCCTAGCTGCATCGTCATTACAGTAGGCGTGATGGTTATGCTGCGCAACTCAAAATCAAAGCTGCGTTCTATAATATCTGGTCTCGATGGCATAACCTCAGATATAATCACGCGCATATTTTTTGCGCCATGAGTGCGCTCTATTAAGCGGCAAGCGTCACCGCCAAGGTTACTGATTGATAGCTCACAGCGTGGTATTTCCTTGCCATCATCTTTTGGCATGGACACATTAGCCGCGCATTTTAAATACCTACGCCCGTTGCTTACAATATCGCAATCATACACTGCAAACAATAAGCCATTATTTGATGCTGGATGCACCATTTCAATCAGCACTGTGGGCTTTTCTCTCCTGTTTGTGCTGCTTAATAGCTGTTTGTACTCGTCACTAAAGCTCATATGTAATACTCAATCATAAAATCAATATGCCTGATGCCTGCGATTTTTTCTTTACGCTCAATGCCGAACTTGCCACCCACAATACGCGCCTTTTTGTTTTGCCCATCCTCTGGATTTTTAAACAGAAACCACACAGCACCATGCGCTGCGCTTTTCCAAAACTCTAAAAACTCGGCATAACACTCATTACTACAGCATTGCGCTGTAACATTGGCTTTTTGCATTGCAAGGCACATTCTGCGCGTCTGTCTAATGTAACCGTTCTCGAACTCATCGCGGTATAGCATTGGGTCTGTCTCTATGCCATCAAAGCCGATAATCTGTAAGCTTTCTGGGAATTGTATCATCCTTGCACCGCCCTGCTATTTCGTAATGATTGCGCCATTGTGCCGTTATTGCGTAAATCGTCTGTGAATAATTTAATCATCATACCCTTGATTGTATCATATTCCACTTGCTGACGGGTAACGGTTTGAGGCGTGCCATTGTTTACCATTTGCACATTGACCTGTGGCGCTGCGGATGGCTGAACCATGCCGCCCGTTGCGTATTTTTGCACTGCACGGGTCTTGCTGATTTCTGGCAGGTTTCCCTCACGAACTTTTATTTTTGGGATGCGCATATTGTTTATATCATCCATTACACGCTTTCCATAGAAGTTTACGGCTTTCGCTTGGTGGACAAACTCGCCATTACTCAATCGCGCTGGAATGCTATCGCTTGTTGCTGTACCTGCCCCGCTTACAAATCCACCTGTTGCTAAGTTCTGCTGGCTGCCACCGTCGCCAACCGCGCCGCCCTTGCTTAAGCCAATTGCTTTCATGCCAGTTTGAACTGCATTTAAGATGATTGCTTCCAAAATCATCTTTGCAATGTCTTTTAGGAACTGCACCGCAAAATCCTTAAACGCATCCTTTGCTTTTTTAGTTCCGTCTGCGACACTTAACATCGCATCTGTTAAGCCGTTTGCAATTTCGTTTACCGCATTGTTCTTAATTTCTGTGAGCGTTTCGTCCCAGCTCTTTGCTGCTTGTTGTGCTTTGTCCAGCGGTTTAGCCATATTAACCGCTGCAATTTGCTGCTGTGTCGCTAAAATCTGCTTTTGAACTTCAAGCGTTTGAGGTGCTGATTGTAGCCGTGCAAGCTGCGCTTTTAGCATCTGCATCTCAACCGCGTATCGCTGTTGTGCGATTGCTAAAGATTGCGCTTCATATTGCGCTTCCGTTATGCGTCCCTGTGCTTTGCTTGCGTCAAGCTCAGCTTGCTTAACATTTAATTCAGCTAATGATAAGCTGCGCTCGTTCTCTATTTGCTTGATTTCAACAAGTGCCAGCTTCTGCTGTGCCAATAAGTTAGCTTGCGTGGTAAGTTGCGCGGTCGTCTCATTGTCTAGCCCCAGTGTTTTAACTGCTGCAAGGTTTGCGTTTAGCTCTTTTTCGATTGCTGCGCGTGCGCCTGCAATACCGCCTTGGCTTTCGTCTAGCTCAAAGCGCATTTTAATTAAGACTGCATCGGCTTCCTGCGTTGCTTTGAAAGTCTCATCGCGTAGCTTGATTTTAGCTTCGCGTATTGATTGCTCGCTTATTTTTAGGTCGGCTTCAATTGTTGCGCGTTTGCCTGCCACTTGGTTTAATTGCGCGTCTTTTTGCGCTGTGGATAACTTGCCAGAGGCTGCCTTGGCTTCAATATCAGCTTTTTGTTTGTCTAGCGCATCAAGCTCATCTTGCAATGCTTGGCGTTGAATAGCTGCGCGTGCAACAATTCCTTTTAATTGCATAGCGTTGTACTGCTCGATTGATAGCTGCCCAGCTTCTAAGCGTCGCTTGTTTATCTCGTCTTGGAACTTTAGCTCATCCTCTGCAACTTTGCGCCGTGCCTCGGCTTGCGCTTTGTCTTTTTCGATGATTGACTTGTTAAGCTCGTCTTGCTGCTTTTCGATTTCTTTAGCTGCTTTTTCTGCTGCGCGTGCTGCGTCTTTAGCTGCTTTTTCTGCTGCGCGTGCTGCGTCTTTAGCTGCTTTTTCTGCTGCGCGTGCTGCGTCTTCAGCTGCTTTTTCTGCTGCGCGTGCTGCGTCTTCAGCTGCTTTTTCTGCTGCGCGTGCTGCG
>Ga0075163_10009763_pt1 | contig 12582 bp, 7 predicted proteins | sample JI1023141ADNA_FD_71478 | JGI IMG/M metagenome (GOLD analysis project Ga0075163, IMG submission 71478) | Wastewater effluent complex algal communities from Wisconsin, to seasonally profile nutrient transformation and Carbon sequestration -... | ecosystem: Engineered > WWTP > Effluent > Algae...
TTTTAATCCTTCTATATATGCATCAATAGCATAATCTAAATCATTTTAATGTATTAATTAAGTTTCTGATATTAAAAATACTTTATTTGATAATAATTCAAGATAAATTTCAATTAATTTACCTAATCAATCTTATTAAACTTTTTAACATTCACTTTCTGTTCTTAAAAACTATTGTAATACATCAAATTAAAAATAACAACAATAAATATAATAATAATTTGTTATTCCTAATTTGGATTAGTTAGTTATGCCGATTTTAATATTAAAATAAATTGTTAATTAAAGACATTTAATATTTTAGAATGGGTATGTTTTTACTGGGAATACTGTAAAAATTGGGTATAATTAAATAAGACCATTAGGATTTGGGCAGTTGTTTTTGAATCATCAGCTTATGTATTGTGGAGAGTGGAAGAATGGAGTTTTTGATGGATGGGGTAAATTGTATTCTCCACAAAAAAGCATAATTAAAAATTTTAATGGAAAATGGGTACAAGGAGTAGCCTCAGGGCCTAGTACAATTAGATTTTGGAATAATGATAAATTCGTTGGAACATTGAAAAACATCAAAGCAAATGGCGATGGTGTTTATTATAAAAATAATCATAAATTTCTTAGAGGATACTGGAAAGACAATAGATTTATAAAACCCTAATGAATAGTGAATGATATTAATAATTTTATTTATTCCAAATTTGCAAACATTAATATTAATGAATTTATTATTAAAGAAATACAATATTTACGAAAATCAAACTTGAATTCGGGCTTTATCACGTGACTGTGTAATACGAAAAGCATTATTATTTTCAGGCTTTTTAACTGTATCTATATTCTTATTTGAACTATTTGTTACTTTCGGTAATTTAACAGCTTAAACTTAATTTTTGTTTGCATTAACTGGATTTCCTGTATTTCCAGTACTGTTTATCGTTCTATTTTTAGCATATAGACTTTGAGAACCACCATTTACTGTTGTTGTTGTTTTGCCTCTTAAGTGAGAATTCGCTGATGTGTTAGTTGTGGTTGATGATGCAACAGTTTATTTATTTTTTTAGGCTAACCGAAGAGCTGTATTTTTAGCCATTTTTCTCATTTTTTGGTCTCGATCATTAAAACACCCTAAAAGACTAACATTCCTCGACATATATTTAATCTTCTTATTATTCCGATAAATAATATCAAAACCTCCAACTTGTTCCTACTCTCCAGTTAATCTAAAAATAAAATAAATTTTTACAATCCTTCTAAATTCACAACTGTAAGAGTATCATCCAACAAATTCATTTTGAGCTGGCCATCAATTGCAGTACTTGCAGTCATTGATGGGCTACCATTTACTTAAATAAGCCATGGCTTTAATTTTGAATCAATTAAAACATCAAAACCGTAAAGTTAAAAACATCTTTTATCATTTATCATTAATTTAGATGTTGTTAACAATGTTTTGATGACTAATTATTGTATATTAAAAAAACATTCTTCAACACTATCGCTACCAAATTTACTTAACATAAATAAGCGTAGCTTATCTAATTGGTATTTTCCTCCTTTTTATTAATCGTAATTATCACTGTTTTTTTGGAACGCAACATTAGTAATATGGCTTTCTACTTTCAATAAAATGATTACATAAACTTGAGATATCGTTCATTTCATAACGATAATGAGTAAAACGTGCAAAACCAGATCTATATAGATAGATTGTAAGAGGATTATGTGAAGTTACAAGCACATATATTCTTAAATCGAATTTTTTATTGCCAATAAGTAATGGATCATAAATATAGCGTTGAACAATATATGGTTAAGGAGCAGTCGTGGCCTATGACCACTATGCAATCTAATTTATCTTTTGGAATAAAAATATACCTTTTCCTTGACTTTTACCGATAGGTTTCATAATCCATATACATTTATCCTTCGACGCTTTCTTAAATTATTCAAAAAAGATTGGATATTCGCTTGGCAAATTATATGTTAATGGCATGTAACTATAGGCAGCTGCTTCTTCGGCTTTACCTTATTTTTAAAGTTGTCTTTTATATTTTTTAACATTTTTAGAAAGTAGATCTTTTCTGCATATTTAATAGAAATTTCGAAAATGGTTAACTCGTTTATTAGGATAGAGTCTTATCTTATCAAGGGTTTCAGGAATAAATTATTTTTAGCACCAGTAAATGTCCCAATCATCTTCTTATGTCTGTTTATAAGTTCTTTTAGACAAAGAAGCAGGTATACAATTTGTAAAATAAGTTTTAAATTTTATATTTGAGCTAAATGAATGAGTAATTACCTATGCACAGGAAAATAATCCTTCTTAATATATTTTCGAAAGTAGTCCGACATCGTAATTATATCAATATAAATATTAAATGCATACAGTTACAATAAGATCATATTATTTTCTGAGTAAAAATGAATAACTTCTATTTAATATTTTTCTAATTTTATTGACAAAAATATATAATTAAAATCATAAAAAATCAATTATCTTGCATAAAATATTTTCAGTTTTTGTCTTAATCTTATATTTTAAAAGATAGACATTAACCTCCGAATTTCTGGACCATTTCATACATATCCTGCTTTAATTTATTTATATCTGCTTATGTATTATTTATTTGTTAATTTAACTATTTTAAGTCTTCAGATTTTATTTATGTAGGAAAAATTAAACCTTCATCTTGTAAATATTGTTGGAATATTTTTTATACTTATTGTTCTGCAAAATTAAATGAATCTGCATACTCAGATACTTTTTATTATTTGTGACTTGTTTTTTTAATTTTCTAGGACGTTTATTTTGCTGTTTTTGGTGGTATTTGTTATGGTTTTTATTGCTTTTTAGGTTTAGCTTTGTTATTTGTTTATTGAAGTGGTTAAGATTTTTTTGTTTACAGTAATTTTAAATAGGCTTATGGCATCACTAAATAAATCAAAATTTACATTTCTATATTTTTTTTAAATATGGTGCTTCTAAATCAACCCAATCAACTGCAATCTATTTATTGATTTATCCTTATATTTATTTCTTTGTCTTTGATTTTTTTACAGTTTTTTTGCCTAAATCATCATATTAACTTAATTGCGTAAATAAGTTTTTTTATAAATCGTTTACTTTACTAGATGAGCTTGGTCTAATTCTTGAATTTGTTGTTTATGTACTGAAGCTTGTTGATGTTTTACTAGTAATTTGTGGCAATCGAAGTGGCTTATCAACATTTTTGTCTTTGTCTTTTACTTGTTTCATTGAAATTAAATAACAGAAGATAGTTTCTTTTTATTATATGTTATTAAATCAGTTTTGGAAATATATTGATTTTGAAATCAACCAAAAAAAATGTTTGACTAGGAAGATTACTATTCGGATGAAGAAGAGAATTTAATGACTTCTAACAAAAATGCAGCTTCTTCAAAAGTATTAATTCAGAACTCTGGCTCTGATTTTAACCATCTTGCGGGTGAGGGATAATCGCTCATGAAAATAATGAAATAAAGAGGATGTACATAAATTATAATGTAGTGGATCTAACTGAAAACTAAATAAAAAAGTTCAAATAGCCAAAAATAAAATAAAAAACTGACTCAAAAACAAAACCTAAAGTAAAATCCATTTTTATTTAGACTGGATTTTTCGATGGAGGTGATAAAGCTTCTATCTAATAATTAATTAAAGCACTTAATAAATCTTTCAGTCAAGCTGATCCTCAACAAGCCAGCTGCATTCTCAGTTATATTTTATAAAAAAAAAATTTAAGTCCTGAACACAGAAACAAATTCAGTATTATGAAATGTAATATTCTATTTGGGTACTCAATACAATAATAATAGATTAGGAGCATTCTAAGACTGTCTTTCAAAAGCTCAATAATTTTTATAAAAACCACATAATAAGTTATCAGCAGCAATATATTCAAATCTGATGGCAAAATGCAAAAGTCAATCAGATAAGATATTATCTGGATATATGGATTTACTTCGTGCTAAATCTTTACTTGAAGAATATAAATAACAGATTGAATTGTAATAAATTAAAAAGGCTCAATCTAATTTGAAAAAATAAGAATAAATTGTTGAAAATCAAAAATAAAAAGACATTAGTGATGATTTCGCTTAATCTGAAGTTGATACTTGTGGAAGATAAATAAATCATACATAACTCGAGTACAATATCAAAATGAACAAATATAAAAATACTACAAATTTAATTTATCCATATTTTCCTGAATTTCGTCATCGAAAAATTTTACAAGTTGTATGTGGAGATTTCCATACACTTTTTCTTGTTGGTGGAGCTTTAGGAGATAACAATAATAAAAATAATTTATGGAATACTTAAGTGTTTGGATTTGGTTAAAATACAGTCGGTCAAATTACAGGACATTAAAAAAAAGTAATTTATAAATAGCCTGTATTAATTTCACAGCTAAGTGGTAAAGGAATTCAAGGAATATGGGCTTCCAGATAATCATCTTTAGCATATGATCATAATGGTAACATTTATTAATGGGGTATAAAGTAAAAAAGAAATTAATTGATTTAAATAACTTATACAGTAGGATAATAAATTTTAAAACTTTAAAAAGGATATAAACAATATGCTTTACTTACAAAATCAAAAAAATGTAAATGTATGATAAATTAGTTTATTCTTGGGGTGTCATTGAAATGAGAGGAACTCCAATTTATACACAAGCAAAACCGCACATGCAAGAAAGCAAAAATATTATTAACTTTTCATGTGGAAGCAGTCATACTATTGCTGTTGATTCAGCTGGAGATGCCTATGCGATCGGATCTAATGATTTATGTCAACTTAGTTTTCCATCTTAAAAACTAACTAAAAATTTTAAAAAGATTGATAATAATATGATTGGGGATATTAAAAAAGCAGTATGTATTAATGATTGCACATTCTTGATTAACACAGATAATTAAGTATTTTTCTGTGGAAAGTATTCACTCAAAAGTAATTTTATATTTTATAAAAGAATAACCACAATAAAGATTTAGACAAGCAGAATTTGGCGATGATTTTAAAGATATAATTGCAATAACTGGTTCTACTGGAAATTATTATGTTACAAATTAATTAGGAAATACTTACAGATGGGATGTAGATACAATGGTTAAATTTAAATTAGATAAATAAAATTAACAAATTACACAAAGATATGTTTAAGCTTGTAGAGGAACAGTATTAAAAGTTAGATCTATGATCAATCCTTAATTTTGTAAAATTTCTAGAGTGACTGATTCACCCAGAACATATGAACCCATTTAATATTAACTTATCCTTAATGATGAATTTGGTCTATATGGTGTTAATGATCTTATTATACCACCAAAGTATTTTTTTATTAATCTAGGTGCCAAATATTTTTATCCACCTATCGAGCTAAAAAAGAAGATTTAATAAAATAAAATAAATTATTTATTTAAGGACACAACTTTTGTACATCATCTAATAAAATCTTATTAAATTAATTTATTTAAAATAGGTTACTTGAATTTTAAATAAATAAAAGTTAATAATAGCCTTGGATAGCTAAATTAAATATATCAGTTGAACTATCAGGTCGGTATTATTTTTATGTTATTCTTGAATAAACATTGATTTTATAATAATAATTAGAAATTCAAGTATCTGAAAGATAAAAATAACTTGAATAAAAAAACAAACAATAAAGATTATTAAAATAATAGTAAAGAAGAAGAAAAGCAGAATTAGAAAGACAAAGATTAGCATAATAAAAAATGCGGAAATAATTGGAAGAAGAAGAAAAAAGAAAATAAACTCAAAGAAGAGCTTAAGAAGCTTTAAAAAAGCATATGAGGTAGCAAGAAGAAGCAAAAATAAAAGAACAACAAGAAAGAAACGCAAGAAAATAACTAATGACTGGAGGAGGATTTGATCTAACAAAACTAAAGAAAAAAGCTTCAATGGAACTTCCATCTTAAAAATCGTAAAAAATATAAAAAGTTTAAAGATTGTAAAGGCTTGAAAAAACTAGTGAATCTTTCTTACCGGATATTAATGTTAGGCCGAGCTCTAGGAAGAAGACTACATTGCCGAAGCCTTCAGAGTTGATATCTTCTTTAAATAAACCACAGCCAATATTAAAGGCAAGCATAACCGATTTTTCAAGCACTGGATTTTCTATTTCAAATGTTTCTCCAAACACGAATGAAAGGCCAATGACTCCTAAAAGATAACCACTTTTAACATCAACGACCTCTGCGACCAACAATGCATTGAGAACAAGTCAGCCTAAACCAACCGGAATTGTAAAGCGTGGCTTAAGTAAGAAGAAAAATTGATTAATTCAATGCAAATTATTAATATTAATAAAAATTTAATAACGACAACATAATTAATAAAACTGTGATTAGATTTTATTTATGAAAAGAAGTAAATCAGCATTTAGTTAAAAGAATAAAAAATAATTAAAATCTCCAAGAATAAAACCAGACAATAAATAATTAAAGATAACAGCAGTGAATTAAGTTGTCACATTTGAAAATAACATTAGTACATCCAGAGCTCATACGTCCCGTAATAATTTTGAATAAAGATTAAGTAAAATCAGACAAGGGTTCGTCAATCTCGAGAAGAATTTGGATAAAAATAATTTCATTTAGCTTTCATAACCTTTAGCACCAGTAACATCATAGCTAACACATAAAAAACATGCTAAAAAGCTATTTACAAATTAAACTAATAAGCGAACTACTTCACATACTAAAATGAATGATAAATCAACAGTTAAAAAAATAAAACAACATAAAATTTCTCCAAATATGACACCAAAAAATAAAAATTACCATTCTTGTTTTTATTAGAAATCTCTCTTTGATTTAATGAAAATTGTAGTCATGCAGAAAGGAGAAATTAGTCGACTTAATAATGAGATAAAAAGTTATCGTAGTAAAAAATGAGAAATACCAAATTGAAAATGATAAATAAAATCTGTAATATTTAATTTTTATATTTTCCATAGCCTTTTTTGATTAATTTTTTTAGTACTAAACTATTAAGTTTATCAAATTTTTTACATTTTTGATTAATAATAACATAAATTTAAAAAATAAAACTAGAATAATTTAAAATAATTTAAAATATTGTTTATTACTCCCTTTGAATGGTACAATTTCAATAATATTAGAAACCAAGTGAACCAACAGTTACTTCATTAATCTCGAATGGTCGGAGAAGATTAGTTTATGTATATGATGATGGAAGATAAATGGTGTAATAGTATGATATGAAAACTCATGAAATAATAAATAGAAAAATAAAGAAACCTTCAACTTTTAAATAAAGTAAATGGTAATATGAAATTGGTGATGGTTTATAAAAGCCTGGCGAATAAGTTTTAATAAAACCTAGTAATGCAGTAAACTATTAATTAATATAGCCAATTTTTATAAGAAAAGATATTTTAGATTCATATCAATGGAGAATTAGAAATTTACCATATCCAATATAAACATATCTTCTTTAAATCGACCCAATTAAACAATAGATAGTAGTAAAAACAACAAATAAAAAATATTATAAGAAATTTGATATTCCAGATATGAAAAGAGCAAATATAAAATTAAACAAAGATAATATTAGCCATACCTATAAAAACTAAACATTAGTAATTTCAGTAAATTTTTACTAACATAGTATAAAAAGCCAGATGAGACCTTATAAAAATAAATAAAAATAAGAAAATAGTTTGACAAAATGAATGCAAAAAAACCTAAATAAGGAGATCTTTAATGCAGCACTCAATGATAATTATACACAAATAAGATTTATTTATTTATTATTATTATAATTAACTAATGGGTAAATTCAACAACGAAGGTGGAAATCGTGGCGGTGATAGAGGAAGAGGAGGTGATAGAGGAAGAGGTGGAGATAGAGGAAGAGGTGGAGATAGAGGTGGAGGTCGTGGAAGAGGTGGCCCAGGTAGAGGCCCATTTAGAGGTGCACCAAAAGTTTTTGTCCAACCTCATAGATTACCAGGTGTCTATATAGCCAGAGGAGCTCAAGACACTATGGTCACTAAAAATCTAGTTCCTGGCGAAAGTGTATATAATGAGAAAAGAATCAGTGTTGAGGTCAATGGTGAAAAAGTTTAATACAGAGTATGGAATCCATTCCGTTCTAAAATCGCCGCCTCAGTTCTTGGAGGTATTTCTGATACTGGTATTTTCCCAGGAGCAAAAGTTTTATACTTAGGTGCTGCTTCAGGAACTACTGTTTCACATGTTTCAGATATAATTGGCCCAACTGGAGTTGTTTATGCAGTTTAATTTTCCCATCGAGTTGGTAGAGATTTGATCAATATGGCTAAGAAGAGAACAAATGTTATTCCCATTATTCATGATGCTAGAAAACCACAAGATTATAGATTTTTAGTCGGTATGGTTGATATTGTGTTTGCTGATGTCGCACAACCTGATCAGGCGAGAATTATTGCTGAAAACTGTCACATGTACTTAAAAAATGGTGGAAAATTCTTAATTTCATTAAAAGCAAATTGTATCGACTCAACTAACGAACCAGAAGTTGTTTTCGCAAATGAAGTAAATAAACTTAAATAACTTGGATTAAAACCAAAAGAGCAATTAACTCTTGAACCCTATGAACGTGATCATGCCATGGTTCTTGGTACTTTTAGATGAAATGATGTTATTTAAAAATATATTTCTAAATATTTGATTATTTCTTTCAGCATTTTATTTTCTTTTTCTAACTTGAATTTTGGAATGTAAGAAAATACATAAATATAAATATTAATGACTGAATAAATAACTTTATTAGATGTATGTAAACTACCCGATGTTCAAATTCATTCAAAAACTGCATTTTTTAAACACATAGTTGAACGTTAAAATGCTTAGATGCTGAAGCTTAGATAGAATATTGTAAAATTAAGCTATACGAATAAAATCATTGGAGTTAAAGGAGATTAAGTTGGGATTATATCAAAAAGATTGCCACTTAAGTTTAAATAATCAAAAATAGATGATAATAAAAACGATATTAAGGAATTTTATCTTTAAGATACAGGTTATATTTCTCATAAAAATTTTTTTGTTCAACCACTTCCGACTGTTCGAAAAAGTTAGTCAAAATCAAAATAAGAAAATAAAATAGATGAAAAAAAATATAAAACTATTAAAATTGAACAGCATTTGGACTCAATCACAACTATGTCTAAATTTAATTTTTAAACTGTTCAACCTTCTTTGAAATATCCATTAGAAGGGTCTAATAAAGGTTTAAGAGCTAGAACTCATTCTACGGCTAGATTAAAAATTCCTTAAAAAAAACCAAAAACCCAAGATTTTACAATTCAGAGAACAGTTCAAAGAAATGCACGATTATTATAAGGAAATAAAAAATCCTTTAGTAATTTACTAAAAGATATTAAAGTAATTAATCCGAATAACAATTTAATAGTAAGTCCTATAATGCATGAAGAAAACACTCTGTTCAAGAGATACCAAAGACTTATTAATATGGAAAGACAAGAAAAATAAAATGAATAATAAAACCTTTTATCTAATGATTATTGAATTGACATTGCGTTAGTTATAATAAAATTTTAATCATTTTAAAAATGCCATAGCAAATGCTGTTGTATATTCATCTTCGTGTGCTAATGATATATGTATTTGATCTATTTTTAATTATTCGATGAGTTTTTTATTTTAATCAGAACAAACTTACAAATAAGGCTTTCCTAAATTATATAATATTTACCATGCTAATCTTTTACTATCTTAAGCTAACTAAATATTAATTATCTTCTTCCTACGGCTTTAACAGCAGCCTATTTGACAGCCCATCGAGATGCTACATATTGTACTTGAACTCGATTTAGTTTAATTTAATCGAAATGTTTCATCTCATCACTATGTAATACTTTTGTTAAGAATCTTCTTGCATGTGATTTCGAAAGTACATTTTTTATTCTGCTGTTTTGAACTAAATCGACACCTATCCCTAAGATCTTCATTATAATATGAATATATTAGAATTTTAATTATGTAAATTTTTTTTAATAATTTAAAATTAAAGAAATTTATTTTTAAAGATATCATGTTTTTGAGGCTACGAATTAAAAATTCAGTTTATTAAAAATCTAAAGATTAAGTATATAGTTTGAAATTTATTTAAAGCTAGCCAACGTATAAAAACAACTAAAAATCTAAATTTTATTAAAAAAATATCAACAACATAACAAAGCACAGATTCCTTTCTTTTTTGGCTTTTATGTACTTTATTTTGGTAATTCTTTCTTGTGATTCTATCGATTTCTATTAATATTAAAACTTGGGATTCTAGTTTAACATCTTCCTTTACAAGCCTATCTCATAAGATTGGAGGTTTTTGTTTTATCTATACTTGTCTACTGGTTTATGAGATATACACTTTCTCTATTGGATTATTTTTTGCTTAATTGCATATTGGTAGGAGATTATGTCATAACTACTTAATAATATTATAACAAATGGACCATTATTTTATTCTATAATTTGTTTGTTATATTAATAACAATTAATAACAAATAACTTAATGGTCTAATAATATAGTTAATAGAAATTCTAGAAATTGAATTTCTTTAATGTTTAATACATATTTTAAAATTGATAAGATAGATATTAAGTTTTGATTCAATAATGCTGTTACATTTGAGCCAACGACAAATAAAATTAGTTTTGTTTATAAATATAAAACGATATGCAGGTAAATCAACAAGAAGAAATAAGAGAAAAACAAACACCAGTTCTTAAACCAACTAAGTATATAACAGATTCAAAGAAAGTATTTTATTTTCATCATCCTTGAATTCAAGGAATTTGTTAATTTTTAAATACTTGATCTTAGGAATATTAGCTTGTGTTTAAAATTATGTATCTGGCAGCTAGCATATTTTCGGCTGTTCTTCTGAGGAAAGTTTACTTATTCCAAACAATGCCTGAATTTGATGGAATTAGATAAGGTTCACTAATTGATATGCTTTATTATAGCATCCCTTTTGGAATAGTGTTCACAGTAAATAATCGATTTGAGCTCAGATTTTTGATTTACTTGTACATTACGTATTTGATGACCTTTGCATCAAATATTATTTAAATTTATCAAAGTATTAAGGTAAATCAAGATAAAAACGTGCGTATACTTTAGTCAAATGGGCTTATTCTATTATATATTATTTCTTCAGCTCAATTATAGCTTATTTGTTGATTAAAGATACTAGTTTCTTCCCATCATGGTTAGGAGGTAATGGATCTTGTTTGAATCTAATTATGGGTGCACCAGCACTTCCTTAAGCTACCTAAGGAATGAAAATTTTTTATTTGTTCCAATTTGGCAAACATTTTAGTCGACTCTTTTCGCATATGTTCATTAAACAATAAGGAAATTATTATGAATACATCCTTCATCACTCTCCTCTTTCAACATTTTTGATATTATTTTCTTATCTAACAAATCAATGGCTTGTTGGAATTATGGTTTTACTTTGCCATGATATAAGCGATTTTTTTTTAATTTTCGCAAGAGGATATAAAGTAATTTTATTCATAATTTAGGACTATAGAAATTACTCTAAAGTCTTATTGAAAATAATTTATGTTTTTGCAATGGCAAGTTGGACTTTAGGAAGGTTAATTGTTTTTCCAGCATGTTGCGTTTATGCAAGCCTAGTTGGGCCTGGCATTGTACAGTAAAGCCTCAATGAGATTCAGCAATAGGTTTTATTGCTTCCTTATAGATGGATGGGTTTCATGCTTGTTGGTTTGCTTGTTTTACAAGTATTTTGGACTTATTATATTGGAAAAGCTTTTGTGTAAGTTAATGTTTCAGCTAAGATTGCTTCAAATACATATGAATGAATAAAGAAGTTCGATTTCTTTATATATTTATTTTTTGAAATACATTTACACGATATGTAAATTTATGATACATTCTTTTAATTCACCAAATGAATAAAATATTAAAATATATTATTATTGTTACTGGTTATGTTTATAAAAATATGAAAAGTTAAATAATTTAAAATTTTGATATATAATTTAAAAATGGAAAGATCAATGGTACAATAGCTTAAAGGGCTATCTAGTTCCCAGTTTATCAACAATCGTAGTACTTTTATTTCTACTTCTGTTAACTAAGGAGATTATGAGTTAAGAAAGTAAAAAAATAACTATGTAGGTCACGAATCCAAAACTTACCAAGCTATAGAAAAGAAGACATGTCATCTCGAGTCAATTTTGTGGTCGTTTTTCAAACTATTGAAATATAAAGACTGTCTAATTAAGTTTAGGCATTAAGAATTGCACTCAAGGATGCTTAACGACAAAACTTTAATGTTCGTAATTATTAAGTACAAATACGTGAGCTAACTTAAAAATGTTTTGCTTATGAAAGAGAAAGATAATAATATCGTGATTAAATTGACAAATTAAACATGATTTGCGAAAAATTATATGAGGAATTATAGAACATGAAAAATCGATTTGCAGATATTGATCCTACAATTAAATAAAAATTTAGACTTGAAAAAT
>Ga0075163_10009764_pt1 | contig 12581 bp, 11 predicted proteins | sample JI1023141ADNA_FD_71478 | JGI IMG/M metagenome (GOLD analysis project Ga0075163, IMG submission 71478) | Wastewater effluent complex algal communities from Wisconsin, to seasonally profile nutrient transformation and Carbon sequestration -... | ecosystem: Engineered > WWTP > Effluent > Algae...
CGGCTTGATGTCGAAGTACTTCATCAGGTACTTCAGTGGGTCGGCGCTGGCGTTGCGCACGACCTGCAGCGAGCAGTTGTGCACGTTGGTGGCCGCGTAGTCCGCGACGTTGCGGTCGCGCTGGTAGTTCCAGTTGCTGGTGTTCTCGAAGGTGGCGAGGTTGGCTTGCTGCCCCGTCGAGGACGAGCCGAGGGCGAAGTGGCCTTGGTCGCGGATCTGCTCGGTGTACGCGGTGACCTCGTTGTGCTCGGCGACCACGGCCGCGATCTGCGCTTTGTGAGCAGCGAACTGTTCGGAGCCGAAGTAGCGCTCCTTGCGGATGTGTCGAATGACGCGGTAGGTCGGGTACGCAGCCCCCAAGACCAGCAGGATCAGTTCCATGTTGGTGACCGTAGCGGAGCCTACCGACACGTATCCGACACGCGGGCCACACTTTCACCCGACCAAGGTGCCGCATCTGCGGGTATACAAGGCAGAACGAGGACCATGCCGGGGGGGTTCAAGTCCCCCCTCGGACACATAGGGGTAGTTCCCTGAACTACCCGTTTTGGATTCCCGAAACTCCCGGCCGGAGATGATCCGGCCGGGAGTTTCGTCGTCCCGGGGGTCGCAGGGCCTATCTGGACCTTCGTCGACGCCGATTTCGTATGCCGTGGGGCCGATTTCAGGCCGTTCTGGCTGCTTTCGGGCAGGCTGGCGCCGACGTCGTGCGGGGTGAGTAGCTCGGGCTGGGCCGGTCAGTCGGTGTGGCGCTTGCGGCGGCCGCGGGTCCGGGTTGCCTTGTCCAGCGGCCGGTCGTCAACGGGCTCGCCGAGGTGTGCTTGCCATGGCTCGGGGATGCCGCGTCTGGTGTGCCAGGCGTGGAGGTTGACGAGGTTGTGCCCGATGAGGGTGAGCGCCAGCAGCATGCCGGTTGCGACGAGTCCGGTCATCCGGAAGAACCCGCGGTTGAGGTTGAGGGACTGGTATCGGATGGCTCCGAAGAGTCCTTCGATGCGGCCGCGTCGGTTGTAGGACTTTGCCCAGCGGTTGCTCTGCCAGGGAAGTGGTTGCCGGTCGCGCTCGTGGTCGGTGTCCTTGATGGTGATGGTCTTCCCGCAGCCGCAGGGCTCGCCCTTCACGCAGGTAGTGGTGGGGATGGTGTGCGGCTCCCGCATCGACGCGGGGGTGTTCGGGCACCGGACGCGGAAGGGGCCCGTCGACGGCCGGGCCGCGGAAGCGTTGGGTGCCGCGCTCGTGGTCGTGGGTGTCGTGGACGACGAACCGGTAGGGCTCGCGCGCGTCGAATACGTCTCGCAGGTGCGCCTTTTCGGCTTCGGTCATCGCCAGGGTTGGTGGTTCGAGCTTGCGAAGCCGTTCGGGGACCGCTGAGGTGTAGGGATGTCCGTCGAGCCAGATCATTCCGGGAGCTGGGCCCGGGCGGACGCCACGCTGTGTCTTGTGCAGGTCCATCGTGACCTGGATGCCGCGGTCCCGGAGTGGGCCGGCGAGCTTGTCGCCTTTCGCGGTTGTGTAGCCGCGGTCCAGCAGGCTCTCTCGGATGTCGGGCAGGCAGTCCAGGATGCCGAACACGGCCGATGTCCGATCACGCACGCCCGGACGCAGCGCGAGACCTGCGGCCAGCTGGGGCAGCGGCGCTTCGCCGACGCCGGGGGGTAGGTGGCGACGTGCGCTTCGTAACCGTGGAACAACTCGGTCGGGCGACGATCGGTGGCGGTGCGGTGGCCCCAGCGGGCGTCGTGGTCAACTGACCAGAAGGCGCGGCCCTGGGAGTCCACGCACTTCCGGTGCGGCCGGGTGTGGCTCTCGACATCGGTGCCGTCGATCGCCACGGCGGTGCCGCGTCCGTACTCCGGGGGAAGGCTGGCTTGGATGAGCAGCGTCAGGAACTCATCCAGAGTCAATGAGAGGTGAGGGCAGCCCTCCGGGCAGAGGGCGAGCTCGCCGGTGTCCTCGTCGACCTGAACCCGGTGGTCGTGGTCGACCAGGGTTCCCGACGAGACGACGCGCAGCGCAGCGCGCCAGCTGGACCGGATGCGCTTGTACTTCGGCGTGACTCCGACCGGGAAGCCCAGCGACTCCAGTTGAGCTGGTGTGAGCTCGTGGAGTGTTCGCCAGAGTCCGGCCATGGTCATCGTGTGGGGTTGCCCGGATGCGTGGAGGACGAATCCGGCGATCACGGCGTCGAGCGGGATGAGGCGTGGCCGTCCGGTCCGCCGCTCCGCGGCCGCGGCGATCCGGCTCACGATCTCGCTGTCGGCAACGCCGCGGGCACGGTTGATCCGCTGTTGGATCGTCATCGGGTTGGCCGGTGTCGCGTCCTGGCTCACACCCTTGGGTCCAGGAGGCCAGGATCTCTTGCGCCGGCCCTTCACTTCCGTGCCGCCTTCGGAAGGAGGTCGCTCCACTCGGTTGCCGGAGCGAACGGGGCCAAATAGCCGAGCATCTTCCACGAGGTCACGCCAGCGAGGCTCATGACGTCGTTGAGCTGCATCCCAGCGCGTAGATGCGCCAGAGCCCATGTCGCTCGAAGTCGGTGTGCGCGCAGGGGTGGGCAGTCGGCTGGTAGCTCAGCTCGCTGGAGCAGGTGTGATAGTCGTGATCGATCCCATTGCGGGGCAACGAAACCGAGGATGGTCGAGCCAGGGTCATTCTCGACGATCCGGGCGATCACCTCGTCGTGGGGCGCCGTCACCGGGACCGTTCTTGCGTGCTCACCGGGGACCCGCACACAGACATAGCCCTGGTCGACGAAGACATCATCGGTCGTGAGCGACCACGCCTCCTTCGGGTAGACGCCCAACCCGAGGCCGAGTGCGAGGAGGGCCTGGAGTCGGCGGGTCTGGACTGCGGTGCGCTGCTGCTGACTCACCTCGAGGAGCCGGGCGACCTCGGCGTCGGTGTAGGGGACGATCGAGTACCCGCCTCGCATCCGCGGCGGCTCCGGTTCCCACGGCGCCTTGCGCGTCAGGGCGCGACCGAATCTCCGGAGATCTGATCGGCGGGTGGCACGTGAGGGCTCACTCAGATGCGCGGCGCCCACGACGATGTACCGATCGATGACATCGGGGGTGAAGATCCGCTCCCGATCCAGCGGCAGTCCTTCGCGGTGCGCCCACGACACGACCTGCGACAGCGTCCGCATCGCCTCAACGGCGCTCCGGTCGTCCTTCGGGTGCAGGTCGTGCGCGAGGGCGCGGGTGAAGCCGGCGATCGGCTCCCAGTCCTCCGCGCGCAGCGCTTGTGGGACGTAAGAGTCGACGCTACGGCGCGCCAACTCGCCGGCGTGCTTGACGCAGAGAGTTCTGGAAGTGCAGTCTGGGCATGCTGAAGACATAGAGGTACCCCCTGAGGGGGCTTGTGCAAGTGTTGGAAGGCAGCGGGCAGACATCCCGCTGAAGCGAAGCGACGAGGTCCGGAGTTGGCGCTCTGGGCCTTTCGCATGTCGGCGTCCTGCGCCGAGCAAGGTCAGCCCACGGCATCACCGTGGGAGTCGTTGAGAGCCTTGGCCAGGAGGTCGGATGCGGTGCGGCTCACCGGCTGACCGGCGTCACGGGCCCGATCGAACAGATCGGCGGCGACCGTGGCCGGCATCCGGATCTCGACGCGAACCGACTCATCCGGGCGGTACGTGCGGTCGCGGACGGAGGGGCGACCGGACCGGGCCGCTGCCACTCGAATCTGCCGCTCGCTGTCCTTCATCCTTCGCTCCTCTCTGCCCTGCCTGTCGAATCCCATCGGGTACTTCTCGACAGACTGGCGAGATCTGGAGCGAGGCCGGGAACTTCACCGACGAGCCGGCCAAGGCACGTCTACGTTCCCGTCTCAGCGCAACCCAGTTGGTCAGACCGTGATGCGCCGTTTCGAGGGTAGCGTTGTGGCTGCTCATTCCGGAACGCTAATCGCCGAGGAAGAACGACGCCGGTCCATAGACTGACGGGAAGCCCACCCTTGCGAGGGAAGGGGAAGTGAGGCTCGGGGATCTCCTGACGGACGACAGGGCCCGAGCCTCGCGGTCATCGGAAGTCTAGGAGGAGGTTGAGATGCACTGGCATGTGCGCCGGCTCGACCAAGGACGCGACGAGGGCCCGGATTGGGGACCTTCGACCGAATACATCGAGGTCGACGACGAGGGTCGGGCCAACCGCCAGGTTGAGATCTACGACAACGGTCGAAGGCTCAAGTACGACCGAACTCACTGGATCGACTTCCACGGTGAACTGTTCGACCTTCCCCTTGCGGACGAGCGAATCGCTGGAAACCCTTGCTCCATGGACGAGTTCTACGCGGTCTGGGATTCCGTCACGCAGTCCCACTCGTCGTCGTTGCTGGCAAGAGGCGGGGGGCCGTGGCCAGTGGGCATGTGATGCCAAGGGGACGCGGCCAGCGTTGCGCCATTAGGGCGTCCCTGGCTAGCCGCAACGGTGGTTGGCCCGAGTCTCGGTCGGCTATGCCCGGGCGCGACGTCTGGTCGGGGCGGTTCTAGAGGTCCTGGCTCTCAGCGCCTTGGGCGAGGTCTGACCAGAAGGGCACGTGCGTCCTTGTCGGCGAAGGGTGTAACGGCAGGACCTTGAACTCGTGCGCGACCCAATCGAGCAGGTTGTCGCCGTAGAAGACGACGTCAGTTTGGTAGACCGAGAAGACCGGGCTCCGTCGGTATGCCGGATCGACCGCCAGATATCGATGCCCAAAGAGCGGACGAGCCGGGGAACGCCATCGAGCTGAACGCGGGCACGTCGCTCCCGTTCTTCAGGGTCTGCTGGCCGCTCACCCCAAGATGAGGGCCAGAACGCATTGTTCAGCACGTCGAAGACGACACCGTCGATCGGCCAGTCGAGCCGCGCCGCGAGGGTGTCTGCTGAGTCGGTGCGCCAGTCCGGCCACGAGGGCGAGCCGACGGGCAACGCCGCCTGCAGCAGTTCCGAATGCTCTGGCCCGAAGGCGACGTCGAGGTCGCGCTGAATCGTCGCCACCTCCGCGTCGGTGAGGCCGGGTTCGAAACGCACGCCGGCGAGGCGCAGCCCTTCGAGCGCCTTCGCGACAAGGTCTGACACGGCCCCATTCTGCCCGAACGCGCGCCGAGCCCCGCTCGTTGCTACGCCCATTTGCGGCGGTATGACGCACATGTTCGTTCTGAACGGGGATCCGCTTGTGCAAGCCGATCGCACTAGAACGAAAGAGAGCTCCCGAGTGCCTCCATCAGAGCCTTGGAGAGCGCGGCGGACTCATCCGAGACGGCGCTTCTGACTCCGGTCGCGATGGGTCGTACCCGTTCAAATCGGACCTCACATCTCGCAACTTCCCGACGCACCGCTGCGGGATCCGCCAGCGGGCTTGACGCATCTCTCGTGTGGGATCGCCCGGAGGCGATACCGACCCCGCCCGAGTCACTACACTTCCATGCGTGACCGGGGACGAGGGTTCGGACGGGACCGACTCGGGTGCCGCAGATGAGGCCAGCCGGCTCGATGACCTTCTCGCACGCGACGACGAAGAGCTACTCGCCGAACTGGGTGCGAACCAGTTGGGCGAGACGTTGGGGGTGCGGCCGTCGGACTTCGGTCGGTACTTACGCCTGGGGCGGATGTGGATGGACACCCACGCCGAAGAACTGCGTCGGACCTTGTGCGGTCACGCGAAGGTGACGGCGCTGCGGTCGTTGGCCCGCACGGACGAGGCTGCGGAAGTTGCCACGGTGGCGGACATCCTGCTCGGTATGTACGGACAGATCCCGGCCACGATTGTCGCGGTGCTGGTGGTACGTCGCGGGTTCGACAAACTGTGCGGTCCGGGCACAGGGGCGGGAGGCGGCACAGGCGGTGAAGGCACTTGGCCATGATCCGAGCTGAGCGGGTCTGAGCGGGTGAGCGCGGACGAAGCGCGGGCTTGGGCCGACTCGTACAAGGCCCTCTTGGATGAGGACGGTGTCGACTCGGTTCTCAGGTCTGCCGGTGGGGCAACCGCACAGTTTGCTGAAAGCCCGCACACCGACGACCCGCTCATCGCGTCGTGCCTACGCGTTCTGTCCAGACGTGCCCAGAGCTCTCGGGACTCGGGCGAGGCGTTCCGTGCCGCGCTTGCCAAGACCTGGCTGACGACGGTCTCCAGCGGCTACTGCTCAACCGATGCGCGGCCCGTCGGCGACCAGACAGCGATCCTCGTGGACTGCGGGTTGATCCGCGCTGTCGAGGCGGCGGCTGCGCTTATCGGCCAGCACTACGAGGGACCGGAGTTCGAGGTGCGGGCGTGCACCGACGAGCAGCGTGCCGCGTTCGGGAGGGCTCACACGACGTTCCTAGGTCAGTATTTCCTGTACGGGCGAGCCTCTCAGTCGCTCGGTGTCCGCTCAGCGGATCCACGCGTTGACCATCGGGTTGCGCGCGATGGTTTGACGTTCGTGCTCGCTCACGAGATTGGTCACGTGATGGCTGGCCACACACCCTCTGGTGACCGGGCGTTGTGGATTACGCCGGAGAACCTTCCGGCTGACCTACACGCGTTCGCGGCCGAGATCGAGGCGGACGCGCTGGCGGTGCAATTGCACCTGGGTGACATGTGGGGCCGGGCGGCCGGGCGCAGCGAGGTGGAGGCGCGACTGTTCGCGATCCGGAGCGTGCTTCAGACGTTCGAGACGGTCGAGGCGTGCGCGTTGGTGCCGGTCAGCAGGCGTCACCTGCCTGCCAAGCGAAGGTGGGAGGGGCTGCTGAACGCGCTGACCTACCGATTCGACATGGACACGCTCGGCAGGCACGAGGTGCTGTGGGAGGCGATGGCGCCGTACCTACGGTTCACACAGACCCAGGAGGTGGAGACGCCCGATGAGCCGGTGAGCCGGGCGTTGGCGGCGGCAGGGTGGGCGGGTGCTGAGGACCTCGCGAGGTGGTCGGAATGGGATGAGTTGGAAGCAGCAGTCTGGCACTACCGACTACCGCGGCAGGTCGTTGAGGTATTGGTCGGTTACGAGGCAGGACTGCTCATCGACCCGGCCCACCAGATGGGGCCGGAGAGTTACCGTATGGGACGGAGCGTCGTGGCCGAGCTTGTTGAGGGCCTGCCCCGGTGGCTTCGGGGGTCCGACTCGTCTCGGGGCTCAGCCACATCGGGTGATCTGATCGAGCACCTGCGCCGGCGCAGCGCATGGCCTGAGCCATTTTGCAACGCGCAGGAGGGAGTGCTGCCGATTCACACGATGGCCTCGGCAGTGCGGCACGTGTTGTCGGGCTGAGGCTTCCTGGGTGCCGGGCTTGAAGGCAACACCGCCCGAAGGTGCGAGCCCGCCACCCCGGTCAGTCCCGAGCGATCATGGGCTCAAGGGGAGAGGCGCTCGCGCCCGAGGCCCCCGCCGCTTTGGGCTCCGCCCTAATGATTGAAGATCTGTAAGTCTTGCGCTTGGAGTTGAGAGATGAGTAGGGCTGGGCAGGCCGACGCCGTGGGAGGTGTCTTCCGTGCCGTTGTTGCTACCTATTTGGCCGTACATGCCCTCCGCGAACAGCCGGTTGCCGGACTGGACGTTCCCAACGACGTGCACGCCACGCGCCTGGATTTCGAGACCGACGACCCGACTGACGATCTCGTGGCCACGATGTCCGATGGCAGTCGATGTTTCATCTCCGCCAAGCGTGCCGTCGGGAACGACCGACACCTCGAGTCGACTGTTGAGGGCTGGGTCGCTCAGATGGCCACCGTTCGCGGCGCGGACGTCCTGGTGATAGCCGCCGAGGAGCTCAAGGGTCCTGTCAGGGACCTCCCAGAAGCGCTGCTCCGACGTCGTCACGGTCGAGGGCTGGCAGATCGGCACCAGAAGGCGATCGCGGCCGTCTCCAACCACGTGCCTGCCGAGCTCCGCGATGACCTACTCGACCGGGTCCGGGTCCTACACATCCCCATGGCGACCGGGTCGACCCCAACCCGCGCGCTGTTGGAGTCGATGGCCAGCTACCTGGTCGAGGACGGCAAGGGCGGAGCGATCATCAGCCTGCTCATGGATCGCTTCCACCGGGAGTCGGGCGATGCGTCAGGCAGCAACATCGAGACATGGGTCCAGACGATCCAAGCCTCGCGACCACTCATCGCCGACGGGTCCGGTCCGGCTGGCATGCGCATAGCGGCAGGCCAGGCGGCCATCGACGAGTACAAGCGCGTCCTCACAGGCGGTCGAGGCAGGATCGACTTGACCCTGCTCGCTGAGGATCTACCCCCGGTTACCGTCGAGAACCTCATCGACGGCCTGCGCGTCGAGACTGCGGAGAACAAGCGCGGAGATGGCGACACCTTCCTTCGCGTCATCCGACGATGGCGACGCATGCTCCTAGTCGGCCAGCCGGGCACCGGCAAGTCAGTGGCCCTGCGCGAGCTCGCTGCGGAATGCGGCGGCGACGCTCTGGCGCCGCTTCCCATCGTCGTGCACCTCCCGAGCTTGCTTCAGGGGGGCCCCGGCGACCTATCCACGGATGTCTTCCTCAACTCGGCCGCCGAGCGGGTCGTCAGCCCGGAATTACGGCCTGCGCTGATCCGTGTGATGAGGCAGGAGCTGGAATCAGGCAGCGCCATCTTGCTCTGCGACGGCCTCGACGAGTGCGGCCCGAGGGCGGCCTGGGTTGCTCAGCAGATCAAGGACCTCCTCGACAGGCTGGCTCCACGAGTCGGGATCGTCGTCGCCACGAGAGCCAATGCTGTTGCCGCGGCAACGCGACTCGAGTTACCCCGTGTTGACCTGAAGCCGCCCAAGGACCTCAACACCACTGTGCAAAGCGTCCTTAGGACGTGCGCTGATACCCGGATCCACGCCGGCGAACGTCAGCGCTGGCTCGCTGTTCGGCGCAAGTGGATCGGGGACGCCCGGGAACAGCATCCCGAGCTGTTCCAAGTGCCACTGCTGGCCGTCCTATTGGCACTGATTTGTGCCGATACTGCTGAGGCCGAACTCCCCAAAGGTCGCGCCGCGTTGCTGCACAGCGCCGTAGAGCAATCGGTGACACGCTGGGAGTCCCAACGCGCCTTGGCGGGGACGAGGTCCTGGGCGACTGACCTTACGGGCGGCATGCTGCTCGACGGCTACGTGGTCCTCGGGCGTTTGCTCGACTCAGGCGCCGAGCCATCTCGCGACGACGCAGCCGCGGCATTGGCGACCATGTTGCGGGATCGAGATGAGTGGGACCTTGCTCCGCGGCGAGCACGGGAGGTCGCCGCCGAGATCGTCCGTTTCTGGGATGAGCACGTCGCCGTGTTCGTCGTGAATGCGTCGGATCGTCTGAGCGCCCGGAGCAAGGTCTTCACCGAGATCGCGACTGCCATGTGGACCCTCAACGCCAAGGATGATGAGATCGCCGCTTGGCTGGCGGAGGTTCTGCCTTACACGGACTCCGACGGTGCGATCGGGTTGGCGGTCGGACTCAACCAGCGGGTCGTTGAGTGCATGCTTTGCGCCTCAGAGATGGTCGGCGCGGCTAGCGGCCTGCTCGGTGAGCTGGCGGTGCAGGAGGTCATCGAGCTCAGTGAGGACCAGACCACTCGACTTCTCGAGCGGGTGCGACATGCCGTGGAGCGGACCGTCGCAGGGGAGTTGGAATCCGACCGTGCGCCGCGAGAGCCCAGCCGACTGTCGTCGATGCTCCGTGGACGTCGCTATCAGACACACCCGGCCTGGAAGCACATAGAACTCGCGTGCAGCCTGAAGTTGTTCTCCTCGGGCGACCGAGCGACACGAGAGCAGATCCTCGCAACCGCTGAACTCGCCGGAGCGAACGCTGCGATCGCGAACGCACTCTGCGCACTCACCGACGCAAAGACGGATCGTCAGCCGCTGGATGAACGAGGTATCGAGCTGGTCAAGGCAGTGATGCAGCAGCCGCTGCCGCCTGACGGCGAACTGGTTAAGGAATCCCGTCGTCGATCGGCGTTCGTTGGTGGAGCACCGCTCGCCCCCGGAGTAGCTCAGATCGCGCTCGAGGCAATACGGCATCTTTCCGCTCTACCGGACGGATTTGGAAGATGGGCCTTCGACGTCAGCATGAAGGCGAGTCACGGTAAAACAATCCGAGCCGCCCTCAATGCCAACGGCATCAACACGACCGCATGGTGGTCCGCGCGGAGCCCTTTTTGACACCTGTCAGCGTGGCGCGATGACCACGACCGCTACGAACGAATCCTCCTGGAAGACATCGCATCGCTGGCGCGCAGCGACGGAGGCCTGGACGGCCCGCTCGAGAGGGATCGCTTTTGGTCGCTCACCTCCCTCGGCGACCTACTGGCCGCAACCAACTACGCCAGAGTGAGCGTGCCCGAGTTCAGCCGCGCCTTCGTCCACGACGACCTGGCAACGCGCAGGGGCTGGCTCGACGCGATCGCCGATGCTCATCGCATCGATAAGACAGCGGCCGCAAGCGAGGCCACGTGGATGCTCGATCAGGTGAGTCAGAGCGCCGACGGCGAGCGCGGGTTTGGCAATCACTGGTTCGTGGCGAGCATGACGCCTCAACGAGGTCCCTCAATGGACGACGAAGCCGTTGCGACGCTCACCCGTCAGCAACACGACGCGCTGCTCGCGAGCCTCCGCGCCGACTCGGAATGGATCGCCTGGTCCGCAGCAGAGGTGCTCATCAACGTCCCTGTGCCTACCTGGGACGCCGCGGAGCTGTTTGCGACAGACTTAATGGGGTGGCCTCTCCACAGAGCAGCTCTCCTGTATACGGTCGCCATCGTCTCCGCGGGCGATCGAAGCATCGAACAGTTCACGGCCGCCGCAGGTTCGGTTGCCCCCGACTACCGCATGGCCGCCAAGTTCAGCGTGTCCATCAAGGGCGAGCTAGACCCAGAGGGCTCCGTGGACACTCAGCTTCGGCAAGATCCGGACCTGACAGTCCGTCCTAGCGGAAGCCGAAACCACGAGCCGGCCGCGTCCTACTGGACCTGTAACGACTGTCGAACTCGGAACGACCTCGGAACCGAAGACTGCCCCGGCTGCGAACGAGGAACGCGGCCCGACCTAGTGTCGCGCGTCGTTAATTGATTTACATTCTGTCATCCTCGAGAATGGGGCATGGCCACTGCAGCATTGGTGATCGGCGACGAGGACCGGGCGACGCTGGAGTCGTGGACGCGCTCACGCTCGATCCGGGCGAGCTACGTGGAGCGGGCCCGGATCGTGCTTGCGGTCGCGGACGGGAGGGGCACCTCGGGCACGGCGCGGGAGCTCGGGGTGTCGCGCCCGACGGTGATCAAGTGGCGCGATCGGTTCGCGCAGCTTGGGATCGCGGGGTTGAATGACGAGCCGCGCCCGGGCCGGCCGAAGATGGTCGATGACTCGGCGATCATCGCCGCGACGTTGGAGCCGCCGCCGCAGTCGCTGGCGGTGACGCACTGGTCGAGCCGGTTGCTGGCCAGGCATCTGGGGATCGGGGACGCGACGGTGGCGCGGGCGTGGCGCAAGTACCGGGTCCAGCCGTGGCGCCGGGAGACGTTCAAGTTCTCCACCGACCCGCAGCTGGAGGGCAAGGTGCGCGATGTGGTGGGCCTGTACCTGAACCCGCCGGAGAAGGCGATCGTGCTGTGCGTGGACGAGAAGTCGCAGATCCAGGCCCTGAACCGGACCGCGCCGATCCTGCCCTTGCGGGAAGGGCTGCCGGAGAAGGCGACCCACGACTACAGGCGCAACGGCACCACGACCTTGTTCGCGGCGCTCGAGGTCGCGACCGGGAAGGTCACCGACCAGTGCTACGACCGGCACGGCAAGGCCGAGTTCCTCGACTTCCTCAAGAAGGTCGCCAAGGCCTACCCGCGCCGGCGGCTGCACGTGGTGCTGGACAACTACCACACCCACAAGCACGCCGAGATCAACGCGTGGCTGGCGAAGAACCCTCGGATCACGCTGCACTTCACCCCGACCTCCGGGTCCTGGCTCAACCTTGTCGAGGTGTTCTTCGGGATCATCACCCGACAGGCCATCCGCCGCGGATCCTTTGACAGCGTCAAGGAACTCGTCACCGCGATCAGGAACTTCATCGACGGCTGGAACGACCGATGCCACCCCTTCGCGTGGACCAAGACCGCCGACGAGATCCTCCCGCACGCCACCCGTAAACGAATCTCAGACGCGCGACACTAGATTGATCAACAACTTGTGCTCGGCCCTGGTCTCCTGAGTCCGTCTTGGACCATTATCGAACAGAACGCAACTCGGCCGTCCGATCTCTCGTTCTTCGTCTTGAGCCGCCTCGCCGGGGCGGCTCAGACGGGCGTTCTTGCCGACGGCTGGCTGCGCCGGGTGTGCCTGGGTGCGACCTGCTGGTGTGCCGGGCAGTGGCACTACGTCGCCGTCTCCGCTGGTCAGAGACTTTCGGGAACTACCCACACAGGACAGTTTGCATAACTGTCCTGATTTGTTTGCAGAACTCGATGGTTGAGCCCCGACCGGATGCCCGGTCGGGGCTCAATCGTTGTTTGGTGGGCTGCTGGACGCTGGCGATCATGAATGGTGAGCGGGTGCCCTCCGGCCAACGCAGAGCCTCTGAGCACGGATTAGGAGCATCCGTCTCGTTGGTGGGCGCCATGGCAGCCGGGTGGGTCGCGCACGCGGTCTGAAG
>Ga0075163_10009766_pt1 | contig 12578 bp, 10 predicted proteins | sample JI1023141ADNA_FD_71478 | JGI IMG/M metagenome (GOLD analysis project Ga0075163, IMG submission 71478) | Wastewater effluent complex algal communities from Wisconsin, to seasonally profile nutrient transformation and Carbon sequestration -... | ecosystem: Engineered > WWTP > Effluent > Algae...
TTGCCGCCCCATGCTTTGCGCTTGCCGCAGAGCCGATTTGCGCTAAGGCAATCCACAGGAACGAGCGCCTTGATGGTGGTAATGTTGCCGCTTACGTCACGATAACGCGCATCGTTGTTCAGCATGAGACGCGAAGTGCAGGCTTCAGTGACATCGATGATTTCACCACGAGTGGTGATCTTCCATTCAGAACGACGACGAGTTGCAGTTGCTGCGTGATTGTAAGAAGGCGTTCCGCCACCTTTCCAGCCATCAGCGTATGCAGGACCGTCAACCATATCATCGGGATGCTTCCAGCCACTGCGCGAATGAGTACCACCAGTTGTGTACCAAGGCCGCTGCCGCTGCACACCATAATACAGCAATTCAAGACGAGGCTGGTACAAACCAGAAAGCAGCAGCACATCCTCCGGCATCGTATCAACTGCGACACGCGCGCGCTTACGCATACGTGCAGTAAATGTGGAACCGTTGGCTTCCTGCCCGTGCTGCACGTCATACTTCGCGTTGCCGTTGTCAAGCATGACTTTCGGAGGCGTAAGCAACTGTGCAACCACTTGTGCAGTAGCCTGCGCAATCGGAAGTACAGTCACACCATCAGGGCAGTAGTACAACTTCCCGTCAGGTTTGTAGAACCACACACGACCGATATAGAGGTCAGTGCCTGTGGGGTGATCGGCGAGTATTTCCTGCGACCAATTGCGCAGTTCATTACGATTGCCGTCACTGTGAATATGCGAAACCTTAGTCTGCGTCATTAGGCTTACTCCATTTGAGCAAGAGAGTTGTGAATCAGAAGACGATGATACCCGTCGTCGGCGTGGTGAAGTTCACGATGAACTGATTGTTGTTGGTGTGAACAATCTCAGCGTCGATCACTTCCATCGTTGTGGTGTCGATGATCTGCACCAGCGGGAAGTTGGCCTGATTGTGCACAACGGTGAATGTTGACACGTTGGTGAACGGAACATTCACCGCAACGCGCTTGACTTCCAGCAGCGTACCAACAACTGTCAGGTTGATGCCAAAGCCGGGCGACAGCGGCATCGGAACAGGACCGCCGGGAGTGAAAAACGGAACGCATGCGTAACCACCTTGCGTGATTTCGTCATGCAGTCGGAGACACTGACCATCAACGTCAATGGTGATTGTCTGATTGTTTCCGACATGCCGCGCTGCATCTGCACCATCACCCTGATGATGAACAAGATGGCGTGCTGGGCGGGAAGTGATATCGTCTGCGCGCATTGCAGTGCTCCAGTTGTTATGTAATTCAATTGTGCAGTAAGGCGCGCAGATGGTCGATAGTAAAAACGATATTCACACTAGTACGCGACCACACCGGTAATGATAGCTAGACCAATGAGACCGCCAACAAACCATTCAGCATACACTGTCGGAGTGCGAAGATCGTCGATGTAATACCAGCACAAACGATATACTTCAGGAATAACAACAGCGAGTATAATTGCAATGGCAGCGATCTCGGTCTTACGCAGATACCAAGAAGCGACGAAACAAGGCAATAAACAGATCAAATTGCGTAGCACAAATGACATGAAATCGCTTCCAGTTCGGCCAAGGAATGCAGTAATGCGCTCCAGAAATGCCTCAAATGGATCAGCTATGCCACTGCTGATATCACGATCGACATGTCCGAGTGTGTACCATCTTCCCCACGGTAGAAGGACAAGAAGTAGATACTGCAAAGCGACAAACGTGGTAATTTGCCACGACCAGTTTGTGAACATAAATGCAGCAAGCAGCAGCGATGCCACATAACGACGATGGATTGGTGCCTGCCAAACAAACAATCCTCCACCGCGGAAACGGTGGAGGACCGAGAGTACAGGTAGCAATGCCACAAGTGCGATTGCTTTCTGCATTTATTTGCTACCTTCCAGCTTCTGGATACGTGCGAGCAGCGCCTGCACGGCCAGTGTCAAGAACGCAACGTTCGCGGTGGCGTCGAGCAGGAGCTTGTCGTTTCCGTGCTCATTCATGTCACGAACGCCCGAAAATTCTGACGGGATACCGGCAGCTTCCGCTGCTTTCAGCAACTGCTGCGCAGAGTAGCCGATGGTGTAGTGGTCGTCAGCACGTGAGCCGTCCTGCTTTTCGACGACAGTCTCGAAGCGGGTGGCTTTTTCACGAACTGCATCCGAGAGTGCAGGCGCACCGACTGCACCGCCCGCCTTGCGCTCTGCCTTGCGCTCTGCCTTGGTTTTCGCCTCAGTTTCTGCAACCTCGACTGCCACCTCAACAAGGGTGTTGTAGCGGTCGCGGTGGTCGTAGCGAAACGCGCCGGGCAGCTGCCGAGAAACAAAGTCCAGTGCAATTTCAGGTGTAAGCTCAAATGCAGGAGCCGCACCCTTTGCTGCCTTTCCGGACTTCATCTCATCGCGAAGGAAAATTTTGTCGCGTTCATCTGAAATGACGAGGAACGGTGCCCAGCCGCACGGTGTCTGCGACGGACCACCGAGGACGGCTTGATTGGGGCCAGTTGCCTGCGCATTGTTGCCAAACGTGGCGATGTTATCCCACGCCGGTGCCTGACGGATGCTTGCACCAGTATTGACGCCCGGATCAAGCAAACGATACGGGCTAGTGTAACCGGGAGGAACCGTCAGAACAGTTGCCGATGTGACAACCATAGGCGTGTCTGAGTTTGCGAGATGCAAGATCGGGCCGCTACCGCCGTACAGGACGACAGTCGAACCAATTGCTGCTGCCGTAGGCGACGACAGTGAAACAGAGGTTGGACTGATCTGCGTAATAGTCAGACCCGGTTCACTCACGATCAGCGGATGGTATCCAGCAGTGTTACCAACATGGGTAACGTTGTCGCCGCGATTGTGCATACCAGCGTATTCGCCAACAAGCACCGCATGACTTCCTGTGTTTGCTGTTGCGGTGTAGCTACCGAACGCATCCACAAACGAACCCATATTTTTGTACGCTGAATTATATCCGACAGCCGACACGAATACGCCGCTATTGAAACTTGCAGCAGCGTTACCTGATGCAAACAACCTATTACCGGTGTTGTTATACGCGGCAGAGTAACCAAACGAACTGGTATAGTCCCCGGTGTTGTACACAGCAGAATACTGCCCATTTGCCGAAACATAACTTCCGGCATTCTTGTAACCGGCCTGATACCCACCCAAAGACACGTAATTGCCTGTGTTGTATATACCGGCAGCAAAGCCAGACGCTGAAACATCGTTACCAGTTGCATCTCGGGCTGCATGAGCACCGATGCCATAGATGTCGTTGACTTCATCTGTCCGCATCAGAGCGGACATTGAGTCAACAGTGAGCAGCTTCTGCGGCCCCGACTCCTGCCCGGCAACGCCGGCACCGAAGATGTCACTCTGCTGCGCAACGGCGAAAGTGTAACCTGTGCTGGTAGCCGTATCCGTTCCGACAACACGATACGTCGGGTTGACGTTCGGACGCGGATCAGCGAGCGGACCACTGGTTTTCAACACAAGCTCAGCGACTGCGGCGGCAATGTAAGCAGGCGTTACAGCATCAGAATCATTTGCAGGCTGAAAACCTTCGGATGCTGTTGCCAGCTGCACGACACCACGTGCTGCACCTGTTGCATTCGTGATACCAAGAGGCAATACACCAGTACCAATACCAGTCAACGGCGCCGACACAGCAACAGGAACAAGCCCAGAAAGCATCGGTCCGAGAACACCAACATTCGGAGCAAGCGGTGAACCAATAGTGCCGTTGCCAGAAAGACCAGCACTGACAGTAACAGGAACCTGATTCGCAAGTGCAATCGGATTGACCGAAAGCGGCGAACCAGTAGTACCAGAACCAGTCATAGTTCCGTCATGCTGAACATTGATTGACGGCTGCGCAGACCAATTCACACTGAGCGGATTACCAGCAGTTCCCTGCCCGGTCATCGAACCATCATGCTGCACATTCAATGCAGGCATATTAGCCCAATTAACGCTGAGCGGAATTGCAGTTGTACCATTGCCGGTAAGCGAAGCATCATGCGCAGCCGGAACACCACCAGCCGCGGCGATTTCAGCAATCGCAGAGACGATGTTGATGTCGATCGGATTGGCAAGAGTACCATTGCCGGTGATCGGCGCAGAAGTGACGACGACAGGAATTGTCGGAACAGCGACAAGCGGATTTGCAGTCGTGCCGGAACCAGTGATGGTGACACCGTCAGTTGCAACTGCGACATTGTTGTGCAGCTGCGGAAGCAGTGCAGCAACGTCAAGCGACAACGGCGTTGCGACCTTGCCATCGCCAGTGATCGGCGAAATAGCAGAGACCGAAACCAGCGACGCGAGCGCAGCCGGGACGACAGCAAGCGGATTTGCAACAGTGCCAGCGCCAGAAAGCGTGCCATTGTGCGAAACAGGCTGCTGCGGAGCAAGGCCCCAATTCACAGACAGCGGCGCGCCGACAACACCAGTACCGACCAGCGTTGCATCGTGTGCAACAGGAACGGTGTTGGCCAGCAGCGCAGCGAGTGCGACCAGATCGAGGTCAAGCGGATTGCCGGTGACGCCCTGCCCGATAATCGGTGCATTCGCGAGCACAGGAACCTGATTGGCCAGTGCTGCGATATTCAGCGAGATCGGAGACGAAACAGAGCCATTGCCGCTCAGCGGAGTGAGCACATTGACTGTCAGCGACGGTGCAGGAGCCATCGGGAAAATGCGTCCGCCGATGGTATAACCATCGTGCAAACGAATTGTCGAATCTTCCCACGAAATTGCGATGATACCGGGATCGAGTACGACAGAGTCGGCCTCAATCTTCTTCCAGTACTGGCGATGCCTCGTTTTGAGGCCTTCGTCCTTATGAGACATGCGTATTCTCCTTGCATGTTATGATGCGCAAATGCGCTGCTACACGTCTTAGAATAGACGACCACCATATTGCAGTTGGACTGCGATATGATGCAGTTCGAACCACTCGCCTAATGCTTCTGCGTGCAAGCTTACAGTGAGGTATTGCGCTGTGATATTGTAAGAGAAATTGTGATCCCTGCCATTAACAGCGACAATCGAAGCATCACACCAGTTCTGTTCGAACAAGGTGTAGCCGTCCGCACTACCATTTACGCGAACACGCGGTAGGGAATAGTATTGCAGATTGTCCGACCAGTGGTCAAGTACATGCAGTGTTGATTGATGCGTTGATCCTAGATCGTGTTCAAGAACACCTTCAATTTGCAGATCAGGAACAGGCATCTGCAATGACATACGCTGAGAGTACGTCATGATTGAGTGGAATGACTCTTGCGCGAACTTGAACGGTCCAAGTTCGACGTAAGCTTCGAGCGGTTGCCCTGCGTTTGTACGAGACTCATCGAGAATATGCGTGTGCATCGAAGGCGACAGAAAGCCGAACTCAAACGAACGGCCACGATGCGATGTGCCATAGATTTCAGATATGGTGTAGTGCGGTTGGTCGAACGATGACCATTTGTCAAGTTCAAGATGCAGCACAAGCGAACGATATGAGACCGCAAAGTTCGGTGCAACGCGATCGTAGAAAGAGACGAACAGAAGTTCTTCTTCTGGAATATGCCAGAGCTTAATCGATGAGAAATCAGCGAGGTCAATGCCAGTGCGAAGCAATTCGTATTCTTCGATGTAGTTGCCTTGCTCAGGTTTCCACTTCTTGATCGCACCACCAGCAGTAATGTTGAAGCCATTCTTTCCAAGCCAAATGACTTCGTTTTTGTCATTGTCCTCGAACGGAAGAATACAGAACGGATTAAGCGCTGTGTTGCGAAAAGTGAATGCGCGATGCGTGAATGCTGCTGTCGGATCGGATGACAACTCAGACAGCATGATACCATTTGTCGTGAACGTGAGAAAGCCTTTACCGTAAGGCGCAAGCCCAAGTGGATGACCAGAGCGGATAAGCGAGAGGTTCTGAAAACCACCACCGCAAATCGCATTCGCACGCAAGCTGTCGCCAAAGTCGATGCAAGACCAACCGACGGTATCGGAGAGCAAGAAAATCAAACGATTGTCTGCATGTGTGATTGCGTAAATCGGCTGAAGCGGATCAGTGTTCAGCAATGCACGATCAACAAGCGACCACGTGTGGCACAGACCATCGTACTTCACGAGGCCAATTGCTGGGTGATTGTAGAACCAATCATTGCCAACATGCGCATGTGTCCACGGATAATCATGATGCATGTTTGTGCGCGTTTCAGGCACAAGTCCGATCAGCAACATGTAAAGTTTTGTCGTCTGATCGAATGAATAGATGCCGGATTGCGTGCAAAGAATATTGCCATCGTAGAACGGCAGGTACATCGCGAGATAGTCAACAAATGGCGCATTAAGATTAGCGACATTGGTGCTGCCAAAGCCAGAATAGATTGCGTTCGTCTTCCAGCGAAAGTTTGCACCACGCAGCACACCGGGAGTTTGACGCGGCATTGCATGATCGAATACAGGCAGAAGCCCTGTGATCTTCGACGCCGGATAGGTTGCCGTTTGCAGTTGCTGGCCCTGAGGAATGCCCATTTCATCTACTCCATATGCGCACCCGGCGCATTCCTTAAAGTTGCTTTTCTCTCTTGACTGCGTTCAACTCGGAGTGCTCCTACGTCGCAAGACGCCCGCGCTACGCGCTTGCCGTCTTTCTCCTAGTTGCTGCGCAACGCATTCCGAGTAGTCCGCCGTAAAGAGTGCGCAACTTTCGGAACCTTTGCGCCTTCTCCGTCGGTGCGCATTGCAGTCAGCTAATGTGGAAATGGAAACGCCCGCGCACCACAAGGAATGAATGCGCGGGCGTCCATCGCAGAGGCACTAAACGTCGGCAGCCCGACGACGCAAGCGCGCTACTTTGCGACCTTTGTTGCGATCGTTGTCGCAATCTTTTCAGCGCCACGTAGGCCGATATAGCCGCCGATAGCGATGTTCATGAGTGCCCACATTTCAGGAGGCAGCGGCATGACAACAGCAGCGCCAGTGAAACCGTGGATCAGCGGTGCAATCATGTAGTTGTTCGCGATGATCGCAATGAACACGAACATCAACGACGGACGCCAATTGCGCGCCATCCACGACTGCGAGTTGATCTCAGCAAGCAGCACCTGCATCTGCTGGCCGAGTGACATGGAAATCTGATTTGCAAGCACAGTTCCGAGTTCAGCTTGAAGTTTTGCTTCAAGGTCTTTGTCGATGCCAGTGCGCCGTGCAAAGTCAGAAATGACTGTTGCAATTGGACCAGCAATTGTCGCAAGCAGTTGTTCAAGCATAACGTTCTCCTTAGCCGAAACCGTGAAGCACAGGCATTTCGTGTCCAAGTGCCTGCCGCAGTTCTGTGTTGAAAAGCGAATAGAATTTTGCACTGCGATCATCTTCGCCGAGCGCAGTAAACACGCGTGCTTTCACACCATGTTCAACGATGTAGCGCAAACGATCAAGTGGCCAGTCGAACACTTTTGCACGTGCAGCTTCATCATCAGCTTCTGTGCCGAGTGTTGCAACATACGACGTACCACCAGCACCGGTTTGCAGATATGTCCATGCTTCTGTTTCGTTATCCCAAACGGCAGGACGCTGACCGGGCTGGTAGTACTGGAAATGACGGTTCCAACTGTACCAAGCAATTGCGATCTTATGGCACGCGCCTGCGATTGAGATTGTATCATTGCTCGAACGATACCAGTAGTGTCCGCGATTCTCTTGCTTGGCACCGGGACGAACGAATTCAGCATAGCAATGGCCATTGAGTTGAATTGCACGAACCGAACGACACAAACGTGAGTGTTTCCAGTTCACAATCTCACCAGCATTCCACGCACCAGCAGGAGGCGCAGGGACAATCAGTGTTTCCTGCAAATCCTCGTCCCAATCCATTGCTTTGTGGATGTGACGCAGAACGTCATTGACTGCACTCACGATCAACGCAATGCGATCACGACGTCCCGTTTCTTGAACCATGTAATCGACGAGTTCGCTGAACATGAGTGCAAATCCTGAGTTTCTTGTTGCTTACTTCTGCGGCGAAGCGAAGCTCTCAGCCTGTTCGTTGAGCGCAGCCATGCCGGTGCGAGTGAACTCGCTGATTTCCGTGCCACGTGCTTGCGCAACAACTTCGACGTAGTTGCCCTGCTTGACGCCTTTTGCGGCGCCAGATGATACAGCACCGCGCGCGAATGACTGGAACGGCTTCGTCAGCTTCATATTGGCGCCGACAATACGCAGCGCTTCCTCACGAGTGACTTCGCGAATTGCACCAGCGCAGTGTCGAATTGTGCTGCGAACTGTATCGATTGCGTCAGGATCAGACGACGAGAAAATGCCGTGCTCGAACGCAAGAGGATTGCCGTCGGGCAGCGGCACCATTGCAGAGCCACCGCTCGTTGAATGGAAATAACACAGGCCGTTTGTATCAGCGTGCTTCTGCGAGAAAAAGTCAGCCTCAGCTGAATCATCACGCGGCTGCGTCTGTGCAGCAACAACTGCTTCCGCAGCTTCGGTTTCAGCAGTTGCAGGACGCTGCGGCACAGCTTTACCGCCGGCAGCTTTTGCAGCAAGACCTGCAAGAAATTCGGATGGGTTGGACATCGCAAGTGTTTCCTTGTGTGCGACTGTTGAAAAGAAGCAGTGGCAATCGGGGGAGGATCGCCACTGCTGGAGTTAATCTGACGTCAAGGAGGATTAGGCGTCAGGAATTGCATTCTGCATGTTCAGATATGCGCCATGCACATGCTCAGCACGAAGCTGACAGGTCAGTTCGGACGTGAGAACGCCGAGGTCGGCATCGAGACCGGTGCGCGAACCATTGCGATCATCATCGTCATGGAACGTTTCGCGCAGCCACTTGACACGCAGACCACCGGGATGGAACACGTACATCTGATTGCGCCACAGCGGCGAGATGTTCATCATCTCATGGTCCATGACCATCAGTTCGCCGAACGGCGTGATGAAACGACGCACCTTGATGCCGTATTCCGTCTCGCGAACCGAGATCGAGTATTCGGCATTCAGATTCACCAGTTCGTTCAGCACGAACAGCACATTCGAGCCGGCGAACGTGATACGCTCATTCGGCTGTCCGATGATGTTCTGCGAGAAGATCAGCTGGATAAAGCGAATCATTGACTTGCGCGAAACAGCACCGGGAACGCCGGCGACAGTCGGTGCAATTGCGATGTTCGAGCGAATCTGCGAAACGAAGCCATCCATGAAGCGGATCGGGTTGCCGTTGCGAACACCGAAATCATAGCGGCCCCACATCAGCGAACGTTCGATATCCTGCGCATGATTGAACATGGCTTCGCGCATCGAACGCGCACCCGGATCGCCACTGTTGTAGGTGACGGCGCGTGCAGTACCAGAAGCAGCCCACGTGTTGCGGAAAATCTGCGTATGGTTCTTGCGCTCGCCGTTGAGCGACAGCGTTGCAACAGGACGCTCGGAAGCTTCCTCGAATGCAGTACCGATTCGCTGAACCCAGACCTCGTTCGGTGCGGCAGCCGGCGTGATCGGAGCGACAGCAGTGCCACCGAGACCGCGACGAACAGTGCAGGTGTTACCGTTGACGCCGAGCACATGGATATGCTCACCAGTTGCTTCGACGAGGAACACCATCGAGTCGGTGATCCACGAAGCATCTTCGACCTCGATCACCTGCGCAAGCGGACCAGCAGGCATTGCGACAATGCGCAGACGCCAGATGCGCTGATGCTCTTCCATCCAGTGAGTGATGGTGTCGTTGATGGATTCCTTGCGGATGCCTGCGGTCATTGCAAGCATCGGTGCGGTGCCGACAGTGCGCGTACGAACGAGACCAGACTCGATATCGTTACGGCGCCCACCGATTTCACCAGCATCAGAGACGAAAATGCCCTTGATTGCCATTGTGGTTTGCTCCTGTTGAGATTATGACGGTGAACGCCATTACATGAATGCGAATTCGGGTGCACTAAATTGCGCACCCGAACATTGCAGTTAACGCTGCTTTGCCCCGCTCATGACGCCTGCAAAATCTACCTGCATCATTTTCGCGGTACGTGCGCCTTGCGCTGTCTGCGAACCGCCACCGAAACCATTGCTCGAATTGGGGCGAACGGAATTTCCGCCACCGGCAGCGCGAGTAATTGCGTCGATTGCACGAATTGACAGTGCAACAGCCTGCTCATAATTGCGTGTCTTATTGTACGCGGTCTGCAACTGCGCCAGCGCGAACTGCTTCGTGAACGGGTCGGCAGAGAAACGCTCAGGCAACTGCGAAAGCAGCGAAGTTTCGGCAGTTTCCTTCGTGCGCACACTGTTTGCGGTCTCAACAGCACTGTCACGAATCTTCGTGCCTTCCTGCTGCACGAGTGCGAATGCAGTGTTCATGACGTTGATTGCCATGTCCTGCATTGCACCGTTGATGCACTTTGCGATATCAGGAACCTTGGCGTCACGCAATGCCGTTTCGAGTTCTTGAATGCGCTCTGCCGGGAAGAAGTCCAGCGTTTTTGCCTGTTCAGAAATGAACGTGCTGAAATCGCTCAACTGCTTCTGCGGATCGGCATCAGTATTGTTGCCTTCTGCGGCAGTTCCCTGCGCCCACATTTGCTGCAAATCAGCAAGCGAAGCGGCGTTCTGGTTCTGCTGCTCACCGCCTTTGTACGGCAGCGCTTTCTGCTGCGCATTCGGATCAGCATTCTGCGCCGGCATCGTGAAAGATGCAAACAGCTCAGATGAAGCGTCGAGACGCTCTTCTTCCTGCACGCCGAGTGCAGCAAAATCATCAGCACTTTCCTGCGGCTGACCGCCTTCGAATGAGAAGCGGCTTCCACCGCCAGAATTGCGCCCGGCGGACTGTTGCGCAAGAAGCGCACCAAGGTTGCTCATAATCGTCTCCTGTTGCGCTTCGCGCTGTTGAAAGGAATTGCGCAGTAATTAGTGCGCAGCATCCGGACGCGGGCTGAAGAACTTGGCGATTTCGCCAGCGGCCTGTGCAAGCTGCTGCGCGATGGTGAAACGTGCAGAAGCGTCACCGACTGCGCGCACTTCGGCACCGATACCGGACGAAACAACAGTGCGAGCAGCACTGTCGTTGATACCGCGCGAAACCATCAGCAGTGTGCCAACAGCAGCACCGTAGGTTTCCAGCGTAAGCGAGTTGAGCATATCGTTGCCGATAACTGCAACAGCGGTGGGGCACTCAGTGATACGGGAGTTTTCGTTCGACATGGTAGTCTTTCCTTGTGTGAATGGTGCGGTTGATTAACGCGGAGCAGGAGCACCAGCCGTGCGTGCGTTTGCGTTTACAGAACCAGCATCTTGCGCTGCTTCTGCGGAACCTTGTGGAATTTGCTGCTGACCAGTTTGTCCGCCCTGTTGTGCAGCCTGCTGTTGCTGAAACAGCTGTAACGCTGCATCTTTGACTTCAGGCGGCATTGCATCCATCTGCGATTTGAGACGGAAACCTTCAAGCGAAACTTCATTGCCAGCAACGCGCATAACCCAATCGAGCATCTTCACAATGTCGATCTGCGCTGCTGCTTGCTTCGACTGCAATGTTGCAGCCAGAACATCTTTCGCCATCTGCGTCAGCAACACGCGATCAAGACCGCGCAAACCATCAGACAGCCGGAACTCCAAATTCTCGGAGATAAACTGCTGCGGAGTGACATCGGTTTCTTCATCAAACGGCGGAATGCGCAGCTTGAGTTTTTCACCGTTGATCATGATGTTTGTGGACAACACAATACGGCACGGTGTGAATGCTTGCGTGTCGATTACACGCGCAGTCGTGAACTGACGACGCGAACCGGCCTGCACAGTCGCAGCGGCTTGATACTGCGTTGCGCGCTCCAGCGATGCAACCTGATTTGCCTGCTGCGTCGGATTGAGTTGCAGCATAAGATCATGCAACACCTTCATCTCAGAGATGGTGTTGTTGGTATCAGGAACATCAGAGATTTGGTGAATAGCGCTGGAAAGTGGCTGATCTGACAATGACGGACGTGCAGCAATCGTGCCATGTGTCGGGTCTTTCAATTCGTTCAACGGGATACGAACTGGATCGTAAACGGTGATGCCGCCGTTCAGTTTCTTGCGCTGCGAGACGACATGAGAATTGAGCTGTCCTGCGATATAGTCCTGCATCGGATTGAGATACTCAATCTGCGACTTCGATTCAGCTTCATCGACATCTGTCTCAGGGGTGCTGACAAAGATCGGGATGAAATCATGCGCAGTGCGTGCAGGTTCGCCGACAACAATCAAGCGACCATTGATGATGACAAACTTCCACAGCTCAAATGACGCAAGCGGCGACAGTCCCCACTCTTTAGGAACCAAACGAATGTACATCGTAACACGCTCGCACTGCCGTTCGTCAATGTCTTCACGGCTTGCGGAATGCGATACACGATCTTCCATGACTTTTGTAAAGTCAATCTTATTCGGATAACGTTTCGAATTTGCAGCATCGTTGCCGCCTTCGCAAGGATCAGCGCCGTACGAAGAACTGCGTACAGACGGTTTGCGCACGTAGAAGTTTGTGTTGTACGCGCCGTTCGTGCCACCCATAGCGGCCTGCCCGATAGCAGCACC
>Ga0075163_10009767_pt1 | contig 12577 bp, 7 predicted proteins | sample JI1023141ADNA_FD_71478 | JGI IMG/M metagenome (GOLD analysis project Ga0075163, IMG submission 71478) | Wastewater effluent complex algal communities from Wisconsin, to seasonally profile nutrient transformation and Carbon sequestration -... | ecosystem: Engineered > WWTP > Effluent > Algae...
CCTTGACGACCATCACGCCCGACCCGGCCGTGATCGAGATCAATGCCGCACCGAGCCTGGGCGCCTTCGACTTCCTGCAGCGCAGCCGCCGCCTCTACGCGGCCGCCGCCGACATCGGGCTGGCTCCGTACCGGCTGCTGTTCAACGGTGCGGTGGCCGACTCCGGCGGCGGCGGGCAGATCACGCTCGGCGGGCCGACGCCGGCGCAGAGCCCCTTCATCCGCCAGCCGCAGCTGCTGGCGCGGCTGGTGGTCTTTCTGAACCGGCACCCGTCGCTGTCGTACCTGTACTGCCACGACTTCCTCGGCGCCGGCGGCCAGTCGGTGCGGGCCGACGAACGCGGCGTCGACAACCTCGACGAGCTTCGCCTGGCGCTCGACCTCGTCGCCCGCGAAGCCGACCCCGCGCCGGAGCGCGTGTGGTCCTGCCTGGCGCCCTTTCTGGCCGACGCTGCCGGCAACAGCCACCGTGCCGAGGTCAATGTCGAGAAGCTGTGCAACCCCTTCGGTGATGCCCGCGGCCGCCTGGGGCTGGTGGAGTTCCGCGCGCTGCGCATGCAGCACACGCCAGAACGCGCCACCGCCATCGTCTGCCTGCTGCGCGCGCTGGTGGCGATGCTGGCCACCACGACCGGCGGCGACGACCCGATCGTCACCTGGGGCGCCGCGCTGCACGACCGCTTTGCGCTGCCACTGCACCTGGAGAACGACCTCGCGGACGTGCTCGCCACCTTGCAGGCCAGCGGCTTCGGCCTCGGCCCGGTCACCTCCGGGCTGCTGCAGGCCGACGAGTTCCGCCACCAGGCCGACATCTCACTGCCCGGAGCCGTGCTCGAGGTGCGGCGCGCGCTCGAGTTCTGGCCGCTGCTGGGCGACGCCTCGAGTCCCGAGCAGGGCGGAAGCTCGCGCCTGATGGACGCCAGCACCGCGCGCATCGAGTTGCGGCTGCGCCCGCTCGACGACAGGGGTCACGGCTGGGAGCTGGGGGCAGCTGGCATTCGGTTTCCGATGCAGGAGGCCCGGGACGCCCGCGGCCCGGTGAAGGTGGGTGGCCTGCGCTACCGCGCCTTCAACCCCTCGCCCGGGCTGCACCCGACGCTGCCGGCGCAGACGCCGGTGGTCTTGCAGCTGCAGCACCCGGCGATGGGCAATGCCTTCCGGCTGACGCTGCACGAGTGGCGGCCTCGCGGTGGCGCCTACGACGGTTTGCCGGTCGACTTGAACGATGCTGCGCGGCGGCGTGAGGAGCGAGTGACGCTGGAGCCGGTGGAGGCGGGCGGGGTGACCCTGGCCGAGGGGAGGGTGGGGCGAGAGCTGACGGGCTGTGCTTTGGACCTGCGATGGCTGGCTTGAAGAACCTCACCCGGGTTGCGACGCTCGTCGATCACGAACGTCAGCTGTCGGACCGAGCCAGGTAGTCCTTGATGTCGTCGGCCGCCGGGACGCTGGCCATCAGCACCAGCATCATCGCCAGCGGGATCGTGGCCGCGTAACCGATGCGCTGGAACCCGATCGCGCCGAGCACGCCGCCCGATGCGAAGGCCGACACCAGCAGCGACAGCACCAGCAGCCGATCCCGGTCGGCAACGACGTGCAGCGAAGGATCGCCCTGGATCCGGTTCCAGTACACCAGCTTGCCCAGTTCGATGCCGATGTCGGTCACCAGGCCCGTGACGTGCGTGGTGCGGATCTCGGCCCGCGAGACCTTGGTGATGACCGCGTTCTGCAGGCCCATGATGAAACACAGCAGCATCACGGTGCCGGGCACGAAGAGGCCCTGGATCGTCGCGAGCCGGGCGCCGATGAGGCCGAAGAGCAGCAGCAGCCCGGCTTCCACCAGCAGCGGCAGCGCGAACTGGCTCTTCAGCTGGCGCCGTCGGGCGTAGTTGACCAGGATGGCCGACGTGGCGGCGCCGATCAGGAAGGACAGCAGCCCGCCCAGCGCGCTGGCCGCGAGGGGGAGGTCACCGAGCACCAGCGAGTCGGCCATCGACGAGACCATGCCGGTCATGTGCGAGGTGTACTGCTTCACCGCGAGAAAGGCCCCGGCGTTGGTAGCGCCGGCGATGAAGGCCAGCGCCCAGCCGAGGTGGCGATTGCCGCCGTGGGTGCGATCCTTGCCGGTGAGCCGGCGGGCGTAGTCGATGGGCATGGGGCATTTTCGTCTTCGGCGATCTGCGCTCGACTTGGGTTGTGCCTCTCGCCGTAGTCGAGACGCATTTCCGTGTTTCGCAGCGGCAGCTAGCGAGCCGACGATTCAGCGGCGACTTCACCGACTTGGCATGGCGAGCCGGTTCAAGAACTTGGACTTACAGAGGCCGATGGCCTGGCTGGCCTGTACGAGTCGATGTCGGCAGTGCAGCGGGTGCGGTCCGCTGCCGCCAGCGGCTCTTCTCGCGTTCCTTGGCACCATCACACTTTTCCACAGTCATTCCTGCGGACGAAGGGCGCCGCTGCACCGCGCATCTCTTCGTTAGCCAACATGGTCTACCTCTCATCGGCAAGCAATTGGTCGACCAGGGATCGGACTCCCTCCCACTACGTCGCGAAGCTTCTTACCGAACATGGGGCCTGAGGCTCGTACTTGGCTCGCAGCGAACCTACTCAACGAAGCGGCGACCAAGTCTATGAGCCCGAGTGCCCGCCCGTCGGATCTCTCCGATCACCGAGTGCAATGTCACGAAGCGTTCTTCCGCTAGTGACAGACCTGACCACCGGCGGCCAAGGGCGCCGCTGCCCGGTGTAACTCAGTGTCTCAGCGATCTGGTCCAGTTGGCGGCTCTTGAGCACAGCTGCCGCCGACCCCTGCCGGCGATCAGTCGAAGCTGGTTGCGGGCAACCATCAGGCATCTCATGCGACCGTACTCGCACCTGCGCAACTTGCGACGGGCGCCGCGGCACATCGACGCGGTGGCTCGGGCGCCGGCTGCAGCCGCCAGTGGCGGGGTTTGGTTGACCACGACGGGTGCGAACTGCGCGCACGTGGCGGACCTGGCGGGCGGCGCCGTCAGCGCGGCAGGGTGAGGTAGGCCGGCAGCGCGAACCCGGCATCGCGCGCGGGTGGAGCCGAGTCGACCGGATAGTCCGCCGCCTGGTCCAGGTCGATCAGCCGCAGCGCGATCTCGCCGACCAGCCAATGAAGCAGCGGCGCCCTCCCCACGCGCAGATGGTTGGCGGCATCGCTGCCGCAGCAGCGCCGAATCAAGGTTCGCGGTAGCGCCTGCATCGCGCGGTCCAGGGCGGGAAACGTGCGCAGCCAGCGTTGCATCGAATCCGGGACCCGCTCTCGCATGATCTGGGTCAGGATGGACACCAGTGCTGCCGTCAGCAAATGGCCGGCCAGCCAGGTGTCCTGGGGGTCCTTGCTCGCACCCGGCGGCGCGCCAGCCGCCAGCAGCCGGTCTCGGATGCGTCGATGCAGCCCTTGTGCCGTCGGCGCGCCGGCGCCGGTATGTGGCAACAGCTTCTTGTCGATGCCCAGCGCGTGGCCGATCATCGACCACGCGAAAACGTACTCATGCGCTTCGTCGGTGGCCATGCGGTGGTTGAACCGGTTCAGACCGTCCACCATGACCCAGCCGAAAGACTGGAGCACGAACGCCAGCTCCACCTGGTCGAGCGGCATGCGGTCCCGCACCGGCTGCGGCATCGCTCGCAGCCGCGCCGCCACCGCGGCGTGATCAAAGCCGAACGCCGGCTGGGAGAGCTTGGGCGCCTTGGGGCGGGCTTCCGTCGGCGTTCGCGACTGGATCAGCTGGCGCACCAAGGCATGCGTCATCCGAACCTTGCGCACCCACGCCACGCCTTTGCCGTTGTCAGAGAAGCTGCCGGGCTGCATCATGGTCTCGACGAAACGGACTGTCTCCAGCAACCGACGCCGCGGATGGGTCAACAACTGTCCGGTCAGCGTCAGCGTCAGCGAAGTTTCGGCATGCAGGTAAGCCACCGGCAAGCTGTAGTGCGCCAGCACCAGTCTGGCTCTCAGTCTGTGTTTGTTGTAAGCCTGCTGAGCCGTCAGCAGCCGCGATGCATCGGCCCAGGCTGGCCATTCCATAGGGGCGCACAGGTAGTCCCTGATCAGCGTGGGCAGGTCCTTCATCGACTGCCCGGGCTCCCAGCGACCCAGCACAGGCAAGGGGAAGCCCGGATCATCCGGTGGAGGCAACTGGTCCACGAGTTTGTCGACGACAGGGTCGCCGATGCGTCTGAAACATTCGAGATCCTTGTCGGTGAACATGCAGCCCCTTCCCTGTCCGTCGTTTCCGCTGCCAGTATCGCCGCCGTTGGTTGGTTAGACTGGGCGTGAGGAGCGCGTGCCATGCTGCGGTGCAGCCACTGTAGTGAGTCCAACCTGCCCCGCGCCCGGTTCTGCATGGGTTGCGGCAGTGCGCTCATGCCTGCCCAGCGGGCCGAGGAACTGCGCCGCGTGACTGTGCTGTTTGCCGACATTGCCGGTTCGACGGCGATGATCTCCGGCGCCGATCCTGAGCTGGCGCGGGCCCGGCTCGAGCCGATCGTGCGCCGAATCACCAGCGCGATCATCCAGTGCGGAGGCACCATCGCCCGCATTGCCGGCGATGGGGTCAAGGCCCTGTTCGGCGCTCCCATCGTGTTGGAAGAGCACGCCGTTCGGGCCTGCCTGGCTGCGCTGCGGATCCAGGGCGAAGTGGCGGCGGGTGCCTCGTCGCCGGGGCCCACGGTCCGCATCCGCATCGGCATCAATACCGGCACCGTGCTGCTGTGCAGCGTGGCCACCGACCTACACGTCGAGTACGCGGCCGAAGGAGTGACGACCCATCTTGCGGCAAAGGCGCAACAATTGGCGCATCCTGGCACGACACTGATCACGGCCGATGTCGCTGAGGCCATCGACGGCTACTTCGAGACCGCTGCCCATGAGCCGTTGCGGCTTGCTGGGCTGGACATCTCGATCGCCCTGTTCCAACTGTTGCGGGCGACCGGGGCCCGCAGCCGCTTCGACCTGGCATTGCGTCGTGGTTTGACGCGCCTGATTGGGCGAGATGGCGAACTGGCCTGGCTGGACCAGCTGGCAACGCGTTCGGCGACCGACCAGCGGCTGGCGCTGGCGGCGCTGGTGGGCGAGGCCGGTGTCGGCAAGAGCCGCCTGCTCTGGGAGTTCAGGCAGCGGCTGGTGACCCAAGGCTGGAAGGTGGCTGCCGCGTCAGGCACGCGGGGTGGCGCATCGATCGCGTTCTTGCCGGTGCTCACGATCCTGCAGGATCTGTATGACCTGCTGCCCGACGACGACGCCGCCGCCATCCGTGCCAAGCTGAGCCGCGCCGGCGGTGCGCCGCTGGATCTGGCGCCGCTGTTGGTGCTATTCGATCGCGACCCGGATGATCCGACATGGCCCACGCTGGACCCTGGGCAGCGAGTCGGGCGCACCCGCGTTGCCCTTGCCGCAGCTTTGGAGGCAGCCTGCTCGACCGGGCCCACGGCGATCGTGGTCGATGGCCTCGACGATGCTGATGCCGAGACGCGCGACTTCTTCGAGGTAATGAGCCGGCGTGCGAAGGCGGTGTCACTGCTGGTGCTGCTGGAAGGCCGGCCGGCCGCGGTGCCGACCTTCGAACGTCATGCGGGCGTGTCGGTGCTGTCGGTCGAGCCTTTGAAGGCTTCGTCGGCGTCTTTGATGTTTCGCAGCCTGGCAGGTGTCGATCCATCGCTGCGCCGCCTGGAAGGGCAGATCCTGTTGCACACCGCGGGCAACCCATTCTTCATGGAGGAATGCGTGCGCACCTTGCGCGAGTCAGGCACGCTCACCGGGGCGTCGGGTGCGCTGCGGGCGACCAGCGGCTCGGAGGTGCAGCTGCCGGCGTCGGTGCTGGACATCGTGGAGACGCGCATCGTGCGCCTGCCGCTGGTCGACCGCGAGACCCTGCAGGTGGCGGCGGTGGTCGGGCGCGAGATCTCGATCCACCTGGTCAGCGCGCTGCTGGACGTCGGCCCAGTCGATTTGTCGAATCGGCTGCACCGGCTTGTGGAGGCCGGCCTGCTGGTGGTCGACGGCGACGGTGGGGTCGAGCGCTTTGCCTTCCGACACGCCGTCACGCAGGACGTGGCGTACCGGTTGATCACGCGGACCACCCGCTTGAACGCACATTGCCGGCTCGCGCAGACGCTGGAGTCGCTGCCGTACGAGTCGCTGCCCGAGCGCATCGAGCTGCTGGCGCACCACAGCCTGCGAGGCCATGACTGGCGCCGCGCACTGATCTACCTGCAGCTTGCAGCCCAGCGCGCAGCCGAGCGCTCGGCGCCGCGCGAGGTGGTGCGCCTGCTCGATGAGGCCCTGAACGTGCTGGCGCAGTTGCCGGCCGACGACCGCTCGGTCGATCGGGAGATCGAGATTCGGCTGGCGATGTCCTTTCCATTGATCCAGCTTGGCCACCTGGAGCGCACCGCAGCCGAGGTGGCTCAGCTGGAACTGCTGGAGGCGAAGGGCACCGACCGCCGCCTGCAGGGGCGGGTGGCGGTCTTCGTCTCGACGCAGCGCTGGCTGAGCGGAGAGCACCTCAAGGCCGTGGCGATCGGGCGGCGTGCGTTGCAGCTGGGCCAGGAGTTCGACGACCCGACCATACTGGTGCCCGCTAGGCAGTGTGTCGGCGGGGCGTTGAACGAGGCCGGTTACTTTTCTGAAGCGTTGACCTTGTTGAGCCTAAACATCGACGCGTTGGACGAAGCCACCAGCGGCCAGCAGTTCGGCATGGCGGGCCTGCCGGCGGTGTTTGCCCGCTCGACCCGCAGTTGGGTCTATACCCACATGGGTCAGTTTGCCGACGCCGAGCCCGACGCAATGGAAGCGCTTCGCATCGCTGACGCCAACGGCCACGCGTTTAGTTTCGGCAGTGCGGCCTTTGCATTCGGCGCACTGGCCCTGGCGCGTGGTGAGTCGGCCGCCGCATTGCCCTTGCTCGAACAAGGGGTGCTGCGCTGCGAAAGCGCCCGCCTGCGCATGTGGCTGCCGGTGGCGGCTTCGATGCTGGCGTTGGCCCATGTCGAGTCCGGCCAGCTCGAGTGGGCACGGCAGGTGATCGATCGCGCAGTGCCGAAGCTGGACGATACCGTCATCAAGTCATCGTTCATCTGTTTGGCGCTGGTTCGTGTCTTTGCCGCGATTGGTCGCCGCGAGGAGGCCCTGGGCCTGTGGACGCAGACCTTGGCCCGCGCGCGCGTACACGGCGGTCGGACCTGGGAAGCCGAGGCGATGCTGGCGGGCGCCGACATTTGCGAGAGCAACGCTGCAGGCGACGCCCGGGCGCAAACGCTGTACGAGCAAGGGCTGGACATCGCCAGCCAGCTTGGCATGGCCTGCGTTGCCGCGCGCTGCCGGCTCGGCTTGGCCGCGCTCGCCAGGCGGCGCGGCCAGCACGCGGCCGCCGACGCCGGGTGGGCCGCGGCCAGGCAACTGCTCGAAGCCTGCGCGGCTCCGGGTTGGGTCAGGGCGGCACAACCGTCAGGCCCAGACCTGGGGGCACGAACGCCGGGTCGGTGAAGCCGCGGTCGAAAACGCTGCCGGCATCGGCTGCACCGGCCGTGCCGAACCACATCATTTCGTACGACGTGCGCACCGGGCCATGCAGCACCACGCTGCCGGGCCGTTGCACTGTCAGCGTGCACACCGCCACGTCACGGTGATAAGCAGCATCTCCTTGCTGTGTTCGAGGTAGGGCCCACACCGACAGCAGCGAGACCACAAAGCGAGCGTCCGCCGTGTCCAAGGTGAACGTCAACGCGCCGGAGAAGGGCTTGTGCGTGGTGCTGTCTGGAACCGGGGTGCTGGGCGTGAACGTGACACCCTGGCTGCCCGATACGATCGTTGTTTGGCCTTCGATCAGAATCACTTCCGCCATCTCGCCCGAGCCGTAATCCGGCTGCGCCTTGACGTTCGCAAAGATGACCGTGAACCCCCCAACTTCCGCGCGGCCCCAGTACCAGTGATGTATGGCTGACGACATCGGCCGGTCGCCCCAGTTGTGGTCGTGGTAGCCGCGTGCCGTCTCCTGGATGTGATGCCCGCCGATCTTGCAGTCGACGGCCGCCGCCCCGCAGGGCACGGCGACGATCCAACCCAGATACTGCTGGTCAGCACCGTTCTCGAAGAGCAGGTGGCCGGTCCCGATGCGCGCTGGCGGCACATCGGCGCGCAACTCAATCGTCCCCGCGACGTCCCTGCCCTGGAATTCCAGCCGGTAGACCCCGGCGCCCGTGTCCTGGCAAGTGTTGGTGCCGATGGTGACGTCGCACATCGACGCATCGGCCTGGAAGTCCTGTGGCTGGAACTTGCCTTCTTCGCCAAAAGGGATCAACAGCAGTTGCGCCCTTATGGAGACCACGGGCAACAGCGGACCGGTGGCGTCGGTCAACATCTTGTCCATAAAGGCGACGACCAAAGCCCCCAGACGCAGGCGGAACTCGAAGTACCACCACTCGAATTCGCCGGGGGCGCTGTGCTCCCGGCGCCCGTCTTCCCAGAGTTGAATCCGGTTGCGGTCGACCCCGAAGCGGACATAGTCGGGGTCCGAATCGGCCCGACGCATTGTTCCCGTTGCCATATCCATGCGTCCTTTCAGCCCGGCCGGGCCGCGCACGATTAAATCGGACTGCAACTGGTTCGGCAAGGTCGACGTCCGAAGCGCGCGCATGAACGAGGAAGACCGGGATCTCGTCGTCGATGAGCCGCGGCAGTTCAGCGCCGGTGGTGCCCTCTGGATGAGCGACGAAGCTCGATGCGTGCTGCTGGACCAGGCGGTAATCCGTGGTCCGCTCCGGTCGGTGGCACTCGTACTGAAACAGGGCGCCATCCGGCACCCGCCAGGGCTGCCGGCCGATGGCTTGCGCGAAGGGCTCCCGAATGGTGATTCCGAACGGTCTCAAGCCGTGCGCAGCGTATCGATCGCCCCTGATAGTCGCACACGATGTGTGCCCTCCGCCGCGGGGCGTCCTGCGGGTGACTATGGGGGGTGTCCGACCGGCAGCTTCGTAGCGACGGATTTGTTGGCCGCTACGACAACAGTGGGTCGTTTTGTTGAGTTCGCCTGGGGTGGAGCCAGTCCTCGCCAAGGCGATGAACGACATGGCGTCGTCAACCGTTCACATTGAGAGATCAGAGGTCACCCGGAGCGAGCGCTGACCAAGGACCGGTCTCGAACTTCGCCGACATTCGGCCAGCGAACGCGAATGACTTTGACTAGTCTAAGCAGCCAATGACCGGAAAGCCCCCAAGGCATCTGCTCCCGTCGCCAAGTGGTGCCACCGGGCGTCGCCCACTTGCTTCCGCGTGAAACGCCACAAACGCCAGGGGCCGCACATCGGCGGCCCCTTGGTCTGGATCGTGGTGGAGACGAGGAGGATCGAACTCCTGACCTTCGCATTGCGAACGCGACGCTCTCCCAGCTGAGCTACGCCCCCATTTCGGGAAGGAGTCTAACATCGCCGCCGACCGACTCAATCTCCGGAGACCACCGATGCGCCGCGACAGGGACCCCGCCTGGCTGGACGAGCAATACAACAACCGTGCCCGGGTCAAGGACCACGCCGAGATCTTCGCCAGCTGGGCAGCGGCCTCGGCCTTGACACGGCAGCAGGCTGACGCGGTGCTCGACGTGCCCTATGGCTCCGGTGCCGGCGAGACGCTGGACATCTTCCGCACCGCCGCGCCCGACGCGCCGGTGCTGGTCTTCATCCACGGCGGCTGGTGGCGCGCGCTCGACAAGTCCGACCACTCCTTCGTCGCGCCGTCGTTCAATGCCGCCGGGGCCCTTGTGGTGGTGCCGAACTACGCGCTGGCGCCGGCGGTGAGCATCGAGCACATCACGCTGCAGATGGTGGCGGCGCTGGAGTGGGTGTACCGCCATGCCGCCGAGTACGGCGGCGACCCGCGGCGCATCGCGGTCGTCGGCCACTCGGCCGGGGCTCACCTGGCGGCGATGCTGCTGAGCTGCCGCTGGCGCGACGTGGCGCCCGACCTGCCGCCGCTGCTGGTGCCGGCGGCGATGGGCATCTCCGGCGTCTACGACCTCGAACCCTTGCGCCTGACCACCTTCCTGCAACCGGACCTGAAACTGACCCCTCCGTCGGTGCGGCGCCTGAGCCCGGCCTTCTTTCCGCGACCCAAGGGCAAATTCTTCGCGATGGTCGGCGGCGCCGAGAGCGACGAACACGTGCGGCAGAACCAGCTGATCCGCGACGTCTGGGGTCCCACTGCCGTGCCAGTCTGCGAGGTGCTGAAGGGCGTGCACCACATGGGCGTGCTGAAGAACCTGGCCGATCCGCAGGGGCGCCTGCACCAGCTGGGCCTGCAGGCGCTGGGGCTGCGCTGAGCCTCTATCGCTGCGCGGGGCTGTATTGCATTCGGCTATGAGGCAGATTAAAGCTTTGTATTGGCGGGTGCACTTACGCTTTGGTAGGGTTCTCGCCCGGTAGTGCTTCCGCACGAAGCACCCGCTCGAACCCTGACCACAAGGAGCATCGCATGGGCTTGAAAGGCACGAAGACCGAGCAGAACCTGAAGGACGCCTTCGCGGGCGAATCGCAGGCCAACCGCCGGTATCTGTATTTCGCAAACAAGGCCGACGTGGAAGGCCAGAACGACGTCGCGATGTTGTTCCGCTCCACCGCCGAAGGCGAAACCGGCCACGCGCACGGCCACCTCGAATTCCTCGAGAACGGCTCGGGCGACCCCGCCACCGGCCTGCCCATCGGCAGCAGCCGCCAGAACCTGGCCGCTGCGGTGGCCGGCGAAACGCACGAGTACACCGACATGTACCCGGGCATGGCCAAGACGGCACGCGACGAAGGTTTCGACGAGATCGCCGACTGGTTCGAGACGCTGGCCAAGGCCGAGCGCTCGCACGCCAATCGCTACCAGAAGGCGCTCGACGCCCTGGTCGACTGATCCTGCCGAACCCGCAACACACAGGGGGCTTCGGCCCCTTGTTCGTTTGAAGACTGCTGCACCCCCAACGACACGGACACCCCATGCGCGAAGGCAATCTCGAAGCCCCGACCCGCCACCCGATCGACTGGAAGAACCCCGAGTTCTACGACGAGGGCAAGGCGCTGGCCGAGATGGAGCGGGTGTTCGACATCTGCCACGGCTGCCGCCGCTGCGTGAGCCTGTGCCAGAGTTTTCCGACGCTGTTCGACCTGGTCGACGCCACCGACGACGGCGAGGTGCACGGCATCAAGAAGGAGGCCTACTGGAGCGTGGTCGACCAGTGCTACCTGTGCGACCTGTGCTACATGACCAAGTGCCCGTACACGCCGCCACACCCTTGGAACCTCGACTTCCCGCACCTGATGCTGCGGGCCAAGGCCATCAAGCACAAGAACGGGCATGTGCAGGCGAAGGAGAAGCTGCTGGCGTCGACCGACGTGCACGGGCAATTCGCCGGCATCCCGATCGTGGTCGACGTGGTCAACCGGCTCAACGCCACCAAGCCGATGCGCGCGTTGATGGACAGCCAGCTCGGCGTGCACCCCACCGCCTGGATGCCCAGCCTGGCTCCGCAACGCTTCCGCTGGGGCAAGGCGATGAACAACACCGAGTTCGCGGCCGTCAATGGCCAGCGCACGCCCGGCAAGGTGGCGATCTTCTCCACCTGCTACGTCAACTACAACGAACCCGGCATCGGCAATGACCTGATCAAGCTGCTCGACCACAACCAGATCCCCTACGAGATCGTCGAGAAGGAGCAGTGCTGCGGCATGCCCAAGCTGGAACTGGGCGACCTCGAGGCCGTGGCTCGCGCCAAGGAGGCCAACATCCCGGTGCTGGCGAAGTACGCCCGCGAAGGCTGGGCCATCGTCACCGCGGTGCCGAGCTGCACGCTGATGTTCAAGCAGGAGCTGCCGCTGATGTTCCCGGACTGCGCCGACACGCAGCGCGTCAAGGAGGCGATGTTCGACCCCTTCGAGTACTTCGTCGCACGCCACAAGGATGGGCTGCTGAAGCTCGACTTCAAGGCCGCGCTGGGCAAGGTCAGCTACCACATCCCCTGCCACGGCCGGGTGCAGAACATCGGCCGCAAGACCGAGGAGATGTTCAAGCTGATCGGGCAGACGGTCGAGGTCAAGCTGACCACGGTCGAGCGCTGCTCGGGCCATGCCGGCACCTACGGCGTGAAGACACCCACCCACCCGGTGGCGATGAAGATCGGCAAGGCCGTCTTCAAGGCCATGGCCAAGGACGAGCCCGACTTCATCGGCAGCGACTGCCCGATGGCCGGCCACCACATCGCGCAGGGCATGGAGCAGGCCGGCACGCCGGCCAAGGCGGTGGCGCACCCCCTCAGCCTCGTACGCATCGCGTACGGGCTCGACTGAGCCGGCCTGATGCGCATGGCCCATGGCATTGCATGACGATTCACAGGAGCACCCCATGACCACCATCACCCGCGACAGCCTGATGACACTGGAGGCTTACACCAAGATCCGCAAGTCCAGCAAGCCCGAGGTGATCGCCCACCGCAAGCTGCGCAGCGTGCATCTGGGCGAGCACATGACGCTGCAGTTCGAGGACGAGCAGACCATCCGCCGGCAGATCCAGGAGATGCTGC
>Ga0075163_10009768_pt1 | contig 12576 bp, 12 predicted proteins | sample JI1023141ADNA_FD_71478 | JGI IMG/M metagenome (GOLD analysis project Ga0075163, IMG submission 71478) | Wastewater effluent complex algal communities from Wisconsin, to seasonally profile nutrient transformation and Carbon sequestration -... | ecosystem: Engineered > WWTP > Effluent > Algae...
GTCGCCTCCAAACAACCCAAAAGAAGCCCGAGACGCCATTTGGAACTCCACGCGCTGCCAAAACGCCTTCACCCAGAGTTGACGAGCATCCCCATCCGGCCGGAACTCAGCTTTCGAGGATGCTTGGTTGGCAGCGTGCTTATTTTTCATTGTGCGCCGATTCCAGCAGAAAACGCGGAAGCCGGGAACGGCTAATCCTTTAGACGTTCGCCCGGCTGGTGGCGGCGGATGATGCGGGCCAGCTCCTCCGGCGCAATGTCCAGCGCCCAGAAGAAACGCACGATCATGGCCAGGGCCGGGTTCTTCGCATCCGCCTCCAGATTGGCCGGAGTCTGCCGCGCCACATGCGCCCGCTGCGCCACCGCGTAGTGGGAGACATCGCCTCCAGTCCGTGTCGCGCGGATTAGTTCCACCACCTCGAGCACGATGGCCGTCAGCGCCGGGAGGAAAGGATCCTTCTCCACGCCTTCCGGCGTCAGTGGTCGCCCCGGCTCCGCGCTCCCGCAGTCATGGGTGAACTTGGAAGGTTCAGGATGGTCCTTCGGCGAAGGGGCGGATGGGGTTTCGTCTTCGGGTGTGGGTGCATGGGGTGTTTCCATGCCCGGCGATCATCCCACGCCGCGCCTCCCTTCGTCCCCTCCAAAATTCATCATCGCTGATGGCACCCGTCCGCATGGCCCGCGCTCGCAAGAGCATGGAACGGTCCGCCTTCCCGTTCGTCATTCGTCATTCTGCATTTGTCATTGCTCCGAACGCCGCATCCTCGCCGGTTAGTTCCACAATCTCCCTCTTCAGCCGCTCCGCCTCGGTTTTGAGCTGGGTCTGCTCCTCGTCGATGCCCGCGATCTGCTGCTCGACCACGAGTTCAAACACCTCCGGCTCCTGCTCCGTGATGTGATACAGCTCGTAGTCGGGGCTTTCCTTGAGTGCGTCGGTGGCTTCAATGACGGCGATGATTTCGGCCTCCAGGCTGTTGAAGAGCTTTTGCAGTTATTCGAGTTCATCCGTGTCGCCCAGATCAATCGCCGCCCAGCCGTGGCGCATGACATAACCGGCGGGATCATCGGCAATCTGCCGCAGTGTCTTCAGATCGCCGTTGTCCTTCGCGGCGTTGATGGCACCCGTGAGCTTGGTGTAGGTCGCCAACTTCTCAGGATCATCGGCGAAGCGGTCCGGGTGAAACAGCTTCACCCAGCATCTGAACTCACTCCGAGGTTGACGAGCCTGCCCTAACGCGATGACCATTGAAACAAAATCGGTCAAAATAGATACTGCCGAACCCGCATGAAAACAAACGCATCACCATCAACAACCCTCGCCGTCATCGTGTTGCTCCCCTTCCTTCTTGCAGGCGCGCAAGCGACCGCAGAAACGGGCAAACCATCGACTCCCGATGCACTTGCCGACAGCGAAGGTGATGGCACCCCAGACGCCTCCGACCCCAACCCATTCATCGCCGAAGTCGCCGGAATTAGTTGGCGGATCGGACAAATGTCCGTCGGCTGGAAGTTCAATGCCTCTATCGAAGAACTGAAGACGACCCTTACTGAACATGAAACGCAGGTGCTTCACCAGAACGAACTCAGTTTTGGTGCGAAAGGAGAAACGTCCGCCGAGTTGTCCGCCCAGGCAAAGGCCAAGTTTTCATTCAATCCATTGAAGCTTTTTGGACTCACTGACTCTGGTGCCGAGGCGAATTTTCAGACCCGGTTCGCCGCTTCGGGCGATGTCACCTGGAGCAAGAGCGACCGGGAGCGCGCGAGCGATTTGACGCGGCTGCTATCCCAGACCCAGATCGCACATAAGCTCTCCGATCTGAACCTTGAGTTCACGGTGCTTTTCTTCAATTTCGGTGATGACGATTTTATCGGTGAGAACCTCCAGATTCCCATCAAGACTGGAGAGAATGTTTCCGCCATCGCGCAGCCGCTGGGTGCCAACGGTCCCGAGTCTCGCATTCGCATTCCCGCGCACCGTGATCGCTCCATTCCCATCCGCTTCCGCGCGAGCCTCGACACTACCCAATCGCTCGCATTGCTGCGGGCCATGGAGCTGGGTTCGCTCAGCATTTCGATCGAAGAGTCTCAAGGGGCGATCACCAGCATGAAAGACGGGAACACTGTGGACGCCATTTCCGCCCTCACGCAAATGCGCCGCAAATGCTGCAAGCTCACCGTTGAGGTTGAAGGGAAAGAATTCCAGTGGTCCGTGGCCCGGCGGAACGCAAAGACCTTGGAGCCTTTGCACCTCAGTGACGCATTTGCTGCGTTGAACGCACTGGCCGCCCGTGACGGAGGTCCTACGGCCAAACTGTTCGAATATACGGACCGGTATCTGCGCTCGGCTGCAGGGCGTGACTGCAGCCTCTATCCTGTGCGCTGGTGGGTTTCCGCTCTGGCTCGCGGTAGTGCGCCGGAGATGGATATGGATGTCAATCCGTCAGTCGAGCTTCCTAATGCCTTTTGGCTTCGCGAACGCAAGGGATTCCCGGGCGACATGAAACGGTGGGTCCTACTGGGCAAGAATGGCGACGCGTGGGCGCCTTCAGTCGCTGGGGAATTGTTGTCCAAAGGCTACGGCGGAGTGGAAAAGGATAAAAAAAGGGCCTCAGAGTTCTGGCAAGAAGCTGCAAACCTCGGCGACACCAGGGCGATGACTGAGCTGGGATATGCGTACTTTACCGGCGGGGCTGGTTTATCAAAAGATGCCGAGAAAGCGGCAGAACTCTGGACGCAGGCTGCAAAACTCGGCCATGCTAATGCACTGACTTGCCTGGGGGATGCACACTATTCTCTGGCCTGGACAGAAAACAAGGACTTGGCGATTGCAAACGCCGTAGCGCTCTGGCAAAGAGCTGCGGACCTTGGCGACACCGAGGCGCTAGTTCGGCTTGGGATCGTACATCTTAAGGGCTTGGGAGGTTTTCCCGCTGATGAAAGGAAAGCTTTGGAATTCTGGCAGAACGCTGCGGATCTCGGGAATTCCCAAGCGCTGACTCAGTTGGGGTCCGCGTACTTTAATGGAATGGCAAATTTGCCCAAAGATGACAAGAAAGCTGCGGAGCTCTGGCAAGAGGCGGCGAACTCAGGTGAAACCGAGGCGCTAATCAAATTGGGTTTAGCATACCTCAATGGGCAAGCTGGACGGGCCAAGGATGAAAAGAAAGCAGCGGAACTCTGGCAGCAAGCAGCGGATCTCGGCAGCGCGAGAGCACTGACCCGTCTGGGGATGGCTCATCTTCATGGCCACTGTGGCTTCGCCGAGGATGAGAAGAAAGGCGTGAGTCTCTGGCAGCAGGCGGCTGATGCAGGCGATTTGGAAGCCATGTCACTCCTCGCAGATGGCTATGCAAACGGAAAGTATGGCTTGCCGCGCGATCCTGACCGAGCAGCCGAACTGGAGAGGAAGGCCGGGAAAAATGGCGAGCAATGATTTCGGCCAACTCATGTTCGATATCACTACATACAACCAGAAGCGATCAAAGGAGGAGTTTTTCGCATGGCTTAGCGAATGGTCGAGCGAGATAGCGACACTTGACGGGATGCAAAGGATCTTGCGCCGCGATAGGGGCACCAAAAAGATATTTGAAGAAGCCCTCGCGATCCGAAAATACATTATTCAGTTTTATCAGGAGTCGGATGTTTCTGTCGAGCTTCGGGAAGGAAATCAAAATTTTGACGCGGTCCTTTATGACCCCCTGGACGTCGTCATTGAATACATCGAGGTCACATGCGTCCCTCAAGAAAAAGACCATGATTTGCGCTACGAGCTAGCTGACAAAGGCCAATACTCCTTCCGAACTCGACTCGAGTACCGTCCTTCGTACCTCGATTATGCAAAAGAGGTTTCGGCGGCAATCATGAAGAAACTGGCTAAAGTCTATCCCACGCCAACAACCTTACTCGTGACGTTGTCTCCAGACTTGATCGTGGAAGAGGATGAGACTTTTGATTTTGTCATTAAACACCTCAAACCCGGACTGACATCTGGCCGCTTTTCTAAAATCGTGATTTTTGATTTACCGGGAACCCATTGGCACATAGTTCGGTAGAGATTGAACATTCACGTAGCTTCAATCGCTAAACCCACCGAAGGCAATGGCTGTTAACTATAGAAGGGGGCAAGGTGGTGATATTTGACAGGCATTGCGAAATCGGTTGAATGCGAGACCTAACCAAGTACGTCGGCATTTCCTATCCTGACTCCCTTTGCCACATCATGGAGGGAGACGGCATGAGAGAAGAGGAGACTGGGAGTGGAGGAGAGAAGGAGTAGAGGAGGAGTAGAGGAGGCTTGGAGAGGCCGGAAATGACAGCCGAGCAAAGCGAGACAGCCAGCCGAAGGCTGCCCCGCAGGGGTGAGCGAAGCGAAGCAAATGCCGAATGTGGAATGACGAATGGATGAGACGCGGGGACGACCGGGCGCAGGCAGACATTCCATGCCTGGATGATGGACGCGATTCCGGAGGGATGAACCGAATGCAGTCTCGGAGAGGCGACACGAAATAGCCCACAGATTCATCTGTGGGCAGACGCGGAACCAGGCGGGAGTCCCGGTAGGGACGAAAGAATGCCTCTGTCGTCCCTGCCGGGACTCGGGTCTTTTGCGCTCTCGCGACCCCCACGGTTGAAACCGTGGGCTATTGCCTGCCGCCTCTGCCGAGGCTGGGAGCGGGACGTGGAGAAAAGCGCCGGAGGCGACGGGTGCCAAGCATTGAGGAGTCGGCTGAATGCGATCCCTTGCCCAGGCAGCTTCGCATTCCCGATCCAGGCTCCCTTTGCCACGTCATGGCGAGGTCATTCTTCAACGGGACGATGCCGTCGCATCACATCCCTTTCCGGTCCCGCTGCCTCGCGCGGAACTCGGCTGGAGAAGAATGTGCTTAGGCATCTGGCGCGGGGGCTGAGCAGCAAGCAGATCGCCGCAGAGCTGGATCTGGCGGTGAAGACGGTGGATCACTACCGCGCGAGGCTGATGGCGAAGCTGGACATCCACGAGGTGGCGGGGCTTACGCGCCATGCGATGAGCATCGGGCTGGTGAGTGTGGAGCACTGAGGGCGCGGAGGGCGGCTGTGGTGCTGGGCGAGTGTCGGGAGACGGAGAAATAATGTGGGAGAAGAAATGTCTCGCTCCTTTTGCCGTGGATGGGTAGCATCGGGGAAATTCAACCCCATCGTTCCTATGAAGATCATCCTCCGTGCATCCACAGCCCTTGCTGCCCTCGTCGCCCTTGCGGCGGGATTGAAGACTCTGATCAGTGAGCGCGCTCAGGCGGCTCCGGTCGCGGCGAACGCGAGTTATTTGAAGAATCCGCAGACCGGTGGTCTGAAACTGGCCTCGATCTCATCGTTGAGTTTTGGGCCGTCGGGCTTGCTGCTCGTGGCGGAGCCGGGCAGTGGGAGCGTGGTCGGCATAGAGACGGGTGACGTGGGGCCGGTGAAGAAGCCGAAGGGGAAGATCGACGACATCGGCGCGGTGGTGGCGACCGGCCTCGGGACCACAGCGGAGAACATCACGATCAAGGACATGGCGGTAAACCCGGCGAGCGGTGGCGTCTATTTGGCCGTCTCGCGCAAGCCCGACAATGCGGTGGCGATCATCGCGATCGACACGGAAGGGAAGGCGTCGGCACTGGATGCGACGACGCTGAAGTGGTCGCGCGTGAGCCTGCCGGGCGGCACGGCGACGAAGGTGACAAACGTGACCGATGTGGCCTGCGCGGGTGATCGCGTGGTGGCGGCGGGGTCGTGCAACGAGGAGTTTGCCAGCAAGATTTTCTCGATCCCGATGCCGATGGAAAACGGCGGCACGGCTAGCATCTACAGCGCGGAGACTTACCACGTCGCGCATCGGAAGTGGGAGACGCGAGCGCCGATCTCCAGCTTTGTGTGCAATGTGGAGGATGGGAAGACGAGCGTGGTCGGAGCCTTTGCCTGCACACCCATCGCCAAGTTTCCAATCGGTGATCTGAAGAGCGGGGCGCAGGTGAAGGGAGTGAGCATGGTGGAGCTTGGCTCGGGGAACCGGCCGCTGGATATGTTCACCTATGCCAAGGGCGGCAAAAGCTGGCTCGTGACGCACACGCAGCGCTTTCACCAGCCGCTTTTCGGCCCGAGCAATCTGTGGGCCGCGCGCGTGGATATGGATCTGCTGAAGCCGAACACGCCCGACAAGACGAATGAGCAGGCCGTTCGCCGTGACGTGAAGCAAACGAAGGGGCCCGACGGCATTGAGATCGTCGATGCGCTCTTCGGCGCGGTGCAGGCGGACAAGCTGAGCGATGAAGAAGCTGTCGTGCTCAAGGACAACGGCGGAAAGCTCTCAATGGAAGTGGTGGCGCTGCCGTAAGGCCCTTTTGCAAAGGGGCAGCCCGTGCGCGCACCGATCATGAAGCACCGCCGTCTGCGAAAAGGCCCGCGAATCGTCCTCGCCTTGCTCGCAGCTGGCTCGCTGATCGGCATGACGTGGCGCTTTGTCCTCCCGCTCTTCGAGCGCCCGACTTTCACGCTCTTCATCCACTCCCCCGATGCCGCGCGCGACCCCTCGCGCGTCATTGCCGTTGTCCACGCCAGCAAGGCGGAGGCGTGGGCTGGCATTGCCGCGAGTCCGAAAAGCGCGGAGTCCTGCCTGTGGCTGGAGAAGCTCGGTTCGGGCGAGGCGCAGCGGCTCTTTGGCAGCTACGCTGTCGATGAGAGTGAGCTGACCTTCACCCCCGCCGCTCCACTGGCCGCCGGTGGGATGTATCACTTCGTTTTCCTGCCACCCGGTTTGAGTGAGGGGGACTCGCGCTCCGCCTTCCGCGCTGGTTTCGGCACCGTCACAGGCAAAGCCAAGCTCGAACTCATCCATCAAGTCCCCGCGCCGACTGACGCCACCGTGCCGAAGCTACAGACCGTGCATCCCAGCGCGGAGGCGCTGCCGGCCAATCACCTCAAATTCTACCTCACCTTCTCCGAGCCGATGGAGCAGGGCGTCTTCATGGAGCGGATCAGGCTACTACGCGCCGACGGCGGCGAGATCGCGGGGCCTTTTCGCGAGACTGAGCTTTGGTCGCCCGATGGAAAGCGGCTGACTGTCTGGTTGCACCCCGGAAGGCAGAAGACCGGCGTGAACCTCAACGAAGATGAAGGCGCGGTGCTCAGGGAAGGGGAGACCGTCACGGTCGTGATCAGCGGCGAGTGGAGGGCCGCGAGCGGACAAAAGCTCGGCGTGGATTTCCAGCGGATCTACCGCGTGACAAAGGCCGAGCATGATCAGCTCGATCCTGCGCGCTGGACGGTGCGGCCACCCAAAGCCGGCACGCGCGAGGCGCTGCGGATCGAGCTGTCGAAGCCGCTCGACTGGGCGCTGCTGCAGAACAGCCTGTTGATCGTGACCGCGAGCGGCAGTGAAGTTGCCGGTCAGACCGAGATCGCCAATGGCGAGCGCGAGTGGCGCTTCACCCCGAAGGCCGACTGGAGCCCCGGAGAGCACCGCGTCCGAGTCAGCGCCGTGCTCGAAGACCTCGCGGGAAACAATCTGGAGCGCACCTTCGAGGTGGACGTGGCCGCCGTGCGCCCGCAGGCAGTGGCGGCTGCGGAATTGAGGTTCCGGGTGGAGTGATCGGGGCGCGCAAAGAAAGCCAATTTTTTTCTCGCCAAAATCCTGCGATCTGTGTCTAATCGCACCAGATGCAGGTCGCGGCTGGACTCGCATCCCATAAACATAAATAAGCCATCATAACAAACAACAAACGCAGTACATAAAATGAAAACACAAATCAAACATGTCGAGAAGGGGTTCACCCTGATCGAACTACTGGTGGTGATCACCATCATCGCGATCCTCGCGAGCGCGGCGGTGCCGGTATTCGGCACCGTTCAAGACAGGGCAAACCAAGCAAACGCAGTGGGTAACGTGAAGCAGATCGTCACGGCACTGCGAATCTACGCCGGAGACAACGGGGGCTACCCTGACAGTGACAAGACAGAGGAGCCTTCTACGTCAAACGATGCATTTGCCATTTTGATCAGGGGTGGCGTCCTTGATGATGAGCGAATTTTCACCTGCAAGGGCAGCAAATTCAAACCTGACAACAACATTGGTGAGTCGCCTGCATACGATGAGGCACTTGAGGCTGGTGAAAACCATTGGGCAATGACCAAGGGACTCACTGATTCATCAAAAGCGATGACTCCGCTGGTATTTGAGAATCCAGTGTCGTCGGAGTGGCCACCAAAGTGGAACTGTGATGCCGCTGGACGGCAGGAGAAGGGCAGGGCTTGGAAAGGCGGCAAGATCGTTGTTGGGTTCAATGATAGCAGTGCCCAGGCAATCACACTTGAGTCCTCCAAGGGCGAAAGTGTCCAGGCGAAGGCCCAAGGTTCTGGCAAGGATGTCTTCACCGAGGCTGGTGAAGATCTCGAACTCCTCGACATCGAAGAGTAGTCGAAATTGACGTGAACTCTGTTCAAGGTGCCGCAGGAGGAATCCTGCGGCACTTTTGTTTTCTGGGGCCATCCGGGAATTGTTTGTTGTCTGCCGGATGCCAAAAAGCTTGCCAGCACTTCAAGGGAGGCTAACTGTGAAATTCACGCTGTCGCAGCGGCGCATTTCAAGATTGTGTTTGAGCAAATTGAGAATCACGAAGGCGGGTTGTTCGGGTTGGGGCGGGTCATGATCCGGTGGCTTGCCGTGGCTGGCTTGGTCTTCGTCTCACTTGCCGCGTTTTGCCAGTCGGCGGCGGCGTTTGACACCGTGGTGTTGGATCCGGGACACGGCGGACACGACCGCGGGGCGAGTATTGGCTACGTTTTTGAAAAACACCTCGCTCTCGATACCGCGCGGCGGGTGGAGCAACTGCTGAAGAAGGCGGGCCTCAAGGTGATCATGACGCGCAGCCGGGATGTCTTCATTCCGCTGCCGGGACGGGCGGCGGCGGGCAATCGCTACGGCAACGCCATCTTCGTGAGCCTGCACTACAACTACAACCGTGGTGGCAGCGGGAACGGCGTGGAGACCTACTACAACAAGTCGTCCGGCTACTCGCTGGCCGCCTACATCCAGGCGTATCTGGTGCAGAGCACGCGGATGACGAATCGCGGGGTGAAAACCGCCGGCTTCCATGTCATCCGCAACACCACGCGCAATCCGGCGGTGCTGGTGGAGTGCGGATTCGTGAGCAACTCGACCGAGCGCTCGCGCATGATGACGGGGGAGTTTCGTTCCAAGATCGCCGAGGGTGTGGCGCAGGGCATCGTGGCCTACAAGAAGGCCAATCGCTGAGAAACGAACCGGGGGGCGGCGATGATCGTGACGTGCCGTCAGATGCAGGAGATCGAGGAGGCCGCCTTCAAGCGTGGTATCACGGCTGGCGAGTTGATGGAGCAGGCCGGAATTGGGATCGCGGCGGTGGTGCGGCAGTTTTACCCGCAGCCCGGCACGTTGCGCCTGTATCTCGGCAAGGGAAACAATGCCGGTGACGCTCTCGTGGCTGCGAGAGAGCTTCAGCGCACGGGATGGCGACTCTCGGCGCGCTTGGCGTTTCCGGAGGGCGACTTCAGGGAATTGCCCGCGTGGCACTGGAGATCTGTGTCGCAGCACCTTGAGGCGGAACTGGGCGAAGGTCCGCTCGTGCTCCTCGATGGGCTGCTTGGCATTGGCGCATCGGGACCACTGAGTGGAACCATGCTCGCCCTCGCGGAGGAGATGAACTCGCTGCGGCAAAGCAAGCACGCGACGACCATCGCGATGGACATCCCCTCCGGCTTGAATGGTGACACAGGGATACCCTGTGTCGGATGTGTGGAGGCCGACATCACGGCAACCATCGCTCACGCCAAAGCCGGTCTGATCGCGGATTCAGCGACGGCGTTTGTCGGAAGGCTGTCGGTGGTTCCGCTCGATGAACTTGCATCGGATGATGGCGATTCATCCGCGCTGGTGCTGAATGCGGCTTGCCTTCGCGAGAAACTTCCGCGCCGGAGCTTCGATTTCCACAAAGGAAGCGCAGGCCGGGTCGGAATCATCGCCAGCTCGCGGGGCTACATTGGCGCGGGCATTCTCGCGGCGACGGGTGCGCTCCGTGGTGGTGCGGGGTTGGTGACGTTGTTTGTAAAAGAGGACATCTATCCAATCATCGCCGCCAAGGCTCCGCTGGAAGTGATGGTGCGCGTAGTTACGGACTACCGCGAGGTGCTGTCGGAGGCTTTCGATGCGCTCGCGATCGGTCCGGGCCTTGGTTTTGAATCACAGAAAGAAGTACTCGAAGTCATTCGCGATGGGAAGATGCCGATCGTGATCGATGCGGACGCACTGACGATGCTCGCGCGCTCCGACATGAGTGCGGTGCTGCAATCGAAAGCCCCAAGGTTGCTCACACCACACCCTGGGGAGATGGCGCGCTTCATCACTAAGCACCCGCAATTGCAGAGTCTGGGGCGTCGCGAACTGGCTCAGGCTTTTGCAAAAGAGTATCCCGGCTGCGTGCTGTTGCTCAAAGGTGCGCGCACCGTCATCGCGCAGTCCAGTGTCGCGACATGCTTCAACTCCACCGGCACGCCCGCCATGGCATCGGGTGGGATGGGGGACGTGCTCACGGGACTCTGCGCCGCGCTGATCGGCCAGCGTGTCTCCTGTTTCGATGCAGCCTGCATCGGCGCTTGGCTCAGCGGTCGTGCTGCCGAGATCGCGCTTTCCGAGGGTGGCCAGTCGATTGAATCTCTCGTGGCTGGCGATGTCCTGAACCATCTCGGCGCTGCGTTCAGCGATCTGAAGGCTGGTGTTTGCTGATCGAGAGCCGGACATTGCTTTCGATTCACCGGTGTCTAAGGTGGCCGCCTCATGAATCAAAAGACCGTCGTTGGTTGCCTTGTCGTTTTCCTGTTTCTCGCCCTCATCGTCAGCGTGGCGCTGAATGCGGTGCAGTTCGGCGCGAGCGCGGTTTCGCTCGGGGAGTCTCCGATGCATGCGGTGAAGCCGATTGCCAAACTGAGTGAGCAACTCGAACAGGCTGGGAAGGGGGGCACGGCGGATCGCATTGTGCAGATCGATCTCGAAGGCGTCATCAGTTCGTCCGAGGTCGGCGCAGGGTTGTTCGACCACGCGCTGCCGATGATTTCTACGATCAAGCGCGCATTGGCGCAGGCCACTGAAGACAAGCGCGTGAAGGCCATCGTGCTCCGCATCAACTCCCCCGGCGGAGAGGTCACTGCGTCCGACATTTTGTATGCCGCAGTCAAAGAGGCGGCAAAGAAGAAACCGGTCGTCGTCTATATGGACTCGATGGCAGCGTCCGGCGGCTACTACATCTCGTGCGGTGCCACGAAGATCGTCGCCAGTGAGACGACGCTTACGGGCAGCATCGGTGTGATCATGGAGTCGTTCAGCTACCACGCGCTTTTCGACAAGGTCGGCCTCGGCACGAATACCTTCGCCAGCGGCGCGTTCAAGGACACACTGAGCGGCGCGCGCCCGATGCGCGAAGATGAGAAGGCCTACATCCAAAACCTCGTGACGCAAATGTACGACCGTTTCCTCGGCATCGTGTCGGATGCGCGGAAGCTCGACAAGAATTTGCTCAAGACCACCGTCGCCGATGGCCGCGTCCTGCTCGGAGCCGAGGCACTGCAAAACAAGCTCGTTGATCAAGTCGGCTACATCGAGGACGCCTACGCGCTGGCGCGGAAGCTCAGCAGCGCGCCGGATGCGATGGTCGTGAAGTATCACCGCTCGGTTGGTTTGTTTGACATGCTCGGCATGGCGGAGGCGTCCACCAGCAGGAAAATCGAGGTCGATGTGCTCAGTCACCTGCTGCCTCGTCTCGAACCCGGTCGCGCCTATTATCTGCCCGGCAGTTTTGTGCGCTGAGTCAGGGAATTACGATCTATCGCCGCACTTCATGCCTGACAGCGCGACCCTTGCCGTATTGAGAGACGTCGTGAGCCTGACGGTCACGGCGATGATGCTCGGCATCATCGCGTACGGTTTCCTGCGGCTGAAGTGTCCTGCGCTCGCGTGGAACGAGCGTGGCAATGTGCCCGCCGCATCTTACTCGCTGCCCGACATCTATGTGGCCACCATGCTGGGCATGATCTTGCTTTGGGGACTGGACGGTCAGGCGGAGGCCACAAAGCCGGCGGCCGATCCGACCATGTACATGGTCTTGCTCAACGTGGTCTTCATGCTCGCGCTTTGCGTCCTGCTATTGCTTTACCTCGTGGTGCTTCGTGGTGTGAGTCCGGCTGATCTCTTTGGTCTGCGCAGAATTCCATTCTTCCGCGCGGCTGTCTTGGCGCTGCTTCGCATCATTCCGCTGTACTTCCTCGTGGCAGCCGTCGCGGCGATCATGGCGTGGTGGGCAAAGGACATCTGGCCCGACATTCAGCCACAGGAAGCGGTGAAGGCATTCAAAACAGCAGGCAGTCTGCCACTCAAGGTGATGATGGGCATCGCTGCTGTCGTCGTCGCACCGCTCGTAGAGGAGACTGTTTTTCGAGGGTTCATCTACGGAGTGCTCAAGCGATACACGGACGGCTGGTTTGCCGCTGTGTGCTCGGCCTCGCTGTTTGCCGTGGTCCATATGCATGTTGGCTCGTT
>Ga0075163_10009769_pt1 | contig 12575 bp, 20 predicted proteins | sample JI1023141ADNA_FD_71478 | JGI IMG/M metagenome (GOLD analysis project Ga0075163, IMG submission 71478) | Wastewater effluent complex algal communities from Wisconsin, to seasonally profile nutrient transformation and Carbon sequestration -... | ecosystem: Engineered > WWTP > Effluent > Algae...
CCCCAAAACCCCAAAACCCCACACCGGATTTAATAATTAAATAGGGGTTCAAGGTGTTTAAAGAATAAATGCTCACTCGTCGTCCTCAGCGCCGTAGTCTCCACCAGCTCCGTAGTTTCCATCATCATCAATTTCTCCACAGAACTGAATGGCGGTGAGGATCTTCTTGGCGCAGATCTCGTCCGTCTTGTATTCAGGCATGTCGAGCTGGAAGAAGCAGGTGTGGGAACGGGGCAGCGCGGTGTCGGAGAGCGAGGGGTAGATGGTGAGGCGGTGGCGCTGCATGCTGGAGGTGTCGGCAGGCATGCGTGAGCGGCCCCAGACGTACTTGAGGTAGGCCCGCTTGTCTTCCTCGCTGAATGCCTCGAATACGCGCCAGAAGCGTTGAACGTACTCATTTGTGTCTGAGACATTGTAGTTGGTCACCTTCTTGAGTACATTCACGTCAATGACCTTCTCGCCAGTGGCTCTTGTCTCGATTTCCTCCCAGGTGAGCATGGCGAGCTTGGTCACGTCGATTACCAGTTCAACGCCTTCCTTAATGGCGGCCATCTGGGCCTTGTTTTCGTTGATGCGGGCTTCGAGGATGAGGTCGATGAACTCCTGGATGTTCTCCTTCGTCACTTTCTTCTGTTTGCCGCCTTCGCACAGCTCCACTTCCTCTCCGTTTGAGAGTCGAGTCGTGAAAATTTCCTCGCAGCCTTCATCGAACTCCTTTTCTGAGAGCGTAGTGGCCTGATTCTTCAGCTCAGTCAGTGTTTGCACGCAGTAGGCGTCCAGGCCCTTCAGGTCCTCGAGGTCAGGCTTCTCGTTTATTATCTATTTCCAGAAGAATCCAGGGAAGTCAAAGATGATTGGTGACTAAGACCTGATGCCGTAACCAATGAGCGCTCCCATGAACTTGAACAGCTCCAGGTGAGTTGGAGAGCGGGCTGAGGAGTTGGGGATCCAGCACTCTCTGTTCATGCCGTGATCGTTCTTGTTGTTTGGTGTCTTAATAAGCTAAGGTAGTCCTGTTGACATGAATTCCTATGCGATGTTCACCAAGCTTTCTCTGTACGGGCCGCCGCCGTCGATGGAGGCTTCTCCAATAAAGTCTACGTGCCAGCATCTAGAGTCTACCGTGTTCTGTCGAAGGCATTCGAAGTTGTTCTTTTTCAGCTACTGGAAGATCTGGCCAGTGATTGTGAATTCACCAGTGTGGTCCACTCCACCTGCGGTTATAAACCTGTTTGCCTTAATTCGCTTTATACGAATACTTGCGCTTGAACCTGTGGGTAACGCTTCTATAATCGTCTTTATGAACTTAGATTTTATTGAGTAGAGAATCATTCCCTTCACCTAGTTGAAGTGTTTTCCTAGAGCGCTAAGATTTGCTTTGTCATTTGCGATGATCAAGGGCATGATATCCATGAAAAACTTGTTAAAGAGAAGATACATGTCGATTCTCTTCTTTTTGACTGCTTCAGGCAATTTCTTGAGTGCCTTGTTCTGGAACTTCATCTCTGAGAGCTTGAAATCCTTAGAGGTCAGCTGCGCAAACGTCTTGTCTTGAAGACTAGTTTTGATGAACGATTCCATCTACTGGAGTAGATCCTTGTCAAAGGAAATCTGGAACTTCTTAATAAGTTACTGAATCTCATCATACTAGTCCTAGAGGGCGGTGATGAGTTCTTCGTTTTCCTCAAACTGGAGAGACTTCTTAACCTTTATGGAGTAGCCGGAGTAGTTTGTCTCTCTGTAAAACTTCTTAAGGTCAAGAGTGGGGAGTCGCTCGCCTTCTTTTAGGGGTTTTGTGAGCCTGTAGAAGATAAGAGGATGGATATCCCAGGTCTGCATTCGCTTAAAGCCTGCTTCGTGTGTGTTGATAACAAAGTCGCCGCCATTAATAATGGTAGGGGCAATGTACCTAGGGCCCACGATGTCCTTGTCTTTCTTGTTCTTGATGTTATTATTGTGGATGTTCTTATGAGTATACAGGCCGTTTTCGTCGGGTTGAGCCTCTGTGTCAAGTTGGTTCAAAAGCTCATCAAGGTTGGGGAAGGGTTTTGACTCAAGGTCTGCAATAGGGTACTTCATAGCGAAGCAAACTGCAGGCAGCTCGTGCTTCTTTTGCTCGAACTCAGATTGGGAAACATAATGCCACTTGTCAGCCTGCTTGTAGAAATGCAAGAAACCCTTTTGTATACCACTCTCAGGGATAATGTGCTCAGAGACATTCTCGATTGGCATCTGTTCGCCTTTGAGGAGAACGCAGGAGTATTGCGAGCCGGCGAAGAAGCTTTGGACCCTGGACTTAGCGAAGACGGTTAGCTCGTGCACGAATTTGGTCTGGTCGGCGGCCTCCAGCTGAGTGATGCCCAGATAGTTGTAGTTGCCCTCAGTGTTGCCTAGTGTGAACAGCTTTTCCGAGCCATCAGCGCGCGATTTTGCCAAAATAATGGAGTGATCCAGGCCGCCAGAAGCCTCCACGACTTCAAGGTTGTTCTCGGAAAAGTAACTAACCTCCTTTGGCTGTGAGTTCTCCTGATTGGGATCCTGGAAGCCAGACTTGCAGTTGGCGTTAGAGCCCCACGCGAACAGTTTGCCGTCTTCAGTCACTGCTAGAGCGTGATTGTACCTGAAGGATATCTGTTTGAACGGCGTACCTTCGTACTTTATGCGCTGGAACTTCTTGGAGACGCGGTTGCCCTGGCCCTAGCCCAGTAGGCCCTGCGTGCTCTCGCCCATGGTGAAGTAGTGTACCTACTTTGTATCCTTCTCTTCAGCTTCCACAAGGACGGCGGGTGGGTTTTTAATCTTGCCACAGTGCACACGTAGAGGGCGGTGGGTCTCTGGGAAATTGATCTTCTGGAACTTGGAGCTCTGTTCTAGCTCGCACAGCTTCATCAGGTTGTTACCTGTCAGGTACAGCTGGTCATCGTCGCAGATCACCGCAGTGAAGTGAGCTCCGCAAGAGAGCTGTTTCACTTTTGGCTTCTCAGTTGCATCGGTGACGTCACACTTGCGAGCCTTGAAGTCGGAGTGGTAGGGCTAAATGTGGTCCTCCCTGATGTAGCCGCCCATGAAGAACTCGCCCTTCTTGTTCACGAAGGCGTAGTGAGTCTTGCCTGAGTCCATGAATTCAATCTTCTTTTCTTCTTCGTCCCCTGGACTGACCTCTTCGAAAGCCGCGACCTCTTTGGTGGTCTTCATGTAACCTGAGAAATAAAGTGAGCCTTTCTCCGTCTGCAAGATGGAGTGCTTGTGACAGCCCATCACCTTTACTGCGCCCATGCCGGTGGTCGATTGGTTCAGCTTGGGAGCAACTGAGGCAGTGGCTTCACCGAGCTGCTTTTTGGCGTTTTCTCCGAAGATGGCGAGGCCTTTTTGGTAGCAGGGATATGTCATAATAATATTGTCTCGATAGAAATGGCGTTCCAGATCCTTCAGTTCCTCCTAAGATATATAGTCAGGCTATTCTTCTTTCTTATCTGACTCATGTGTGAGAGCAATCGAGGAGACTTTGATTATAAAGAAAAACATACTTACACGGCATGAGCTGGTCCTTTTAGTTAAAGAGGAGATGCATCTTATGGCACTGGTCGAATTCAAGCTTGCACATCGTCTTCACGTCGAAGGAGCTTAAAGTTATCTAAAAGCCTACTTGTGGTTGGTCTCAACAGTCTGATCAAGCATCTGCTTCTACTCGGGCTTGAGGTCTTTGAAGAAGTGGTAGTAAGATAGGAACTTGAAGCTGTTCTTTTCCTCCATTACCCTGATGCCTCTGCGTGCCCTTTGGATTAGCGAAGATCTAGAATAAGTGTCGCCAAGCTCTGTCTTGAAATGTTCGCAGAGCTTTTCGTGGAGGCTTAGAACCTTTAGCTAGATTTCAATGAACATCTTCTGCTTCTTGGAGTACTGAGCATTACCGTCTTTCTTCTTTTCGATGTTTTCCGCTAAGTTCTGCAGAAGAGGATAGTAAACTAGCTTCTCTGCGTTCTTGATCTCTCCGATGTTCTGCTCCACTAGAATCAAAAGTCTTAGGCAGATTTCATTCATTTTATTGAGGACACCAGAGCTCTTGTCCTCAACGAGTAGATGCTGGAGCACCATACAGCTGTTGATGATGTTGGGAATGATATTTTCGCAACTGAAGAACTCGCTCTTGAAATCTTTGATGTACATCTTGAGGATCTGGAACATGAGGTTGGGGTGGATCAGCTTCACCACGTCATCTTCGCTCTTGAAGAGCTCCTGAATTGATTTTACCTTCTTCTTCTCAAAGATAACCTTCACTAAGTTTTCAAGTGGGAGAACAATGTGCTCACGCAAGAACCACCCTGCAAACAAAGGCATGGAGCTCTTGCTGACTGCGAGAATGTTTTTGAGGACGGTCTTGATGCTCTTGACGCCGATCTTGTCGTTGCAGTCCTTTTTCTTAACTTGCGCTTCGTTGAAGGTAAGCTTAATGAAGTCTGCCAGTTTTGATTTCTCTGCCAACAGACTTTTGAGGAGTTCTGGGTCGCAGTTCTGAAGTGTCATCACAAGGAACTATCTTGTCTACAGGTGCTTAAATTGGTCAAGGGCCTTCTGGTAATCAATGAACAAAGCTTCATTTTGCTGGAACTGTCCAATGAAAGTGATCATCTGCTTCAATAGCACCTTCTTGTCCTTTTCAGTAGTGCTACTTTCCTGGTCTTTGTCTTCACCGGCCAGATGCTCGATGTAGATCTGGTCGAGCTTTTCCTTAAGCAGCTTGTCCGCAAGGTACTCCTTGTAGTGGACGTCAGGCACCTCAATTTCCTCTGTTTCTTTCTTTTCCTCTCCCTTTTAGGCCTTTTCGAGCTTTTCAGTTTCTTCAAGCTGTTTAATACGCCTCTCCTTCTGCCGCTTCTCAATTGCTTTAACTTCTTCTTGCTTGTTCTCTTCCTTGAAGATCTTAACCTAGAGTTCGTCTTTCTCCTTCTGCTCGTTTTCTTCCTTAAGGAACTTGAGGATAGCTGAGACCTTCTGGTTGAATGGCTGATCCTTGACTGGGGCGACGGCGACTCGGAACACGTCACGGTCTACACCACCACAGAGCACAAACATATCCTCGAGCGTGTCGGTCTTAGGTATGCTTTCAACCTTTAGAGGTTTTCGCATTTGCTCAAAGTCTTCCTTGTCCACCTGAAGGATTACCTTGAGAGAAATGTACTTCCACTTCTCCTTTTCCTTTTCGTCTTCAAGCTTTTCTTTCAGCTTTAACTTCTCGTAGAGCGCCTTTAGGTCGGTGTCGCAAATCACAGCTGCTTCAGATGCGTTTATTTGCTGTAGGCCTTCCTCGGAAAGAGGGTCAGAGACAAATCGGAGGCCTCCTTCTCTCTTTCCGTCCAGGTTCATTTAAAACTCTGCGTTCTCCATCATCATGTGGAGGTTGATGGCGGATCTCAGATAGAATCCGAAAATCAATGGAGTTCCAGTTTGCTCATCGGTGCTGTTAATCTGAATATAGTTTCTGTTGATGATTTTAGCTGATACTCCGGCATTGTCAGGAACTAAAGAGATAAGCTTCTCGATAGCCGCATGGCGCATGTTGGCCACTTTCATCTCAGCCCATTCCACTGGTACCGCCTAGTCTTTGCTCTACTTTGTTCCTTGCTCATAAAGTTCCTTAATCATTATTTCTAGCAGTTCGTGAGTCTTCAGAAATTCCAAGAACTTCTTTCCAGTCTTTTACAGCAGGAAAGTGAAAGACTTCAAAATCTGGCACTTTATCTGTTGAGTGAAAATTTTGGACTTCTACTGATCAAGATCAAACTTCTTATTGTCCAGGAGGATATCCACAAGGAACTTGCAAACCTCTGGTTCAAAGACTATTGAGCTTTCATAGTCGATTCCTTTGCTATCGAGAACTGAGACTGGCTTTAGGTCATGAGCATCAATGAATACAACCTCCTATCTCTCAAGGGCGTTTTCATCTTTGAAAAGCCCAACTGCTCTGAATTCTCCATTATTCAAGTTCTGAGAAAGTCTTTACTTCTCAGCCAACTCAACAGTTATCTAATCTGCTTATGATGGATCAGTCCATTTTTCTGCAAAACCAAGAATTGTGTAAAGTTGGTCTCCTTTCTTGCAAAGGTTGCCTTGAGAAAGAGTTTCAAATTCGGCTCCATAGATTGTTGTCATAAGAATATCAGATTCCTCAATTGAGAACTCAGTCAATTTAAGCAAGTTATGTTTCTTTGAACTTCTCAAAGCCTCTCTATCGAACTGCTGAGCATTTTCAATTATATTCAACGTCTTGATTAGCTCCTGTGTGACCAAGTACTGCCCTTCAGACTCCACTCCTGATTTGTGCCACATCTTGTGTCTAATGTTGAGCAGGTAGCAGAAGATGAACTTGAAGAACTTGCTTGAGCTCAAGTCGACTTTTGTCTCAACTGAATTCATTAGCTTGTAGCTTTGGCTCTTCTCGTCTTTCTGGATAAGTGAGATAGTTTCCTCAAAAATTTCGAAAGGAATCTAGAGCTAGATCAAGTTCTGAATAATCTTGAGTACTATAACTTTGATTCTTGGAGAAGACAGCACCAATAGATTGATGAGAGTCCTGAGCTAGTAAGGATTAGCCACTTTCTGCACCATCGACATGGGGTGAGCAGAAACGGTTGAGATAGAAGTGAAAACTTCAACAAGTCTCACAAGTCTCTTGAGGAAAGTCTCTGAGTACAGCTTCGAAATCTTTTAAAGTTCGGCCTTAGCTCTTGCGTCTTGTCTTTCAAGGGCTTCAGTCTTATCCTTTTCTTCTTGGTCTTCCTAGCCTTCCTCCTCGCCTTCCTCACCTTCTTCCCCTTCTTTCTTCTCTCCGGCTTCCTCTGTTTTCTACTTTTCACCTTCTTCAGGCTGCTCCTTTTACTCCGTCTCTCCCTCTTCAGCTTCTTTCTTTTCTTCTTTAAGCTCTTCCTTATTCTCTTCGTCTTTCTTTTCTTCTGGCTTTGCTTCTTCAGTCTTTTTTTCTTCGATCTTGACTTCTTCTTCATCAAAGAGGGGTAAGTCTTCAAGTTCGAAGTTCTCTCCTTTTTTGCGCATCTGATTCCTTGCTCTTACGTAGATGGACCAATCGACTCCCTTGAACTCTCCAAGAATCTTAATGTATCTCTCGAACTCGTGGAAGATGACCTCAAATGCCTCCGAAATCAATTGTTCGCTGACGTTGGTGTCGACTACTGACTGGGCCTTCTCGAGAGTTGGCGCAGACTTCTTACTCTTCGTCTTCATCTAGGTGCCAGTGTCAGGCTTGATAATTCTGCCAACAACTGACAAAAAGATCTACTCAAAGTTCTCCATCAACTCCTTGGGTAGTGGGTTGTCAAACTTCTCAGTGTAAATCTTCTGTTGGATGACTTTGCCCCAAGCTTTCTTTAGAAGATGGTCCTTCTTGCCATTTCCCTCATGGAGTGACTTGAAGAGTTTAATATCTCTGAGATGAGTGTGATCTCTCGCAGAGAACTTCCATTAAAGTGCGGCCAGGTAGGTGATAATGTGCTTCTTGTCAGTGCTTTCCTTCATGTTTTCGACGATGTACTTCATGACCTTGAAGAATCTGGTGCCAGCTCCTTCCTCAAGATGGTTGCCGCAGCCGGAAATGTCATCAAGGTAGTGGCTAAGGTTGTTTTTCTGCTTTCTCAGGGCCGAGCAAAACCAATTAAGCAAATCCTCTTGCTGCTCAAAGGGCATCTTCACTGCCAAGGCCTACGCAAGAATTTCAAAGCCAGCAACTCGCTTGGTGGCTGAGACGAAGGTGAATTCAACCTTCTTCTGAAGGTTAAGCGCTGTGATGGGCGTTTGCAGGCAGGCCAGCACGGACATGACTGAGGAGTCAAAGATCTCTTGCTTTCTGTCGGTGAAGCTTTTGATAGCTCCTTTTGAGGTCTGCATTTGCTTCCACTGCTTCAATCGGTCTTTCCAGTCGTGCTCTGGCTCGTTCTAGTCAATTTGATCTTTTATGAAGATAAGCGTGCCTCCTTTCTTCTCCTTCAGTCTGTAGGCGGAAGGAACCTGCATTTTGATGAGGAAGATCGACTTCTCAACTATCTTGGTGATGATCACCTGCATTTCAATCTCGTACTTGGCGTCAGCTTCCTTCGCGATGGCGTCCTTGTCCTCTTGGGTAAGTTCATCGGTTGGGGCTTCTTTCTTTTCCTCTTCTTTCTTTTCCTCTTCCTTCTTTTCTTCGTCATCAGTAGTCATTTGCTTTGTTTCGGTCTTATCTTCTACTTTGGGCTCTTCTTGGATTTTGATCTCTTGGTTGAGGGCTTCGGGCACTTCTTTGCCTTCTGCTTTGAGCTACTCTACTTGCTTCTTGCGCTCGTCCTCTTGCTTCTGGAGCTCAGCCTGCTTCTTTTCTTTTTCAAGGCGCTCTTTTTCCTCCTTCTTCTGCTTCTCGGCTTCTTCCTTTTGCTTCGCCTCCTACTTTTTTTTCTTAACTTCGTTCTCCACCTGGATCGATATCTGCTCTGAAACATCCTTCTTCTTCTCTTGCAGGTAGAGCCGCATCTTGGAGGCCGACTCCCAGCGCTTTAAGAGGAGATCCACAGCGTTAATTGCCTTCAGGTGCTCAAGGATCTTTGGAACTTGCTTTTCCTGTTCGTCCCAATTCATTTCAATCTCATCAATCGACGACATGAGCTCTTGTGTCAGGTCAGAGAACTTCACCATCACTGCAAAGGCCGCCCTCGACAGCCTCATTCCGTCTGCTTGTCCTATTTTTGCGTGAGGCACGAATGGTCTCTTGGTTTGGAGATGGTGCTGGAGGGCATTTATCAGAATGTCCACCCACTCGTTCTTTCCTTCGGTGATCACCGCCTCAAGGTACGTATCTTCCTCAGTTTGACCAGCCTCACTCTTGATCATCATGTTCAGTTCACTGTCGTTTGCAATTGTGTGCAGGTCGAGTAAGTTCCTTTAGTTTTTCTTGGAAAAACTAGAGAGGAATCTGTTTTCTATTCCTCCAGAGAGCAGCTTGGAAGAAAGAAGCACCTCCTGAGTCTTATCTCCAGAGCTCTGTTCTTTTTTCTTCTCTTCTTCGGTCTTTTCTTCCTCAGCAATGAATATTAGCTGAGAAGCCTCTTTGCCCAAAAACCAGGTAAGCGACCTTGAAAGTTCTTCGAAGTAAACTCTGGCCAGGTCCTTTTCCCTATCAAGATTTCCAAGATTCTCCTTGAACTCAGTCAGGAGCTCTTACTCTTTAGAAATCGTCTAAATGATCTTGATGGACGAATTAATCACTTTGTCAAGCTCTGCGTGAGGTACCTAGATGATAGCGAAGGAGTTGATGTAGAGCGAGATAATTGAGCTGAAAATCACGTTTTACTTGAAGAAGCGGCTTGTGAACTGGGAGAAGATTATGAACTTTTCTGGAATACCATCCCATTCTGATTTCTCTTTGTTCTCTCTAAGTTGCTTTCCAATAACCTCAGTGCATTCGGCTAGGATATCTGAGAACTGGTCGGCTGAAATTGAAAACACTTTCACTAGAATGTGAGCAATATCTTGAGTTCTTTGCTTTTCAGTATCAGTAACTTGAGCATTCTTTCCACTTTGGGAGTCGATAAGGGAGCAGTAAGAAACTAGCAGCTACTTGCAGAAGGTCTCATAAAACTATTGACAAGAGTCAATGAAGCTGATTTCCCTGGCTGGTTTAACTTCCTTCAGCTTTTGGGTTTGGAAATCTTTCTTTCTTTGCTCTGTGGCAAAATTACAGCATTTCTAGAATATCTCAATTGTTTTGTCAAGCTCCTATTTGCTCTGCTCAGAAATTAACTTTGCGCAAATCTCTGGAACTGAAAGATATTTCAGTGCAATTGACGCATTTTCCATCTTTTCTATGTCAGTTCCCTACATTGAAACTTCCAGGTACTCAATTATTTACGCAGTGTTCTTGTATATCAAATTGATGGATAGTGATAGAACATGGGAAGCAAGCTCGAAAATTCTTTCCCACAGGATTACCATTTCTTATTCATTTTCCTTTGAAAAATTCTTAGAGTATCCTTCGTTGATCAGTGCAACAATGCTTCCTCTGTATGTTTCAAGGAAACTTTGGTATTCCTCCTCTTCAAGAAGATCACTCAACGAGAGCTGGCAACCTTGGAGGGCAGCAAAGTTTGCGTGGAGGATTCTAAGAGTGTAGAGAAAAGCATATTGATCATTCAGATTTTCAGATTTCTTTTCAGCTTTGAGCAGGTAGTTTTTTGACTACAGACTTTCCTGAATAAGTTTGAACATCATTCCTGAGAGGTAGGAAGCGTAAGGGTATTTGAAGAAATCCAAGAATACACCTTCTGGCATGACGTTGTTATTCTGAGCAAGAGTCTCTTGTCTTTCATTCTCCATCTTCTTGCAAGCCTGAATGACTCTGCTCAAGATCATTATTTGCTGAGCTTAAACATCAGCTTAGCCACTTTTGATAGCAGACAAGATCAATTTAGGAGTAGTGAGACCCTTCATGACCTTTTGGACAGCGCTGATTCTTCTGTCTTCGTTGATCAACTTTTTGTGCTCATCAGAGTCATAAAGGCTGTCTTTAAGCTTGTCAAGTCTTTAGCTCTGGAACTCTTCAGCTGCTCCGACACTTGCCTCGCCCTTGGGAAAGCTCTCAATAGTAAAGAATTCCATTCCAGCTTCCTTGTGAATTGCAACGAAGGCTGAGGTGGAGGGATCGTAGCCAATTGTGTAGTTATCAGGGTAAGTTGTCGCGAAAGAAGGAGAATTCTTTGTCTTAGCAACTTGAAGGCCAGTCTCGAGGTTGAAGCCCCATATTTTGGTCTTGTTGAAGCATACCAAGCTCTTGCCGTTGGTGAACCAGTGAGACTCCTTTATGAACTCGTCTTTATTCTCTTGCTTAACGAAGTGCTTGTCTTTGTTTTTTCTGAGAACGGTTTGACTCACGAATGCAAAGTCGTTCTCAGGGTCGAACTTTTCGACTGCCAATTGGGGCATTTCCTTCTCTTTCTCCTCTTGTTCCTTCTTGATTCTTGCTTTTTCGTCCTCGTCCAAGTGCTTGATGTCTTCATCTAAGATAATTAAAATGAAAGTTACCATTGAGCTTGGGGACTTTTAATTTTGAGATAACATAGAGGAATTGACCGTCGGTGAATAGTGGAGATTAGGTAAGGCCTCTTCCAGTGTCCTCGTTGATCTCCCACTTGAGAGTCTTTCTGTTTTTCTTCTCTTTCTTTTTCTGTTCATCCTCCTCTTCCTCCTAAGGTTCTTCCTTATAGGTCCTTTCCTCAAGGGTCTCGGGGTCCACGATCCTGTAGGGAGTAGCTTCAGAACTTCTAAGGATAAGCTTGTCCTTGATGAAGACCATACTGATGTCCTCACCAGACCGAAGCTGGGGATTGTGGATCTTAAGCTTTCCAGCGGGCTGCCCTCCAACTCCCTGTGAAAGCTTCATTACACCAAGTCCGTTCATATGGAGGAAGAGACTTCTACCGTCTGAGGTGAGAGCAGCACTTGGGGTTAGGGTGTGCATTCCCTTCTTGTGTTTCAGGAAAAAGAATTCGTTGCTACTAGTGGTCCTGAAATTGATAGTCTCATCGAGCACCTTTGAAGTGGAGCTGCTTCCGATTTCTTGGTCGCGCAGAAGCACGGACAACTCGTCTCTTAGATCAAAGTTTCCTTTAAGCTTGTTCAGGTAGTTCACAACCATGAGCAAGTCTTCAGGCGAAGCTCTTGCTACACCAAGAAGAAGGATCAGTTTCAAGCATTTTTCTTAAAGGTTCTTGCTGCTATCGGGAGCCGTCAGAATCTCCTCTAAAAAGTCTCTGGCATCGTTCAGGTTGGAGTCAAGCATGAAAGATAGCTTATCCTTTCCGTGGAGGCTGCGGGGGCGCTGTTACTTCAGAGTTTGAATAAGATAATCCATCGAGTTTTCCATTATTTTGCTGTCGACGTTCTTAATTTGCTTAAGGAGGGAGAGTGAGAAGTTGAATCCGCACTCCAGACCGAGGCTCATTCTTCCAGTGGTGTCTTCATCTTCAGGACCAAATATCTTCTGAACCACTTGCATGAAGTCTTGTTTCTAGAAGGGTTAAAGCTTTTCTTACCTTGCCCTTCTGCAGCTTGAATTGTTCGACGAAGAGGGCATAGAGAACTAAGAACTTCTTCTTTTGTATCTCTGTGTACTTGGTTGTCTCAGCTGATGTGAAGACCGAGTAGAACTTCTCGTATGCTTTCGAAGTCAAAGTTGAACTTACTAGGGTTTTTGAGATATTCCATGTTGGACTCAGCCGTGGCAAATCCAGAGATGTACTATTCGGATATCTCTGCGAGGAGTCTTTGGCGGCTAAGAGCCTCATTTACTTCGTTTTCTTGTTTGTTTGACTCCTTGAATATCTTTTGCAAATCCAGGTCTGAGGGAAGTGCCATCTTGTCTTTGACTTGATGGAATACTAGTTCCACCAACTCTTGCTCATCAAGGAGGTCAAAAGTGACTTCCAGGTCGCAGGAGGTTTCCTCCTTCAACTTGTTTTTGAACGCTGTCTTTAGCTCGACGTTGCCCATATGATAATTAATTACTATTTAATAGACGGGGTTTTGGGGTTTTGGGG
>Ga0075163_10009771_pt1 | contig 12573 bp, 15 predicted proteins | sample JI1023141ADNA_FD_71478 | JGI IMG/M metagenome (GOLD analysis project Ga0075163, IMG submission 71478) | Wastewater effluent complex algal communities from Wisconsin, to seasonally profile nutrient transformation and Carbon sequestration -... | ecosystem: Engineered > WWTP > Effluent > Algae...
TTGAAATGGATATCGAATTAAAAAAGTCATGCAAGAAGGAGAATGAAGATGGAACACTGGGAATACTCAGAAGTAGAAAAAGTTGATGAGCATATCACTCACATAATGTTCGATATGTGTCAGGACTGTCGTTATTTTGCAGCGATGCGCGCTATCGACAGCATGGATATTAGGTTTGTAGAAGAATTACGAGATTACATGGAAGATGAAAGATTGGGATATAACGAAAGCGAACCAACCTATCACCCTGATCCCCAGCCAAAACATAGGCAAGGTGGCTGCTTTGCGCATTGCCAAGAAGAGACTTGGTAGGTTGTCCAATATGAGAATTTCAGAAGTGAACATTTATCCAGTAAAACCCCAAGATGGCCTTATTGCATTCGCGAGCGTCGTTGTTGATGATCACCTATACCTCAGCTCAATAGCTGTTTACACACGCCTAGACGGCTCCTACCGTCTGCTCTACCCAACAAAGAAGCTAGGCGAAAGGATCCTGAATTTATTTCATCCAATAAGTCGAGAAGCAAGTAAGCAGATCGAAGATGCGATATTTAAAAAATGTTATGAAATCCTACAAAGAAGTATTGAAGATGAGACGACCTACGGATCGCAAACAATATAGCATTGAGCTTGTATGGTCACCGAGAGTTGCGAAGAGCCACTTCATACAGCTACCCAAGCTACTGCTTTTACACCAGGCAGATTTGGTCATAACGTCCTCCGAGCTAAACGTTCTGCTGGATATTCTTTACTACAAGTGGACTAGCGCACACCCATATGCTTCGTATAAAACACTGGGCAGTATGTCGGGCATGTCTGCGCATACTGTGCGTACCAACATAACACAGCTAAAGGACAAAGGATTACTCATAAAGGTTTCAAGAGGCGCCAACCAATCAAGAGCTTACGACATAACTCCGCTAATTGAGAGGCTAGAGAGTTATCCACAAATTTCAACCAAAATGAATCCACAGGGTGTCCAAATTCAAGCACCCACCTATACAAAAATGGACATCTCTGCGTATTCAAATACGAACACCGAATTATACGACTTTAGTAATACTCATTTAACTAGACGAACCGTTGGTAGTGGAAAAGTCGAGTCGATGGACGACATAATAGCGAGAACTCATGGTGTACGGTAGTTCTAAAACTATATGGCTATTAAAGAACAGGTGTTTTATGGTGTGTGGTGACAAATTAACCTCTATGAAAGGAGAAATATGTAATGAATGTAACAGAAATACGAGGCTCTAAAGCCTTCATGATTGCTAGGGTTTCAGACCCTTCGCAAAGAGATGCGTTACCAGCGCAAGAGCTACGGCTACGAGATTATGCTGAACGATACGAGCTAGACGCAGAGATGTTTAGTTTCGATGAGACGGCCTATAAGTCTGATCGGCAAAAGTTCCGAGAGATTGTTGAAAAGATAGAAAAATATCCAGACTTTTGTATCGTCGTCTTTGATAAAATCGACCGCTTCACTCGCGACAGTTCATCTGATGTGGTCCGAATACTGCGGGCCTTGGTGCGAGATGGTCAAATCGAGCTACACTTTCCTTCGGACAACTTAGTCGTTCACAAGGACTCGCCTGCCGCGGATAAAACCAGGCTAGGAATGGGTATGGTATTTAGTGAATACTACTCTGCTGCAATTAGCGATAACGTCAAACGTAAGATCCAACAAAAGTTACATGAAGGAGAATGGCCCGGCAAAGCGCCGATTGGCTTTCTGAATGTCGACACAAACGACGAAAGTGGCAAACTGCTCAGAAAAGATGTGGTCCCAGATCCAACTCGTCAGCCTTTCATAACTAAAATCTACGCGTTACGACTGGAAGGAGTTTCTTACAGGATGATTGCACATCAGATGCGCGCAGAGGGCCTCCTAGGCAACAGTAAGAACGCGAGACCAATAAGTGCCAGCATGATCGAGAATATCCTAAAGAACCCGTTCTATTACGGCGTCATGAGCTATAACGGCAAAGAATACCCTCATAGATACCAGACTCTTATTAGCAAGCAAACATTTATGGAAGCTCAGAAAGTTACTGAGAGCCGAAATAACGGCGGGATAAGGCCCAGGAGTGACGTAAAGCGAGTCTTTACTTTTAACGGCATAATGACCTGCAAAAAATGCGGCTGCAGCATGTCTTCATACGAGAAAAAAGGATTCATATACATGCACTGCTCTAAAGCAAAATACAACTGTGGCCAGACTCATGGTAAAGAAGCAGAAGCCGAAATCGAGATAAAGAAGATGATTGAATCTATGACTGTCGATAACGATACACTTAGCCAGATCATGCAGGACCTCGCAGATGAACATAATAACGAACAACTCTACTATAAAAACATTGCAGAAACCACAAAGCGCGAAATTTCCCGTCTGAAGGGTCGGCTTGAAGCACTATATGAAGACCGACTTGATGGTCGCATCTCTCTCGAAGACTACGACAAGATGGCTCAAAAAAATAAAGATGAGACCGAAGAACTGGAGCGCAAACTGGTCCAGATCACATCAGACGATAAGAGCTTCACGGTTGATGCGGCCTATTTGCTGAAATTATCCCGTAACGCCGGTAAACTCTTTGAAAGTTCTAAAGCACCGTTAAAAAACCGACTTTTGAAAATCGTACTTTCGAACTTGGAATTTGACGATAAAAAGCTCTTTTATAAGAGAAGAGCACCCTTTGATGTTATCTCTGAGTGCCTTCTAAGTTCAAATTGGCTCCCGCAACCAGATTCGAACCAAGCGATTCTACCACCTGATTCTAGGCTCATTGTACCTTAGCTTACATCTGTTAATTGTCATAATAATTCAAATAGCCACCATTTACGGCGGCTCTTTGAATGGCAACCTAAAACTAATTCGTGCAAGCTTTGCCTGTCTTGGCTCTGGTTGTCAGAGCTACATAGGTCGTGCTTCGTAAACTCCTACCGAACCCTGATCATCGTCAAGAAGCGCTGGGCATCCCTTGGCAATTGCTATGGCTTCGTCCATATCTTCTGCATTAACTATGGTATAACCTTTAGCGAGCTGTGCGTCTAAAGGAATGGTCTCAACCCCATCTTTGGTGACCATTTTAGCTACGGGGCCAAATGGATTGCCACCATCCAGCATTTTGTCATTAAATGTCCCGAACCACGCCATCCACTTATCCATGACATCTTTCATTTCTTCTTTGCTGAATTCTTCTGCACGTATTTTACCGTAATATACCAAAACAAATTTTTTCATATTAAACCTCCTTATTTAGTTTATTCTCGTCCTTTTGTATTCTGGCGACGTAGTTCTCCAGTGTTTCCTGATTGTTGCCCCAATACGCATGATACTGGGCAATCCAATTCTGCATCACCAAAAGTGCTGTCCTGTCTAGTGCTAGGAAGTTGGTTTTGCCGACTTTCTTGCGCTGTACGAGCTTTGCTTGCTCCAGTACCAATATATGGCGGTGGATGGCAGGCAAAGATAACTTTTGTTGATCTGCTAACTGACCAATAGATGCTGGGTGTAGGCCTAGCGAATACACAATCTCTCGCCTGTGCTTGTTCGCAAGAGCAGTAAAGACTTGGTCTAATGACTCAGTATTATCGATCTTAGTTAACATTAATGTTAAGTGTACTCTACATTGGGTGGGTTGTATACTTTTAGTTATGGAAATTAAGTTCAAAGCTGAACTCTGGGAATGGCAAGGTCAAGGTGCATGGTGTTTTGTGTCACTGCCAAAGGAATATTACGATGAAATTAGGGCTATAAGCAGCTCGCCCAAGAGAGGCTTTGGATCAGTAAAAATTGAAGCAAGTATCGGTAAGACTCTATGGAAAACATCAGTATTTCCTGATACTAAAGCAGGTACATATCTACTCCCTATCAAGAAAGCTATCAGAGCGGCTGAAAATCTTAACGTTGGTAGTGTCGTGCATATAAAAGTAAGATTAATCGATTTTTAGTAGTGACAGGTCTAGGGAACGGGTCAGCCTTTGTGGGGTGCTTGCTCCTTCAGGACGGGAGGGACTGGGTTCGAACTAAATTACAGGGGTTAAATGAAAGAACCGCCCTTTCGGTCGGTTCCAACATTTGTAACTTACGAACTGTAAATTAGCATTTTGTCTGACCAAGGAGAGAAGTTAGGGACAGGTCTAGGAACCTGGTCTACCTATTTCTCTGCTGGGTCTGGCTCCGGCGGCTGGATTCGAACCAGCGACCAATTGATTAACAGTCAACTGCGCTACCGCTGCGCTACGCCGGAATGTCCAGACCAAATCACAAGTGGTGGTTTGGTCTGTAGTTTAAAAGGTGCGACTCGGTTGTAAAGCGAGTTGATACAGCGACCATTCTACTTGTTTTTGCCGCCTCTGTAAACAGCCACGAAGGGTCTCGACCACGATCCTAGGATGCCGAGGGTGGTATCGAATCGGCTGTCGGTGAGTCATCTAGTTTGTTTTCTAGGTCATCGGCAGCTGCATGGTCGACGAGCAGGCGCACGGCAGCGATGAGTACCTCGGCATGCTCGCGCTTGGCATCATCGGGCTTGGCGTGATACGCATCGATGCGCATCTGTACTCGCTCGATCAGCCACTGTTTGTGCAGATCGACATGAGCATGCGCAGCCGGCTGATGCGCCTGAGATATATCATGCTCGACGACAGTGAGTGAACGAGCTGAGTTATCTTTCTTGATCAAAAATCCTTTGGCGATGAGATTGTCGACATGCGTCGCTACGGTCGAGACGGATTTGTAGTTAAGCGCACGCATAATCTCTCGGTAGCTCGGTCCATAACCATAACCTTTGATGAAGCCATCGATGAAACTCAGCAGCTCACGCTGCTTCTTACTTGGTCGCGGCGTGGACTCTGGCACGTCGTTTCTCCTTGATCGCGCGGGACTCAACCGTCAGTGCATAGTGACGCTTCGTCTCGTGGAAGACCCAATATTTTAGACCGATGAAAGTCCAGAAGGTGAAAAATAGACCTGCAATAAACTGCCCGATATACGGTGATATATGGAAGTATTCCTCTAGCCCCGCGATAATACCAAGGTTTATGAAGAAATTGATACCCATGAATATTGCAAATCGGATCGCCTCGCCGCGAGTCTTACGCTTACCGGTCTTATCACTAAATACCCACTCTCGATTGATGATAAAAAAGAGCACATGCGCCAAGATGCTTGCGACAGCAAGTGCCGTGATGCTCGGGCGATGCAATATCTTATCGGATATAAAATAGCCCGTATACGTTCCCCAAAACAGCACGTTGCCAGCCAGCTGTAGCTTCACAAATTCGATCGCACCTTTGATAAGGCTCTTTTTTTGTTTTGTTTTCATACGTTACGTAATATCATATCGTTTTTTGTTCGATTTTGCTATGGTCTCTCCGAGCATGATACCGGCCAGCCCCCACCAGACGAGGCTCAGCGTGATATCACCCCACACATGAAGCCAAAACCCGACGACTGCGATGCCGATCCCTGCAAGATAGAGAGACCTTGCTAGCTCATCACATCTCGAGACCCAGTACAGTGCTTTCATGACTAGGACGGTCATTGTCACCCAAAGTACCAACCCGATGACGCCGGCCTCCTCAGCGATCTGCACATAATAATTTTCACTAATACTTGGCGAATCACTATAAAACGACGCTGGACCAGCGCACCCAAGACCGCAGCCAAGTGGCTGATGTATGACATTTTCAATTCCGATCATCGTTCGCTGCCAATGTTGATCCGTCGACCCCTCCGTCAGATGCGAATCAGTCGGACTTGAGTGAAAGACGATGAGGCGAAGCGTTGGTATCGTCATCGCACCAGCCAGCATCACGCCAGCGGCAATCACGCCAGCAAGCGTCATCCCAATAGCTCGACGGCTCCTCAAAAGCTGCATGCCATGCTGTAGCAGTACCGCCATAATCACCACGACAATCCCTCCGATCATCGCACTGCGCGAACCTGATATAAATAATCCCACGGCCGCGAATAAAGCCAGTACAATCCGCTGACGACGCGACAGCAACGACACACAGGCCACGGCCAGCGGCACTAGCATAAATGCCCCAAAGTCATTCGGCCCACGCATTGTCGCAAAAGCCCGCCGCGCAGCCGAGTTATCGTCGATGATACTAACTGGCGCTATCGTATCCGGCCCATATCCAAACTGAGTCAGTACATCAGCCGGCGCGACCGTGACCTGTATAATCCCGAGCGTCACGAGAACTACCGTAACCCACAATATGACCCGGGCAACCTTGCGTCTCCACTCGTGACCACTACCGAGAAACCACGATGTCCCAAACATGATACAGAACATACATATATGCCGTAGCCCAAATGCAAGTCCCACCGTCATCTCTGTCGTCGGCTGGGGCATGACCTCGGTCACAATGAGCGCCAGGGCCGCAAAGGTGATCATAGTGAGTACGATCGGCTGATGGACGAGTACTCGGGAGATGGTTCGATGTATGACCAGCCAGGCGATAAGAGCCAGTCCTAGTAATGCCACGACGATATCAAGTAATGATTTCCAGAGCCATAGTGGACCGATCGACGAACCAAGCCAGGTAGACCAAAACCCATAAAACGGTGTCAGGAGTAGTACGCCAAGCGCACACCCGCGAATAATGTCGAGAAATGTTCGGTCGCGCCGCGTGATCAACTGTTGTATCGCCACCTCTCAATGGTACAATGAGAGGTAATACTATGCCAGTCAAAACCGTCCGATACTACACCCTCGCCTTGATCATTGCTGACACATTGGCCTTTCTTGCAGCCTTCGCCATCGCCTACAAGCTACGCGTCAGCTACGATGGTCGCGAGCTACTTGCCGTCATACCAGCGCGCGAGTTCATGACGACATTTCTCGTCCTCATACCGTTTTGGCTCATTACTTTCATGACCTTCGGACTCTACAGCCCCTATGTTTACCAAAAACGTCTGACCGAATACGGCAAACTACTTGTCGCCTCGGCAGTCGGTATCTTGATCGTGATCGGTTATGCCTACATCTCCGACCAAGCCGTATTCCCTGGCCGCATCGTCCCACTCTACGCCGCGATCGTCGTTTTCATCCTGCTAGTACTATTTCGCGAGATGCTCCGTATCGTCCGCGACATCCTCTATGCGTACAATGTCGGTATCCAGCGCGTACTCATCATCGGCAACAATGACGCCACCGTCGATATAGCCCGCATGCTCTCCGTCACCCGTCGATCAGGTTTTCGCGTCGTGGCCGTTGCTGGCAAAGCCGGTGACGTACCAGCAAAAGTCTATGCCTCGGCCGAAGCCGCCATGCGAGATCTCGGCAAACTCCGTATCGATACCATCATCCAGACCAATCTTTATGACAACCCAGACAAGAATTTTGTCATCATGGATGCTGCGCAACGACATCATATCCAGTACTGTTTTATCCCGGGCGAAAGTGGTTTCTACTCGGGTAAAAACCAGATCGACACCTTCCTCGGCTACCCGATCATTAGCGTCTACAAATCGCCACTCACTGGCTGGGGTGAGTTCGTCAAACGAATTTTTGATGTCGTTGCCATCATCCTTACGATTCCTCTCTGGGTGCCGCTCATGATTATCCTGCTCATTTTGCAAATGATCTTCAATCCAGATAATATTCTTTTCTCACAAACTCGTCTCACCAAGCACAGCAGACCATTCAAACTATACAAATTTGGGTCATTCAATCCAAAATATTCTGGTCGTGATGATATCGAAGTTTTCAAAGAAATGGGCCGCGAAGATCTGATCGACGAATTCAAACGAGACTTCAAAGTCGAGAATGATCCTCGCATCACACCGTTTGGCCACTTCCTACGCAAGAGTTCACTCGATGAATTTCCCCAGCTCATCAACGTCCTGATGGGCGACCTCAGCCTCGTTGGACCGCGCCCACTCCGACCACACGAAGTAACGTCCAAGTATTCAGAAAGTCATGGTGCACTGCTACACGAAGTTCAGGGCGGCTTGACAGGGTTGTGGCAAGTCTCCGGTCGTAGTGACATCACCGAAAAACAACGAGTCGAACTCGAGTTATTCTACGTCCAAAACTGGAGTTTTTGGCTCGATATCAAGATCTTGTTTAAGACGGTGCTTGTAGTGATCAATAAATCCGGAGCACGCTGAGCTAGCATATGGAAGGTAGCTATTAGAATATGGCACAACAGGCAATCACATCCTTCGAACAATTGACAGTATGGCAACAAGCACAAGATTTAGCAGTCGAGATATATAGAGCTACTAAGGATTTTCCAAAAGATGAGATGTTTGCCATGAGCAGCCAACTGCGTCGAGCAGCATATTCTGTGTCAGCAAACATCGCAGAAGGATTTGGCAGAAAGACCAAAAGCGATAAACTCCATTTTTATACAATGGCGTATGGATCGCTGCTCGAAGTTAAAAACTTTCTCTACCTCGCTCATAGGTTGGCATATATTGACATCCGATTACTTGAATCAGCCATAGCATCTGTAACAAGTTGTCAGAAATTATTAAATGCGTTCAAATCTGGGCTGCGCTAATGCCATCTTCTAATAGCCATATTCCAATAGCAAAAACTGCCCCGCGCATCGCGCTTGTCACCGACTGGATCACTGATCTCGGCGGTGTAGCCCGAGTCGACCTCGCCATCCTCGAAGCTTTCCCCGACGCGGATATCTTCACGTCAGTCTTTGAACCCGACCCGATCATGAAACAGCTCTATGAGGGCAAGGCAGTGCATACCACCTGGCTACAACGCCTTCCTCGACCACTGCGCAAGTTTCACAAACTCTTCCCGATGCTGCGCGTCGATGCATTTCGACGACTTGACCTATCCGACTACGACATCATCATCAGCAGTAGTAGTGCCGAGAGCAAACAAGTCCGCAAAACCCGCGATGACCAGGTGCATATCTGCTACTGCCACACACCGATTCGTTACTACTGGGTCAGTCCCGAACAGTATATGAAAGACCCTGGATTTGGCTGGCTCAACTGGCCTGCACGCATCGGATTCTGGCTGATGAAACCATCTCTGAAGCGCGCCGACTACCGCGCATCTCAGGCCGTCGATGTTTTTATCGCCAACTCAACGACAGTCCAGCAGCGTATCAAACGATACTACAACCGCGATAGTACGGTCATTCACCCACCCGTACAGTACGAACGTTTTGCAGCAGAAGCCAAGCGAATGCAAGACCGCAGCTACTATCTCGCTCACGGCAGACAAGTCCGACCATACAAGACGCCTGAGATCGCTATCCTGGCATGCAACGAACTCGGCCTGCCACTCATCGTTAGCGGCGGTGGACCCGACCACGAACGACTCCGCTCGATCGCCGGGCCGACCGTAACCTTCGAGCATTTCCCATCCGACGAACGCGTCAGCGAACTTTTTGGTGGAGCCCGTGGCTATATCTTCCCGATCGAAGAAGATTTCGGCATCGTCCAAGTCGAGGCGCTTGCAGCCGGCACCCCAGTCATCACCTACGCCCACGGCGGCAGCGAAGACATCGTCCGTGACGGTGAGGGTGGCGTGACCTTTGAGCCGCGCACGACAGACGCACTCGTCACGGCACTGCAGCGTTTCGAAACATCGTCATTTCAGCCCGCCGCCATGCAACGCATCGCCAAACGATTTCACAAAAATCTATTTATCCAAAAGATGAAAAAGATCGTCCGCGACAATTACCGTTAAGGTCGGTTATTGAGTTTTGGGGAAATAGAATTCAAGAGCCGAAGAACTGCAACTAACATTCACTTCGTCTGTGTTAACCGCATCGATCTTTTCGCCTGAAAAAATACAGTTAAACAATGGTTTATAATAAACCCCTTTGTTGTTAAACGTTCTATTGTGTATATCGTCTTTAATTATTTCCGTTGGCCCTATAACAAATATGTTTTTACTATCCTCAAGAACATTATATTTTTCAAGATTGATATCTCTTGTAGTTTTAAGGCTAATACCACAACTTGAGACCTCATTCTCCTTAAACTTCTCCCCCTTTGCATGACACCACTCGCTATACATCCAACCGGGATCGATCTTGTTAAACTCTGTCTGGAGCGTGAGCATGTCTTGTTTGAGCGTCGTGAATTTTTGCTTGTCCTGGAAGTGCACGTACCAGTTCCAGCTGAGAAATACAGTCACTAGGACAACAAATACAGACCCAATGATCATCATATTGCTTGGCCGCTTGGTCTTCTTCGATGGGGATTTTTTCTTCATGGCTGCATAGTTGTTTTGTGCTGTCGAGTAATCGTTTTACAAACTTTGTTACTGAGTTTTTGGAAAGTAAAATTCAAGCGCAGAACCCTGACAATAATATACGATATCTCCAGCATCAATATTCTCTACAGTATCTACGGAACCATACAGCTCACATTTCATATCTGAACTCTTATGACGAGCACTCATACTAATCATCGGCTCATCCCTCACTGTAGAGTACTGTTTAAGAGAACCAAATGAGCCAAATCTAGTATTGGCAGACAGTCCACTTTGTAATGTCATAATTTCCATATTACTTTTATGATTTAGGCTAATTCCACAACTCGATACCTCATTCTCCTTAAACTTCTCGCCCTTTGCGTGACACCACTCGCTATACGTCCAACCTGGATCAATCTTATTAAACTCTGTTTGAAGAGTGAGCATATCCTTCTTAAGAGTCATGAATTTTTGCTTGTCTTGGAAGTGTGTGTACCAATTCCAGCTGAGAAATATGGTTACTAAGGCAGCAAATATAAACCCGATGATCATTAGGTTACTTGGCCTCTTAGTTTTCTTCGATGGGGATTTTTTCTTCATGCTTACGCTAATTGTAAAACAAGCTGAGAAAAAATGCGATCGTTAACGACGTAATCGATAGATGATGGCGCCTATCGTAGCAAGAATTACGATTCCGCCCGCACTGTACCATATATAGGGCTGCCATCTACTATTCATCCAGTCTTGATCCGTGGCTGCATCAGCATCTCGTGAATCGGTGCCTGGAGGTAATGCTATCTCGTGCTCGACCGTGACTTGATCAAGTGTCGTCTCATCTGCGATCTCACCAGCTGTCGTCAATTGGGCGACTGGACCCTGGTACGGCGTCGTGGCGCCCGACGTAATGATCGTAGTACCAAGGACACTGCCCGGTTGCTGGATAGGATCAGTCCCTCCTGCCGGACTAATCGGTTTCGTATGTGGTCTTAGATCACCCTCGCACGCATCATCGATACCATCATCATCACTGTCGATGCCGCTCGGCACGACAAATTGGCATACGTCATCGGCATTTGTGATACCGTCACCATCATAGTCATCGGCATCTGCCGCAACCACTATCGACTGATAGAGGTCAATCGGTTCGCCACTTCGTCTCGTACCCACGATGTGGAGTGTATGTACGCCAGGTTGAGCATCCGCCGGTATCGTGACGGTCATAGCCAGACTTCCGCCTGCGTCCGTAATGAATTGCTTACTCGGGCTTAGATTTACTGGTGTTGATTTGAGTATCACGGCGACATTTGTATTTGGGGCTAAGGCTGAGATCGAATTGTTCGACGTGATCTCGATACTATCACCTGCAACAACTACGCTCGTATCGTTACTCGCCAGCAGCCTCGATCGCTGTATGCTGGCTGTCGTAGCAGGCATATCGCTACCTGATCGAAAATATATAGGAGGAGTAGGGAACTGTGAACTTGCGGAGTTGCAGTGCAAAATAGTCGGACTATCACATGGCTTATAGTCAAGGATTGATGCATCACCCATGATGCCTTCAAGCGTCGAGGCTATCTGCTTGTGACCCGCTTCATTGGGGTGATAACTCTCATTGCCAATTACGAACAATATATCACTCCCATTTGTCAGACCATTGATCATAGGGTACTGCTTGCCAGAGCAGAGATTCTCGCCATCGAGTGCGTGCTCGATATCGATGTAGTTGACACCCGCACTCGCTGCGGCGGCCTCAACGGTATCGTTGAGATACACTATCGCTTCACTGATATATTCACGCTCTTTGCCGTCAAGTAGTACGTTTGTGTTGCATCTTCCCTCACCGATAAGCTGTGGATAGCCGATGACATAGATACGAGTCGAAGGCGATGCGGATTTGATACGTCTAAGGATATCGCCAAATCGTGTGTAGACATTGTCCTTGAGTTCTCGCACAAGCTCGGATGCATCCGACTCAGCGTAGCGACATGTTTCTAGGTGTGTGATACACTCCTCGATCTTGTCGCCGAAGCCTACATCATTGCCGCCAAGTCCGATCGTGAGAACTTTAGGTTTGTATTTACTCACAAAATCTATTTGGGCAGTTCTACCAGGAATAAAGTCTACTGCCGCTTGTTCTTTGACAGATTCTAGTTCAGGATTACTCAGATCTACGAGTTGATCAAAATGACCATTTAAGAAATATGCTCTATCGCCCTTGCTAACCGTATTCCCCACATCGTTCGCATCTGCGCCCGAACACGCCACACTACGAAATTCGTCAGCATCAAGATCGGCAAGGTTCGCAAGGAGAAACGGATATGACCGTGAGCTCAGATGACATTTCTCTTGGCTGTACGGATAGTTATCGATCCCCGTCAGGAAA